>Ga0114906_1002178_pt1 | contig 9975 bp, 24 predicted proteins | sample MalvirDeepMed_M9_FD_89687 | JGI IMG/M metagenome (GOLD analysis project Ga0114906, IMG submission 89687) | Marine viral communities from the Global Malaspina Expedition - Malaspina viral metaG DeepMed_M9 | ecosystem: Environmental > Aquatic > Marine > Oceanic | place: Mediterranean Sea... | reverse complement strand
GTATGCCACTAGCTGGCACTTACCGTCGTGGCTGTTCGGCTCGATGTTGATGGAACAGATATGTTCGCCCATGATCCGAGTTTCCCCGTCGTTTGTTTCTATCCATGTCATCATTGTTACTCTCTTTCTTGGTCTGTTGGTAGTAGGACTGCTAGTAGGCATAGGCCCGCTAGGAGACTGTAACTGATAATTGCGATGATTACGGTCAGTGCTGGCATTAGAACCCCATCCTGTCCCGCATGATCTTGCATGCATCGGGTGAAATATCGTTGATGTACCACCTTCGCTGTAGCGCTTCGGCAGCAGCGGCCACCGTCCCCGAACCGCCGAACGGATCCACAACGACATCCCCGGGGTTCGTGTGAACCTCTATGAACGGATCCACGACGAACGTCGGTTTTTGTGTAGGGTACCCGACCCTCTGTCCGTCGGAGGGTCCGAACGTCTTGGACCACACAGAATTGATTCGCCTCTCTGGCGAGTCGTATGCGCCCCGCCCCGATTCCCTAGGCACCATCGGCACTGCCTCGCCGTTAAACAGCCCTTTGCCGTCACGGTCGAAGAGCAGCACCGTAGCGTGCTTCGTGGTCCACCAGTTCCGGGAGATCCCCCCGAGCTGGGAGTGCCACACGATCTCGCCACGGGGAGTTAGCCCGCAACGTTCGAGCTCTACCGCTGCTTTATGCACCATTCTGTGGTCGAGCATTACAGCGAGGACACCGGTGTCGGTTAGGCACCTTTGTGCGCCCACACCCAGATCGGAGATCAGATCTAGTGCTGTATCGGCATCGTCGTCGTATGACAGCCCATACCGGATCTGTGCCCGCCCGGTCCCGTAGGGTGGGTCGGTCCAGATCAACTGCGCACACCGTGCGGGGATGATCGCTAGGAACTCTGCTGCTGCCACGTTCGAGATCATGAGTCATCCCAGCTGTCTGCCACGAGCTCGAGTATTTCGCCACGGTGCGCATATATCGGAATCATTCCCATAGGGTCATGCCCGATAGGGGCCGTGCACGTCACGGTTATCCCCACATTATCCCTGAACCAAGCCTCTACGGCCGCAGAGGTTCTACGTGCGTGCAGTGTCGGTTCGTCTAACGGGGCCGGTTCGTCTCTCATGATCGTCCACCTTGGCAGTGCTGGCATACCCCAGCGTCACACACGTGGGTGTCTTGCTCTGGGCGTTCCGGCCGGTACCCGGTACCTTTGCAGAACCAGCAGCGGTCACGGTCGCAGATAAAACAGGAGAAGCTATCGCACGCTAACGGGTCATGGTCACTCATTGTCTCGTCTCCTTTGGTCGCTGTATTCGAGTCGCCACCGTCGCTTACCTTTACACCCTTGGGTCATCGGGCATCGCCGGACGTTGATCGAGGGGACCCTACCGGCTTTGATGACCGTCAGTTCCCCGCATTCTTCGCACATCGCCCAACAGGCTGTGAGCTCTGGCGATAGTCCCTCGTAGAGTCCCGCCTTGTAGGCCACCGGTGCGATATCCTCGAGCTCCTCGTGGGTCACTGTCCGCCCCATAGCGTCCTCTGTGGCCTGTAGCCTGCGTAGCGTCATCCTCGACGCCAAGGGCCGATGACTTGCCGTGCACGCCTACGGACGTGCCTTAGAACCGTGGTGCCGCCCATCCCGGTCATCATCGACATCTCACGGGTGCTGTAGCCCTGCATCCGCATGATTACTAGGCGGTCTACCTCTTCGGGGGTGACGTGGGCTGGTAGACCGGTCCTCGGGCTTTTCCTTCTAGGTGTCTGTTCCATTGTCCCTGTCCATTCCGATCATGTCCTGCATTATGGATAGGCCGAAGTGTTGCAGTACCTCGTTTATGTCCTTGTCATGCTCTTTGGCGAGCACGCTAAACCCTGCAGCGGCCAGGCCGGTTAGCGCCAAGATGACCTCTCGGTCGACTGTTGCGGCCATCTCCCGTGCTGCTGTACCGCCTTCGCAGTCGTCGTGGATCCATGCCGTCAGCAGCGCCACAGCTTCGAGGTCGTGCTGTTTATTGGGTAGAGGAATCATCGTTTTGTACCTTCTTCCAGAGGGTCCATCGGTTTTTGTTGGATGGGCACCGGTGGCCTATCTCTGCCGATTCTGTCGCTTTCATTGTTCGCCCGCACTTACACACGTAGGCGTGTAGGGCACGGTATGCGTCTTTCGGGATCATGGCTTCTTGTTTGGGTGGTAGGTAGGTTGTTGCCTGCCCATAGCTATCTGGGTGGCCAGAATGACTTGTTGATGCCAATACCTGATCGCCTTGGCTAACATACGAGCTCCACGTGCCCGAAGAACCACTCGACATATTCGGCCTTTTCCATGTTGGCGAGGTATTCGCCACCGTTGGTGGATCCACTTTCGTTCAGGGCATCGAGCACACAGTCGATATCTAGATCGGTCCCTGCAAAGGAGTCCCGAACCATAGCCTCGAAGAACACGGGATCATCGAGCTTGTTGGGCACCTCGTGTGCACGTAGCTCTTTGGGTGGTCCCTGTTCCGGATTGGGTTCTGCAGCAGTTTCGGAGCAGCCCGCCACGATCGTTCCCGTTGCGATGAGTGCCCCTACTGCTAGTGCCGTCAGTTTCTTTCTCATTGGTCTGCCTTTCTTGTTGGTTGTTTCGAGCCCCGAAGCGGATTCGAACCGCTGACCTCCTGCTTACCATGCAAGCGCTCTACCGACTGAGCTATCAGGGCGGGTATGCTCCCGAGCTACGGTTTGGCGTCGTCGATGAAGGCCTGAGCGATCGTGCGCCAGATAATGTTCGAGGTGCCGTGGGCGCTCATGTCGCTGAACGCTTTTCTAGCGCTCCGCAGGGCTGCAGTGCCCTTCTCCGCCTCGTAAGCCTCGGGCTCATGCAAGGCGTCCTTCAGGTCCGGTATGATGGTCGTCCGCATGTCCTCACCCAGCGAAAGGGCGTTCAGGGCACCAGTTGCGTGCTGAACCCATTCGGTGTACAGGGCCTCGTCGTTCAGCATGATCACAGCGGCGGCGTGCGTGGCTGCTTGTTCGGCTTCGGTTCGGTCGGTGGTCATCGTCGTTCCATCCTTGCTGGTTGCTTCGTTCTGATGGTTTCTTCCTGGTGACAGGTTAGGCACCGGTATTCGTGGTTTATTCGTGCTTCAAACTTTCCGCATCCGTGGCACCGGTGGATTCCCTCGCATTCGCAGGGGTCCGCCTGTTCGACGGGGGTTCGTGAGAAGAGCACGTCCACTAGTGAATCACACGTTGTGAACGTCTGCAACCTCGGTTGCAAGGTTTCTTATATCCAACATGAAATCCGTCACCGCATCAACCGACACCAGACTCCTACCCTCCCCACAATTCTCGGCCATGAAATCATCCACGAGTTCCAAAACCCTGTCCATACCCCAAGGTCCCATAAGACAAACCTCCTCTAGAAAGCGGAAAAGGGGGCCGACCGGCCCCCCTCGCTCCGCACCTACATTCCTTAGACAACATCCCCGACAGGGGCAGCATCACCAAGAGTGACCTTGAAGAGTTTCATGTTGCGGAACTCCTCAGCCACACCAGTGAACTCAATCGTGATCTTCTGACCGACCTTCGGGGCTGACTCACGCAGCACCGTCTGTAGGTTCTTCTGGCCAGCGGTAAGCGTCTTGGCTTCGCCGTCAACGTCGATGATCAGCTCCGGGCAATCCTCGTCGTTGAAGTCCTTACCGACTCCCAGACGAGTGACAACACCCGTGACCTTGTCGCCCACGTTCTTCCACGAAATATAGGATCCCGTAGCCGACTGGAATTCTGGTTTGCCCCAGTATTCATCTGACATATGCATTCTCTCTTTCTGTTTGGTTTACTGATTGATTTTCTACGCTACAGCTTGGCGGTCCGGGGACTCCCACCGGCACTCGCCAACCGTAGGTTGACGCAAAGCCTTCACGAGCGACACAACAAGTACCACCCTGAAGGCATAATCCACCAACACCGTCGCCGGAGCGAGCGGGACAAGTCGCCAATTCCTCGTGGCGATAGCTCCCACAACAGCCCAAGCAAAGAACCCCAGAGCCCACACAGCCAAAGCCCAAGGGCCGTTCGCCACCACCGCCCACACCAGCAAAGCGGGGAACACCACAACATACAGCAGCCAATCGGCGATCATTCCGAGGTAACACAACCCAAACCTCGAAGACCACAGGGAGCGCATCTTGTTGATGCCCTGGAAAGTCCCCCACATCCAACGGGTTTGCTGCTTAAACCACTGGTCAGGACGTGCGACGTTCTGAGTGAAAGCAACAGCATGAGGGGCATGTCTCACCCTGCCTTTACCTTCGAGCCTCAGGAACGCCATCCATGCCGTGTCATCCACGATCAGGTCATTAGGTTGGTTCAAAGCCTCATGAAGGAACTCAGAGGTATATACGCTGTTGCTGCCCGAGATAACGGTCATGACGTTAAGGGCAGACTGTCCACGACGAGTCAACCACCCATAGCGGACTTGCGCCCAAGCCATAGAAGCCTGAATGGGGTTCCAAGGGTTAGCCCCCTTAGCTCCCCGAGTCTCGCCGACCACAACAGCTGTATCATCATCGAACCGGGCCAGAGCGTACCCCAAAAACCCCTCTTCTAGGATAGTGTCATCGTCGATGACCGAAACGTGCTCATAGCGGCCAAGGTCGAAGTGATGGAAACACTTCTTTAGTGCCGTGGGTTTCCCGACGTTATCCGCCAACGCCAACACACCAGTAGCCCCAGCCTTCCTGGCTGCAGCAGCGGTCTGCGAAAACGGTCCATCGACCACGACAAACACTTCCACGCCTTGCGCCAAAGCCGAACGGACCGTGGCCCCGACCGTAGCCGCACCCTTATAGGAAGAGAGTAGGAACGCTTGGCGTCCATGCTCCGGGGCAACCCAAAGAGTTTTCCGCCCCAACCTCACAAGGAACCATCCGACAAGAGCGCTGATGAGCCCTATGGCCCCTAAAGCGAACGTCATAGGCCCCGAGCCAGTCACCGGCAACATATCTGTTTGAGTAGTGTTACTCATCTTCCGATCTCTCTATCTTGGTCACGGACCCGCTTAGGGTCCTCGTTCTCCACGGGGAAAGACACCCCGTGCAACGCTTCCACTGCAGCTATGGTCGTGAATATCTTATCCAGATCCTCGCCGGTCTGCTCATCCGACTCTCTCAACGTCGGGACACCCTCCGGCCAACGGACCTGAAGGTCCTCGCCGTACCCCGCCGCTACAAGACCCTTAGCACGCTCCACAGCGGCCGCTCGTCGCTTAGGACTAATAGGTCGCTGTATCAGTGCCGGAGTTTGGTCTATCGCCTTCCTGGCCATCTGTTGAGCTAGCTTCTTCGCACGCCAACAGTCCACCGCCTCGAACGCTCCGTTGGCTGTGGCGTCCAAACTGATATTAAAAACCTCGTATGTCATCGCTGCATCTCTTCCTCTAGTAGCTGTTCAAACTCGAGCTGATGATTTTCAATCAATCGCTTGATGGCAGCCCACCGAGCTGACCGGGATTCCTTCTCCCGTTCCGAAGCTTCCGAGTTCTGGTCCTTCCTCCACTGCCGCATGTACTGAGCGTGGCGTTCTTTACGGTGGCACGTATGGCACGTAGCCTCCCAAATATCGCCGTCAAGGCGGTTATAGGAGTGGAAATCCCATTCGTTTGCTTCAACCCCGCACCTTTGGCATTCTGCCTTCTTACTCATGGCTTAATGCTCACAATCAGACCGCCGTCGATATCGGGGAGCGGACGTCGGACAGCTTCGCCGTCCACCTCAGTGATTAGATACCCGTTGTCACCTTGGCAAGCAGCGTAGGCACCCAACTGCATAGCCTCCTCAGGGTAGGCACCGTGCTTAGAATCAGCGCCCCGACTCTTCCAGTCGATCAGGTACGTGCCCCCATCCAGACCATCAACCTCACAGATAGCGTCGAACGTCCCGGCATAGCCAATCTCACGGTTGAAAACACAGTGTTCGAGATAGATGGGGGTCAACTGTAGCTCTTCTAGCATCCGGTCAGCAGTGGCGAGATACGGTTGGGCTTCAACGGGGGTCATCCCCGGCAAAGGGTCCCGACCCAAAATACGGTCCTCAACATACTGATGCACCCCAGATCCTCGCTTACCAGCGGACCGCAGTGCGCCACCGGCCTTGTTAGCGATGAACTCCACACCGTCTTCCTCGTCCTGGTCCGCCAACCAGTCCACGTGCCCCATAGCCACTTGACCGGCCCTGACGGCATCGAGAGGGTAGACGTTACCCGAGGGAAGCTTCTTGCGGAACTCCTTGTTCATCGCCCCCTTAATGGTCGTCACGCTGGGGTACCGCTCGGTATCTTGCGGCCAAACCTCGTCGGCGGGGAGGTGGTCCACGTAATATCTGGCCCCGTAGTAGGTGGTACGCAACTTATTCGGGTGAGCTGGAGAATCTGCCGTCAAATACATCATTGTGGTGCACCAGCCTTTTTGATCGTCGCAGTCACACTGCCACCGTTCTGTTTATGGTGAGCCCTTGGTTTAGGAGAGATCTTGTCTTCCTCCTCTTCCCGGACCTTGTAGTACTCCTCACGGGTCATCGCCCCCTCAAGGGCATAGTTGGAAGTCCACTTAGTGGCGGTCATACGTTCGGCTTCCTGTTCTTACGATTCTGGCCCTTAGTGATCAGAGCCCTAACGGAATGGTCATCGTCGTGCAACGGCCACAAATACTGTTGTATCTCGTCGGGGGTATACCCCTGTTCATACCATCCAGACACAAGGTCTACTTTAAGCCAACCATTATATTTCACGTAAGTTCTGCGTTCGACGGGGCTCATGCCCCCATACAGTCCGGTACCGTCCATGACCTGAAAGGTTCCGAACTCAAGACACTTGTCCCGGACAGGGCACAGAGCACAATAGGCTTTGCCTTTCGCCCAATCGTCCTTCCCGAGCCTCCTACCGGCTTCGGGGAAGAACAGCGACAGGGGAGCCTTCTTAGTGTGGCAAGCCCCCTGCTCTCGCCATGCATGCAACTTAGGAAGCGTCATCATCCAGACCTTCCCGGTGTCGAGCGATGTATTCGAGTTCTTCAAGTTCCCTCGGATCCCCGCTAGGTCCCCCGACAGGTCCCCGAGCCCAATCATGGAAGTTGTGCAGTTTCCGTGCACCCCATAAAGCGCCACTAGCCAAGATGGCCAGCACGATGATAAATATTTCCATTGGTCTGCCTTTCTTTGAGAAACTGTGAGCACACCACACTACTCACAACCGGTGAGGAATGCAACTTGCCCCGAGACAATAAAAGACCCCCCCACCAGCAGGCAAGGGGATTAGCCTACGGAAGGGGGGTCTAAACTTTTAGGTGTTATTTAGTGACCAGTTTGTTGGCGTTCCAACTCCCGAGCAGTCAGCTCAGAAGCGGGAGTTTCCACAACAACCCCGGACCGAGTGGGCTTAGGTCCCTTGGCGAAGATCACGCCTAGTGCGAACCAAGCGAGAACCATTGCCGTGAGGATTAGTGCGAAGATCATAGTTTCTTTGTATACGCAGAACGCCACCCTGTCAAGGATTATTCAAACTTTGCGGTCTTCGGGTCACCGACACGGGAAGCCGCAACACCCTTCAGGACCGCAAGTGCAGCAGGAACGGCCGCAACCGCAGCAGACTGCAACACCGAAAGGTCAAGGGCACCGTCGGCGAACATGCCGGACGCCAACAGCAGACCCAGGAACGTCTGCACGTAAGTCCAGACGACCCGCTCGGAAATATCTCTAATCAGTTTCATACATCAACCCTATCGTTAGTGCGTACCCAGCTATATCAACTAGGGTGTCTCGTTTATATCCATTGCATTGCCTGCTGACCTTCATCAAGACCATGCACAAGGCGACCTGTTCGGCGGACACGTCAACCCCGAGAACCACAGACCACAACCTAGCGACCCTAGCCATGTTCTCGCCAGGATCCCCGTAGCCATCCATACGATCGCCAAGCACCAGCCTCTGAGCTTCCTCAAGGATGGACTCATCCATCACTTAGACACCTTCGCAACCCACTTCGGCAGAGACATCCCCGCATACTTGCGACACAAGTAATCCAGAGAAACAGTGCAGATATCGAAGCCACCTTCGCCGTCGCACTCGTTCAGAACAACAACGCCATTCCAGTGGCCTGGACGTTGCGGATCTGACAGCCCCGCCTGGGGTCCCCGGTACTCGGCTTGCGAATGGAAGGGATAGCAAGACCCAGCAACCAGAAAGTTTTGGTTCCGCCCACCGGTGTATCTAGTCGCCCATTGCAGCCCCTGCTCGTGGCCCTGCACGGCACTAAAACCCAGATGGCGCAGACGAAGATCGGGGGAACCAGAATATGGCCTACCCGACATCGGACGATACCAAAAGTGCGCATAGTGAATTCCGTCCACCACAACCGGTTCGAGGAAGGGATGGACCTCCCAGTCCCTGGAGTCGAGATCGTCGAGCGAAACGACACCCTCCAGCTGTTGCGGGTTAGCGTCGATGGCCCTGGTCAGTCGATGCTCGTGGTTGCCGTGCAAAAAGATTTTGCGTGGCGACCACGAACGCTTACGGGAAATAGGATCATCCAACAAACGAAAAGCCTCGTCACCCGCCTCGATATCGTCCCAAAGTCGAAGGTTCTCCATAGCCTTTGAACCTCGACCGTCATAAGACGATAAGGAGGGAAAATCCCAGTGGTCGCCAAGGTTCACGATCACATCAGGACGAGAGTCGCACGCATACTCAGATATCCAACTGACCCACTCTAGGGAAGGTAGACCGGGGCGGACCTGAAGGTCGGGGATTACAAGGTGTCTGCTCAAGGGTGGGTTTCCAGATGTTGCCGGACACGAATAATGAACTCCCCGCATTCCTCCTCAGTTCCGCCACCACAAACAGTGCGCAACTGCTCAGAAACGTCAAGAGAGTCCGCTTGCGTATAGTCTACAACCCCCAAAGCTAGAACAGCGGAAGCTAAAGCAATCATCACGTACACGGCCCAAGCCGGGCACTGCTTAGTCACGACGAAGCCTGAACGACCAAGTTAATCGCCAACATGATCGCAGAGGTTGTGATAGCGATAAGGACCCCTATTAGGACCTTCTGGAAACTGTCGACCCTATCAGTCAACTTATCCACCGACGAAACGATCTGGGTTTCCACATCGTCTATCTCGGTGGCTAACCAGACCGCACGGTCATCCTCTTTGATTCTCTGAACCTCAACCGCCCGCATCATTCCCCCGCAGCGTTCATATACCGGACCCAAGCCCACGTGGCCCTAGCAGTCTCCTCATCCCACTTGCCGTGCTGGGGTAGAGAAAGGAACTCCTGCCACTTCTTAGCAGCATCAGCCACCGACTGATCGTAGACACCCTCGTTGTCTCCGTCCCAGAGCTTCAAGCCCCGGAGGGTGTTCTGTACAGATGAAACGTGTCCGGGGTTGTTCTCCGCACCAACCTCAAGGACCTTGAAGGGTGGCTTCTTAGTCTGTTCGGCTACCGCCTCTAGGAACTGGCCCCACTGAACGGTTTTGATGATCGTGTCCATCGTCCAGTCACCGTTACCGTCCTTAATGTCCATGTAGCAGTGCTTCCAGATATGCGCACCGTGATTAGTGACAGGACCGTAGATCCCGTCGATGTCGCCATCGTATAGGCCTACTCCCTGCAAGAACTTCTGGATGCGCTTCACAGCCTCCGGGTCATTGTTCCCGCCAAGACGGATCGGGGTAGGTCCACCGGAAGCTTCCGCAAGGTAACGCATGAATACATCGGTTGGCCACGAATGTCCGGGGTCCCAGTGACCGCCACCAGCAGCGTCAGACAAAGTTTTATGAAACGTGATACCGGAACGGTTACCGGCTTTCAGGTCGGCAACCGAAAGGATCCGGTGGGGGATACCGTGCTCTTTGCACAGTTCAGCCACCAGCTTAGCCAACACCCTCAAAGTGTCGTGGCCATACGGAGTCAACCATTGGTCACGGTTATACTC
>Ga0114906_1002177_pt1 | contig 9977 bp, 21 predicted proteins | sample MalvirDeepMed_M9_FD_89687 | JGI IMG/M metagenome (GOLD analysis project Ga0114906, IMG submission 89687) | Marine viral communities from the Global Malaspina Expedition - Malaspina viral metaG DeepMed_M9 | ecosystem: Environmental > Aquatic > Marine > Oceanic | place: Mediterranean Sea... | reverse complement strand
GCTTTACCCATTTGCCCAAGCATAGTTGTTACGAATCCTAATATTGATCCGCCTAACAAAGTTGTAACCAATTCCATGTTATGAGTCCTGCGGCTTTTCCCAGACTTGGTATAAGCACCAGTCTGTGTGTGGTTCTTCCCAAATACCGACAGCTAATGCTCGATCAGGAGAACCACCCTTCTGTAAATAATCTTCTCGCCAATTTAGATTCGCCCAAACACTAGGTCTGTGACGCTGCCATTGGTCATGGCCTTTTTTACAGGCCCACAATCTTTCAGGGCAAACCAAGGCCATTCGCTCTACCCCAATAGTAAAGGCATGGTCAATGAATTTTCTTATTTCCTTAAAGGGAGGATTTGTAACCAGCAGCTTTGCTGGTGCTTTTTTAGTTTCAAAAAAATTATCCCCTGTAGCAATATCACCTTGAATAACATCTGTACCAGTTAATCTGATTGCATCTGCAAACCGCCCATCACCACAACAAGGTTCCCATACTTTTTCCGACCCAAGAGGCAAAGACAGCCTGCTGACTACAGCCCCAACTACTGTATGTGGTGTAGGGTAGTAATCGTTAGGTTTGCGGCCCTTATTCATTTTTCTCTATTGAGTCAGGCACAGGGGTCACATCAATGATCTTCCCTTCATCTGGGCGTTCCAATGCAAACCGTACCGTTATATTTTCAGGCACACCTTCATGCACCGTCTTATTCGTATCTTGCCAGCCATCACGGGCCTTCAACCAAAATATACTAGCTATCGTATCCTTGCCGCTAATTGCCCGACCATATAGACTCTTGGCGACAGTCATATTAGCTCTCGCAACGCCTGTGTCCAGTTCATCCCGATAAAATTTCCGTAAAGTCTTGGGGGCAATATCTAATAACTTAGAGATCATGGTCTGTTCCATCCCCATTCCAACTGCCTCTAAGACCATATTCCTTGACTGGTCAGTAGGCTTATGAGGAGGCCGACCAGCTTTTTTTATTTTTTTTAGATTTTGTTCTGGAGCTTCGTTACGTCTTTGTTCAATTTCCATAGCTTTATTTCTATCCGTATTCTTCTTATCCACTCTGATTCAAAGCCACGCCTTAATACATAGGCACGACCTATACTTAGAAAAAAATAACAAGCTGTAATTCCTGTTGCCTGGACAGGAGAAGGATGTATCCCAAATAACGGCAACCCCCAAAATGTAAATGCCCAACTCACTATGAGGCCTACTACCGCATTTGTATTCGCCTCAACAAATGACATCAATTTACTTTGTGGGATCATTTTTTTATATCTCCGCAGTATCCTGTTTAGAGGTACACTCCTTACACAGCCGATTACCAATCCAATTCGACTTAAATTCCACATTACACTTCAAGCATTTGCGTACTTTAGCAACATACTTTGGGTTCTTGTCCTTGTCAGGACTGGTAATAGAAATGTATTTAACATTCATTTACCGTACATAGCAAGGACCGCCAGCCAACACAAGGGAGGTAAGTGTCGGCTGCGCTGCTGCATCAGTTATATTGTGCGCTGCGGGAAAGACGGAGAACTTTCCAACGGTCAAATTCTGGCATATCTTGAAACTAGGGATACGTCAACTGAACTGGTTTGAACTGGTTTGTAGAATGGGGGTTTGGGGTATGGGAGAGGTACTCTTAGGTTCATATATATACATACCCCCCTACCGACATAGACCAAAAAAATAATAAAACAAGAGCAAAGCAGGGTCCCCCAGGGAGGGTAGGTTTTGGGTAGTGTGGCAGATATATCACACGCAGAATCGAGGGTAGGCTTGCCCCACCTACTTGGGTAGGTGCTGGCTACCCCAATCTAAAGCCCAGTCTGGCTAGGGTAGGTTCTGGGTAGGTACTGAACCAAAACTGGTTCAAGTTTGTTTTTATGGGTGGGGGGAACCCCACCCCCCCTTATATCCACCCAAAACACAACGCAACGCCTCACCATTCACACTTTCTAGCTGTGGATTAATGCCGTCAAGTAATGCCAGGTAGACAATGCCAGGCAATGTGGTGAAATTGTGCCAAATGTGGCGAAATAAAGACTGCCTGTCGTGCCCGTGGAGGCACGAAACGGAGTCAACTGGTACTAAACATCCAACCAAAAAAAAGCCCACCAGGGGGCTTAGAATGCCAAAAATAAAAAAAACTAGTTTCTTACTAGATAAATGATTGCCCTTGTGGGGCATCATTTATACGGAGTCTCTATATGTGCCTTGTGTCGTACGGCACATACTAGATGTAGCTTCCCGAAATTGTCGAGTCAACGTCTAATTTTATATAATCCTATAGGTGCGACAATATGTCGCACTTGTGTACTTCGTCATTTCTTTCTATAATTCCCATATATCCCCATAAGAGGAAAGGAGTCAAGATAATGAAATTAACCAATATGCTAAGTAACAAGGGTAACAGAATAGCCAATCAATTTGTTATTACTGATGACGCTGGAAATATGTATTTACAAAGTTATAACTCAGTTATAGCTAAACAAGGCACAAACGGACAGACTTGGCTTGACCGCAACACCTGGAATTACTCAAAAACTACGGCTAAATACAGAAATATGTTTCTAGGCGAGACTCTAAAAGAGACAAAAGCCAAGATAAAAAGCGGTGTTTATATCTTAGCAGATTTGAATAGTTAATATTGGGAAGGGGTTGGACTCAACCCCGACTCCTTCGCTGTATCAACTAAAAAATGAGGACTAATAAAATGCAAAAAACTGAAGATATTCACCTTACGCCCCAAGAACGAATCAAAAAAACCAATAAAAAATATCCAATGATGGAATATTTTCTGAGTCAAAAGCCTTTAAACGAGTGTTCGGATGAGTGCCAGAAGCAGGTTGCAGAAATGAATGGTAGATTACCAAGGTTTTTATGAACGAATGATATAGTTTGAATTGTCAGCTAGGCCATTAATAATGGTCTAGCTTGCTGTCTAAACTGAAAAATAAGGAAATAAAACAATGAGTGAAGCAATGAGTAAAGCTGGAGTTCGGGACATAGCCTGGGCCGTGGACTTTGGAAAACGTGCATTTGATGTCATTCACTTGATTAATGACAAAGGTTATGACGAAGCCCGCACTTATTTTGATTTCTATCCCGATAAACGAAAGGCGCACGGGGCTTCCAGACAAGCGGTTACTAACAGCAAAAAGGTAGTAAATCAGCTTGAAAACAAAGGTTGGTATGTAGCTGAGGATTCTGAAGGCGAGGTTATTATTTATGCTCTTGAGGCTATCGGCTCACTGGAACGGGGGCGCCCATTTTATTTGGCTATGAAATCATTTTAGTTTGAATTGTTAGCAGTCCGATTCAAGATTCGGATTGCTAGCTGTTGAAACTAACTAAGGAGTTAAAAAAGTGATTGATTTCATAATAATTGCAGGATTTATTTTTAGTTTTGTTTTGGTCTTTTTCATTATTTTATTAACTATTTTATTAATAAAGCAGGGCATGTTGATGCTCTTGGAACAAAACGAAAAAGAGGGAGAATAAAAATGACTAAGAAAACCTATCTCATAGTTTATAAAGAACGGATTGATGCTAAGAGTGAGAAAGAAGTTGAGGAGTACATTCAAAAGGTTCTTCTACCTGAGCTATCATCTCACGACCTTGAAGTGGTAGAGGAAAAACCACAAGCAGACACTCCGTCTGTTGGTCGTGCTCAACTGAAAAGATGACGATGAATAATACATCAGAAAAGGAGTAAGTGCTATGCCAACATTTATATTTGAAGATGTCTTTACTACCACAGAACGCACGAGTGTGGTAGCGAAGAACCGTGAGGAAGCTGAAAAGATGGTATCGTCTGGTGACTGTGAGTGGACGGTTATTAAGGCAGACGGTAATGAAATTATATTGATTGGAGAAAAACATGACTGACCACAGCGAGTACATAGACGATTATTGTAGGGCTACCTACGGACACACTAACTGGGGGTATTTAGATACCTATACAAAAGAAGACTTAAAAAGTGGTGGTCACGATATAGAAAACAATATTGTGTTCTGGCACGAAGGTGTTGTTAATAAAGATTATGATTATTTATATGGATAATTCAGATAAATGTTCACTATGCAATAGTGACTACGACCCAGATCGAGGTGGAATACAAGGACACTTTGGAATAATGCCTGTGACGTTTTGTGAGTGGTGCTACTCCTCGATTGAAGATATGGTCAATCACCAGGATTTAGAAAAAGCAAAAGAAAGTTTTGGAATAGAATGACTAAATATGAAGAAAATTTTGAACGTATTACAATATGTTAGCTTTGCTGGATCGTTTTTAATAATAGTCGGAATAGTTATTTTGTGCTGGTGTGCGGGCTTGCTTATCTCCCCAATTTAGAATATAAAAAGCCATTGCATCCCAGAATGAACCAGAAGGTTAGAGGTATGGAACCAGTAATTGTTGATTTTAGTAGTCTAGCTGACCAGATGATTCTCACTTTTCGTCTGACATTGGGAATTATAGTTGGGGTTGGATTAGTAGGATTAGGATTAGGAATCGCAGTTTGCTACGCCAAGAGGGAACGATAATGACTGAATGGGTCATTCATTGCGTTTGTTTAGAGTGTGAGGGCGAGGGGGTACTTTCACGCTATACGCAACCTGATCCCAACCAGAGCTTTGTAGATTGCGTTGAGAGCAAGTGTGAGAGCTGTTGGGGGGAAGGCATGATGGAACATCAGTCAGACGATCCACTAGAAGATCAAATTGCTGAATTTACACGGAGAGAAAAAGAAGATTTTATTTACTCAATTAGACAATTAAAACAATTTGAAAGAAAGGAAAGAGAATGAGCGATTTACTCAGAAAGCATTGGGAATCCAAGAACCAGGAGAGAGATGTTTTAACAAGTGAAATTTTAACCGAAGCCGTAACGAAGCTGAGAAAACTTGGTTGGTCCTTTGAGAGCCAGGGAAAAATAGTACGTTTTTTCAGTCGGGTGGTTGAGGATTTTGAAATAAATCAAATGCTGGATTTCCAAGAAAAACAACAGCAAGAAAGAACAGAAGCCCAGAAAAAAAAATTCAATGATACAGAACTGGTGAGCGCCAAGCAGGGTCAAGACCTTATGGATGAGTATTTTTATGGTGCTAACAAAAAATGATTGAATTTTTGAAACTACCTAAAATTTCATTTGATGAAAAAACACATACATACTCTCTGGATGATGGTGAGAAGCTAGGAAAGGAATCCATTTCTCGTATTTCAAAGATATCCGACGGGGATAACTTTGGGGTAGCCTCTAATTGGGCGGCGAAACTCGTTTCATCCGAGATTCTGAATCTTTTCAAAGCTGACACTTCTTATACCAAAGAAGAAATAGAACTCATGGCAAAAGATGCCAAGTCTGCTCCACGCAAAATACGTGATTCGGCTGGGGTGGCAGGAAGTGGATTCCACTTTTATGCTGAACAATATTGTCGCTGGCTTATCAACCAAAAGAGCGAAGCTGAACACCCAATTTCTTTAGGTATGAGCAGTCTGCGACCTGACTTGCCCCAAGAGGAAACAGAAAAACGCTGTGCTGAGTCAATAAAAGAATTTATAGACGAACACATTGAACCAGTTGGGTCCGAATTAAGGGTTTTATACAAGCCTCAATCTGGATATCCGATACCTGGCACAACAGATTTAGTTTGTAGGCTAAAATCTTCACCTGGCGATTTTTGCGTGTTGGACTGGAAGGGAGTAACGAGTTTTCGATACAACATTAGAGCGAGTCATCTTGTGCAGTTATACGCTTATGGTCAAGCCTTAAGACAATCTGGGAACGACATCACACATTTGATTCTAGTTAGAATAGAACGAGAGTCTGGTAAGTTATTGGCACACAAATTTGGATTTGACCATGCAGATACTTTGGGTCACTTATTTGAGAGTTGTATAAATATCAGCAGATACAAAGAACCACACAAAATGGAAATTGGAGGAAAAAATGCCTAACACATTAAAAGATATAACTTTAGAAATACACAACGTGGACACACCAGAGAGAGGTCCGTCTGCGGTTGGGGTTGTATGCCCTGACCACCAAGAAGTAAATGCTGTCAAGGTGTGGGACGCTTCCCCTAAAGTTTGGAGATCGGGGAATGTTTTGAAGGCCACAATTTACGAGAGGGAATACGAGGGGGCGGTGGAGTGGCATTTGTCAAAATATGGTGTTGTCAAGGTGGTATCTGCGAATGGCGATATAAGCCCTGTAGAGCCACAGGAGCCAGCAAGAACACCAACGTCATCAAATGGTTCTGTTTCGAGGTCTGGTGGCCCCTCTATGGGCCAGCAATCGGCCTCTAAGAAGGATAAAACTATCGCCGCCTTGGCTATCGTAAAAGAGGTGATTGGGATTGGAGGATCAGAAGAACTAGCGGACCAATGGATCGCTTACGTCGAGCGCAAGGTTAATGAGTAATTTTAAGGTTAGCATTGTTGTTCCAGGTAAGCCTGTCCCGAAGGCTCGCTTCCGAATGACGAAATCTGGTCATACCTACACAGACAAGGCGACTTTGCAGCAGGAAAAGGCTGTGAAAATATTGGGGAAGGCCGCCATGAAAGCCGCCATGAAAGGTGGCTCCCCAATTACAGCCGACGGGGTGGAGATGGACATAGCTTTCGTTTTCGAAATGCCGAAGTCTTGGTCCTTAAAAAAACGTGCTGAAAAACTCGGAACACCGCATTGCGTGAGACCAGATTTAGATAATTTGATAAAAATAGTAGATGCACTCAATAACGTGGTTTGGGAAGATGATTGCCAGGTAGCGAGATTGACTGCAATGAAAATGTGGGGGGAAGAACATGGAACATTTATACACATCCAAAGTGCTGAGTGAAGGGAGAGATAGTTTGTCTAATAAAATTTTGTCAGATGACGAAGATAGAAAACTTTTGTTAAAAGAGTGCGAGCAGTTTGTTCGGAAACACGCAATATCGGATAGCGCATTTGGCGTGGCGTGTTCTAATGACGAACATTTTTTATATGACCTTAGAGATGAGCGCAAGGTGGGCCGACCATTGCGGAAGGCTGTTCGAAATTATATGAAATTAGAAGATTTATCGAGGCGACTGAGAAATGCAAGACCCGCATAACATCATAGCTCTTGCCCCAAAAAGTAACGGAACCCAGAAAAGGAAATGCCCTCAATGTTCATCCACCAGAAAAAACAAGCACGACAGATCATTAAGTATAACAAGGGAAGGAGCAAAGATTCTCTGGTTGTGTCATCATTGTGGGTGCAAGGGGGCGCACAATGGCTCTGAGCGCAGACGTGATTCAGTGGGCCATACGCAGAAAGATCAGCATAGAGACACTCAAAGAAGCAGGATGCGAGGGCGGCTGGGAAACGTTCTCTGGTAGGCAAGCCCCTTGCATAGTCTTCCCTTATTTTCGTGCAGGGGAAAGAGTAAATTACAAAGCCCGTTCCTTAATAGGGAAAGAATACAAAGCAAAGCCAGGCGCACCTCAAGTCTGGTACAATCTGGATCGAGTCTTACGAGGCAAGTATTCGGAAGTGTATGTGGTTGAAGGCGAGGCGGATTGCCTTGCCATGATACAGGCTGGTATTCCCAACGTCTTATCTGTCCCCTCTGGGGCGCCCAACCAACAGACTGAGAATCCAGCCGAAGCAAAACGCTATGATTTTATCGAAAGCGGTATGCAGGATGGGCTATCTTCTATTAAGAAATGGATTTTATGTACTGACGCTGACGGCCCTGGCAGACACCTACGTTCAGATTTAGCAGCATTGATTGGACCAGGAAAGTGTTATTGGGTTGAGTGGCCCGAAGGAATTAAAGATGCAAATGATGCCCTGATCCAATGGGGAGCAGGGGATTTACACATATATGTTGATGAAGGCCAACAGGAATACCCCATAGAGGGGCTATATCGTCTTAGTGAAATCCCCGAACCTTCCCCGTTAATTCTATGGAACTCTGGCTTCCCTGAATGGGAAAGTAAATTCCGTATTGCCCCAACGTGTGTGTCGGTAGTTTCTGGCTATCCAGGGAACGGCAAAAGTCATTTCACGCAACAGCTATGGCAACAGGTAGCTCTACAACACAATGTTAGGGTTGCAATTATGTCTATGGAAACAAGAGAAAAGCCATTTGTAAGGAGAAACTTGCGTAGTGCATACCATCGCAAGCTGGAACGGGAGATGTCTGACTCTGAGAAAAGAGAGGCAGACGACTTTATTGAAGAACATTTTATATTTATGCACCACCCGAAGAACACGCCTTCCTTTTCATGGATATGCGATCAAATTGCTAATGCCCACGCCCGTATGGGCATATCGGCTGTAAGCATTGACCCTTGGAATATGATTGTTCAGGGATTCGATAATAAAAGCTCTAGTGAAACAAGATGGATTGGCGAGTGTTTAGATGATTGCTCTGCACTAGCAAAGGGTTTGTCTTTGCACTTACAAATACTGGCGCACCCCTCTAAGCCAATGGCAGGGGATAACAGCAGAAAGCCCATTACTTATGATCGCATAGCTGGATCGCAGCATTGGGCTAATAAGCCTGACCATGTGTGGAGCATACATAGAGATAAATTGCAAGATGATGCAGGGAATAGGGTTACAGATGCGACTATTTGGGTGCATAAGGCTCGTTATGAAGAACTTGGATTCCCTGGTAAGTTTAATATAAAACTAGATTTAGCCAATCGCTGTTTTCACAGCACAGACTATTTATCACATTAAAATGATTGAACGTTTGCAAACGATTAACCAGGAGGAAGAAAAATGACAAGTAATGTTACGGAGTTGCTTGAGTCTTCAAATAAAAGCAGAGTCAAGCTATCGAAAGACCTAAAGGAATCGACTGAGCTGCTTGGTAAGGACCAGGTTAGATTCTTGGTTGATGCATACTATGAAATGCAAGCTAATCGTATCAGATCAAAAAACCAAGAACGTGCTTTGACCGAAAGTGAGGAACCCACAAGCGTTTTAAGTTGGTTGGCGCAAGAAAATTTTCGTTTAGAAAGACAAGTGAAAAGTGCCTTGCACCACTATTCAAAGAGTCAACCAATGGGTCGGTGGATGATGGGTATAACTGGAGTTGGACCTGTCCTTAGTGCAGGACTCCTGGCCCATATAGATATTCGAGAAGCACAGACGGCTGGCGCAATTTGGAGATACGCTGGACTAGACCCGACTAGCGAATGGAAGAAGGGAGAGAAACGGCCCTGGAACGCCAGCTTAAAAGTTTTATGCTGGAAACTTGGGGAGAGTTTCGTAAAAGTACAAAACAAAGATTCCGATATTTACGGAAAGATTTACGCCAAGCGAAAAGAGCAAGAAATTGCTAAAAATGAAGCAGGAGATTTTGCTGACCAAGCTGCTAAAAAATTAGAAAAATATAACATTGGCAGAAAAACGGAAGCCTATAAGTGGTACAGTAAAGGTAAGTTACCACCAGCCCACATCCATCAACGGGCCTGTCGCTATGCTACTAAGCTCTTTCTATCTCATATGCACGAAGTTTGGTATGAGTTTGAGGTGGGAACAAAACCCGTTGCACCTTATGTATTCAGTTTAGCTAACCATACCCACAAGATTGAACCACCACCAATGGTTCAATAAAGAAACAGCCATAAGAGATGAGAGAACCAATCAACTAAAGCAGCCACCCTCTTTGAGAGAACCAATTTTGAGGAGCGCAGCCATTTTGCATGAGAGAACCACTAGCGCAGGAGCGCAGCCAGGATTGAAGAGAGAACCATTGTTAAAGAGCGGCAGCCATATGTAGGGAGAGAACCAAGTACCGCTAGCGGCAACCAATTGGGAGGAGAGAACCATTTACACGGAGTGGCAGCCATAGGTAGAGAGAGAACCATCTCACCTGAGCGGCAGCCAGACTCAAAGAGAGAACCATCCCAGAAGAGCGGCAGCCATGTCTAGGTGAGAGAACCATGGGACGGGAGCATTTATTATTAATAACAGGAGG
>Ga0114906_1002174_pt1 | contig 9980 bp, 10 predicted proteins | sample MalvirDeepMed_M9_FD_89687 | JGI IMG/M metagenome (GOLD analysis project Ga0114906, IMG submission 89687) | Marine viral communities from the Global Malaspina Expedition - Malaspina viral metaG DeepMed_M9 | ecosystem: Environmental > Aquatic > Marine > Oceanic | place: Mediterranean Sea... | reverse complement strand
TAAACATGCGGATCAGCATTACAGTCGGGGCGGATCAATTTAAAAACGGATATCTAAATATCGATCCGATCTCTGGCGAACTAGACGGAGGCATTAAAGCTGATGTCCGAAATTTAGATGAGATCGTTATGGATTCAGAATGTGTAGAGATTATAGCGGAAGAAGTTTTGGACTATCTCGAACTTGAATCTGCTAAGGCCGCGATAGCTCATTGGGTAAAGAAGCTTCGTCACGGAGGAAAAATTATCATTTCCGGTACAGACTATTATGAAGTTTGTAAACAGACCATGCAAAGGACAATCGACATCAACCAGTTTAACCATTTAATTCATGGGGAATTCGTGCAGCCTTGGGATGTTAAAATGAGTCATATGTCTATTAATGATCTGCAAAATGAATTAAATTCTCATGGCATCAAAATTCTAAAAAGGCGAGTCAATGGATTTTCTATGGTGATAGAGGGCGAAAGACCATGACAGATTTTTCAGATGCCTTTATAAACGAAGAAGGAGAGCAGCAAAAGTATTTTTCCGGCAGAGTCAATGCAGAGGATATGAAAGGGATCTTTACTTCTTGCGAGGGGTGTATATTCTCTACTTATGAAAATGACACGCAGACATCGTGCAAGTTAGGCAGGATAGAACAATTCAAGAATAAAAATACTGAAGTCATCGAGGCTTACAATGATGAAAAAGAATTCTATGTCATTAAATCTTTTTGCAACTGTTACAGAACTTTAGAATGGGGAGATAGTCACGTCGATCACGAATTCTCTCTTGCAAAAGAAAATAGAATAATATGGAATGCTATTGTTATTGTAGGAGATGGAAAATCATCATCTGAAGTGTCAGAGAAAAACGTTTCGTCATTTTTGAAAGGCCTAGAGAAAACTTGTATCGGCATAAAAGAGCAAAGCATACCACCATCTATCGTTGTAGTATGCAACAATTCCGGTGTTCTACCATTTGATGTTTCGCATAAGGCACATGAAATGTTCGACAGAACCGAGATAGATTTTTACGTTGCTAACGTAATAGAACCCAACCGCACCGACCTCGAATGTATTGATGATGCGTTCCTTAAATGCAGAAATGGATATTATTCTGTTTTCAAGAGCGGCCATGCCCCTCGTCCAGATTTATTTAAGCCGCTGAATAATGCAATAAATAACGAGCTAGAAAAAGTTGCCCTAATCAGGGGATATGATGGCGTTAACGGTCTTACAGTTCAGGCTTCCATGCATAAATATTTGGGCGGAAACTTCTCTATGTCTGTCGAGGAAAAAATATCCAAAATCTGCGAAGAAGATGGATCGAATAATATCATAAGAGATTGGGAGGAATTGAATGAATTTCCCTAGAGTCACAGTGATGATACCCAATCATAATGACGAACAGTATATACAAAAGGCGATAGATAGCGCATTGAATCAAGACTATTCAGGACCGCTGAGAGTGTGCGTTGTAGATGACGGATCCAGTGATGACTCATGGAAGCTAATCGAGTCCTTGTTTGAAAATATCAATTCTATTGAAAGGATTAAAGATTTTTCAGTTATAAACGGGATAAGAGAACATAGAGAAATTGTAGCGATAAAAAGACCTGATGCGGGAGGTCCGAGCGCGGCAAGAAATACAGGTATAGATTTTACATTGGATGACACTGATATTTATGCAATGTTAGATTCCGACGACGAGTTTTATAAGAAAAAGGTAAGAAGATGTGTTGATATTTTTATGAAGGATTCTGGATCAGTTGGTGTAGTGTATGGAGATTATGATACGTATAATACAAGCACTGGAATTAAGATAAGGGAGTTTAAAGAGCCATTTAGTAGAAGAAGATTGGTAAACGAATGTATCATTCATAGTGGCAGCGTTGTTAGCAAGGAAGCTCTGGTTGAAACCAAAGAAGATACAGGATACTACGATGAAAATATGCGTACATGTGAAGACTACGATTTATGGATGCGTATTAGCGAAGCGTTTATGATTGTACATATACCCGAAGCTATGACTCTGGTTAGAGTTACCGGATCTAATTCAAGCTTCATAATTGATAGCGAAACTTGGCAAAAGAACTGGCAAAGAGTAATGGACAAATTTTACCAAAGAAACAATGCGCAATAATAGATTTACTACTTTTGCCAGAAAACTTGGCAACACGTCAACAGATAAAGATTTATTGTCTGTCATCATTCCGGTTGCCGGTATGGGTCATAGGATGAAATCTTATGGCCCTAAGTGTTTATTGCATACAGATCCACAGTATACTATCATAGAAAGAATAATCTATAACGTTTACAAAGTGTATCCTGATTCGGATATTATTACTGTGGTAGGATTTGATGCCGATAAAGTAATCAAAATTTTACCCAGAGATATACGAATTGTAGAAAATCAATTTTATGAAGATACTAATGTTGTAGAGAGCTTAAGGCTGGCTCTTAATAATGCAGCCTATGACAACGTGTTAATAATCTATGGAGATTTAATATTCAACCCGGAAACCCTTTTGGGTCTGACGGAAGACGAATCACGAGCCATTATAGACACGAAAGATCGTTTTAAAAACGAAGAAATAGGAGTCACCATAGTAGACGACAAGATAACTAATTTTGCATACGGGTTGGATACTAAATGGGCACAAATAATATATTTAACTGGTAAAGAATTGAAACTTTTTAGGGAGTTTTGCTCTGACAGAAAAAAGGGCCGGATGTATCCATTTGAACTTCTCAATATGGTAATCAACAGGGGTGGAAGTATCGGGGTCGTAGAACCGGATGGTATGAAAATAACGGAAGTGGATTCTTTGAGGGACTTGACATGAAAATCATGATAGCCAGTGATGGACCACATGCTCATTACTATATCAGGATGGGTTGGGCAAAAGTTATGTGGGCTATGGGGCATCAGTGTATTTTATGGGACATACATTCCAAGCCCAGTTTTGATGCTTTTGATGAATTTGAACCTGACATTTTTATTGGCCAGACGTATAATTTGGAAAGGGGGGTTTTCCAATGCATAAAGGAGCGACCTCATTTAAAGGTGGTGATGAGAGCCTCCGACTGGGGCGATGCTCAAGAAGACATTGACCTTGAAAAATATCCTGTTTTGGTTGCCCGATCAGATGAAATTGATCTGGTTGGAAAACTAATGCAAGAAACCGGCAAGCCCGACTTTGTTTATAACCACTATCATGATAAATGGATTTTGAAAACCCACAACAAATGGAAGTCTATTGGTATCAACCCTGTTTCAATGTTGCATGCTGCTGATATATTTGAATATTCTGGCGGAAAAGAAATAGATTTTCTCAAATGTGATGTCTCATTTATTGGAGGATATTGGCCATACAAAGCTAAATGTTTGGACCCATACATACTAAGACTGTGTCATCCAGTGGGTAAATATAACATAAAAATCTATGGTAATCAGAATTGGCCCGTTATACAACACTTAGGTATGCTGGATGAAAAATATGTTAAAGATACCTTTTGCTCATCTACCATATCCCCCAATATAAGCGAGCCACATTCACAAGATTTTGGATACGACATTATAGAGCGTCCATTCAAAGTATTAGCCGCTGGTGGATTTTGTATATCTGATTACGTACAGTCTATGGCAGAGGATGTATTTAATAACGAAGAAGTTGTATTTGCTAAGACTCCTGAAGAGTTCGAAGATAAAATAAGATATTATCTTAGACACCCGGAAGAAAGAATTCCATACATACAACGAGGACATAAAAGTATACTGGAAAATCATACCTATTTTCATAGGGTTGCTAAAATTTTTACAGAACTGGGACTATTCAAAGAAGCGAGTCGATGTATAGATTTGCTTGATGGCGCAACGGGGAAGGTATAATGAAAGTACTGGTCACGGGTGCTACCGGATTCTTGGGTCAAAGATTAGTCATGGACCTCTTGACGGAAGGGGCACATGAGATTGTCACCATGAGCAAGAAGCCTGTTTTAGCCTCTAGAACTCAACACTACTGTTGTGATTTGGGCTTCACCAACCCCGATAGCAAACACTATTACTTCTTTTATGAAGTCTGCCAGTCAGAACGCCCAGATGTAATTTTCCATCTTGCCGGAAACCCCCTGAGTAGGCTAGACGAGCAAAACCCCCATTCAATCCTAGTCGATAATATAATAGGCACTCAAAAGATTTTGCACTACGCGCCTCAAAATTGTCGCGTTATTTTAGCATCAACAGTTATTGTTTATGGAGATTGGCTTTTAAAAGAGACTCCAAGCGCACGATACGAAGAGTCTTTTAAAACAGATCCTACCTCTGTATACGGAATGACAAAAAGAGCAGCAGAAAGTCTGATAGAAATCTATACATCTTCTGAAAGAGTTAATGGTGTTTCTCTAAGATTATGTGCTACCATTGGACCCAACTTAACCCATGGCGTGATAAAAGATTTCATGACCAAGTTAAAATCTCCAAGCACACATCTTGAAATACTGGGAGATTCTCCGGGTTCCACAAAACCTTATTGTCACATAAATGATGCCGTTGCTGCGATTAAACTGATAGGATTTTCTGAATTATCTGGAGTATTTAATGTTGTTCCAGACGATACGATCACCATAGAAAAACTTGCTCACTGTGTCATGGACAATTTCAATATCCACAAACCGATTAAATGGCTGGGAGAAGATGCAAATTGGAAGGGTGATAACAGGGCTATACAGATAAGCAATGAAAAGCTAAAAAATGCTGGCTGGAATCCTGACTTTCCTAAATCCGAAGACGCTATTAAAGAAGTGGTGAGATCGTTTTACAATGAAAATATTATACGTTCCGATAATAAATGAATCGCTTGTACACAGTGTACAGGCTGGAGACTACCAAGCAGATTCCCTGTTTCACGGTCTTAGATGCCTACTAGGTGAAGATGTAGTTGACGGCTACAAAATGTGGCATCTGTATGAGAGCCTAAAAGACACCCCGGAAATAATACCACAGCTATGGGGTAAAGGCTTTACCATATACGGCTTACTTCCAGATGCTAATATAGACAGAGATGATATTGGACGGAAAATAATCAACCACTATTATGATTATTTAGTTATGCCAATACATCACACATTAAACGGAAGATATGATGTAATTCTGGGAATCTTGGAATCGATTAAACTATACTATGACACGAATGAACTAATTCTAGTAGACGGGTGGGATAGATCTGATATAAACAAAGACATAGCAAGCTGTGGTATTTATTTTAAAAGAGAACTGTTTGATTCCTATAGGGATATAGCGCTTCCAATTTCCTTCTCCATCCCAGAAGAGAAAATTTGTGACCCACTTGAAAAAAGTTTTGATTTTGCCCCGCTAGTTCCGAATTGTGCAGGTGTTCATCAAGACAGTTATACATATGACAACGAAGAAGATTATTATAGTGACTATAGAAAGAGTCATTTTGGATATACCTGCAAAAAGGGAAGGGACGAAATGATTAATGAGGGATGGGATTGCATGCGGCACTATGAGATACTCGCCTGTGGATGTGTGCCATTCTTTACAGACGTAGAAAAATGTCAAACCAACACCCTAGTTAGATTTCCCAAGGATCTATGCATTGAAGCTAAAAAAATATCAGGAGTTCACCCCGGAACTAAAGAAGCATATAATCCAGATAAAGAAACTTTTATAGGGACGGCAAAAGAAATCCTACCCGGAGAAAAAAGAGGCCATATTGATTTCTCAAAATTCGATTCAGTTCGGTATAATGATATTAGGGAGCAGCTAATCCACCACACTAGGAAAAAGCTAACAACTGTAAGCACGGCTAAAGACTTTTTGGACAGGATAAAAACATGGGGTTAAACATCGACAAGGCATTCTGTTTATGCATAGATAAGCGTCAGGAGCATTGGGAAGATCTGGAGAATCAGTGCATTCTAAAAGGGATTCCGTTTGAAAAATTTGTGGCGGGTGGTGGTGAAGTTCTGCCGCCCCATATGTATGACTACATAGACGATCCAGATCCAAAAGTAGACACTTGGACATACGGCCATCCAGACGATGGCACATGGATAAACCACTACAACGCCTTCATTTCGCATCAGAGGCTAATTCAAAGAGCCAAAGACCAAAGACTTGAAAACTTCTTGATGCTTGAAGATGATGCCTATTTTACTGACAGATATAACTTTGTGTTGAGTAGTATTAGTCATCATTTCGAAGGAGATGAACCTTTAGAATGGGATATGATTTACTTTGGTTGGTGGATTGGTCATGAAGATGATGAGTGGAACAAGGAAGTAGAAGATGCATTCACCGACAAAAAATTCACTGCTCTTGCAAGGATTTTTACCAACACCGGAGGTTTGCACGGTGTCCTGATAAAGAATACTATCTATGATCTTCTATTGAGGTTAAATCCTGTAGCCCCAATAGACATGCAACTTAACACGTTATATCACCATGGTCCACGGAGTATAAAATCTTGGGTGGTGGTTCCAAAGATAATACACGATAAAGGTTTATTCAGCGAATGCGAACAGAACGAAAGCCCGAGGTCAACAATATGATATCTTTGTTTATAGCTTCTAAAAATAGAGCGAGCCAGCTAAGATTGCTTCTGGAAAGTTTGAACAAAAATTGTTCTGATCTTTTTGATATAACTATACTGTATAATTTTGACAACGATTCTTACAGAGAGGGGTACGAAAAACTTAAACAGGAAAATATAACAGGGGCCAGATGGGAGATAGAAGATGCGGATTCAAACGGCCTATTTGTGAAACAGTTTTATGATTTTCTTCATGGCGTCGGCCCTCATTTTGCCTTAATGGTAGACGACAACGTTTTTTATCGGAAGAATGACTTGACACAATCTAGAATTGAAGCTATTCTAGATGACGAAACTTTTTGTTTTAGTTTTAGACTGGGGGAAAATACCATAGTCCAAAACCACCTGACCAGAGAAACGCAACAGCCACTCGATGATTCAGATATAAAAGAAGATCATGCAAAGTGGAAATATACCGACAGGTCGGGAAAATTTGAGGACTACGCCTTTCCTTTTAGCTGGGATGGTGTCATATATAGAACAAAAGATGTATTGGATACGCTTCAAGACACAGATTTTTCTGCTACAGACCATAAATGGGCGCCTCTTCCGCATAGATTGGAAGAGCACATGTCTAAAAACTTAGACAGGTTTTCTCATCGCCAATACATGTCTGCTCCTAAGCACAGTTGTGTTGTTGGAATGGATTATAACAAGGTGATTAATGTTCACAACAAAGGTGGAGCTAAGTTCAGAGCAGACGAAAAGGGTTTAAATGATCTTTACCTAAAAGGGTTTGTCATAGATTTGGATTCCATGAATTTTTCCGAAATGGAAAGCTCACATGAAGAAGTACCGTTTAAGTTAAGGAAGATGTAATGGATTTTACTTTTGGTATTATTACGAATCCAACCGGCGATGCTCCACACTATACCCAGCAAGCTATACTTTCTATATACAGGCAAAGTGTGCCCATTGAAAATTGCGAAATTATAGTGGTGGGAGGGGAGTACGATGGACTGATGAAGGTGATGACTAATTATTCCTCACACGTTGGAACACTGCGCCATGTTTCTTTTGATGAATCTGTAAAAGAGGGTTGGATAACTAGAAAGAAAAACATAATCACTGAAAGAGCTAAGTATGACAACATAGTTTATATGCATGACTATGTTATGCTTAGCGACACATGGCATGAAGAGTTCATAAAGTTTGGAGAAGACTGGGATATATGTATGACCTCCATTATCAATTCCAATTTCAAACGGTATAGAGACTGGACAACATACGACCATCCGAATATTGACCCTAAGAATAGGCAAGTAGTGCATCATAAAGTGTCGTGGACGCAATATGAACCTTGGTGTGTCGATGGACTAAAAGTGGATGGCGGCGGAACATTAATGCCATATGATTATGATGGTGGACATATGTATATTTCCGGTGCTTATTGGGTGGCTAAGAAACATGTTATGGAATCGGAGCCGCTAAACGAAGATTTAAAACATAGCGAAGCCGAGGATGTCGAGTGGTCGTTGAGAGTAAGAGATAAATACAAGTACGTTATGAACGAAATGTCCAAAGTTCACCTGCTAAGGTACAAACCCCTAGACGAATCTTGGTTCAGACTTTTGAATTTTTTGAAAGACAACAATGATCAAGCTAATAATTTTTGATTTAGACGGTGTATTGGTAGAAGCCAGACCGATACACTATGAAGCCCTTAATAGGGCATTAGCCTCTATCGGAGAAGAGTTCGTAATCAGCAGGAAGGAGCATCTTGCTTCATATGATGGTCTTCCCACAAGAAAGAAGCTGATCAAACTGACCGAGGAAAAAGGACTACCAGAGGAGTACCATGACAAAATCTGGAGAATGAAACAGAAATGTACCACTGAAGTAATTGAGGACTTAGTTTGGCCAGAAGACCATGTAGATATAAAAAACGTCATCTTAAACTTAAAGGATGATGGATATAAAATATACTGTGCATCAAATTCAATAAGGTCCAGTTTAGAATTGATGCTGTCCTGTGCTGGATATATAAAACATGTAGACAAATTCTTTTCAAATGAGGATGTTCTCTATCCTAAGCCACATTCAGAAATTTATTTGACATGCATGGTTGATGCACACGTAAACCCAAAAGAGTGTCTTATAGTAGAAGATTCTCACATTGGTCGCAAAGCTGCTCATGAATCAGGTGCTCATGTGTTGGGGGTGTCTGGACTATCTGATATAACGTATAACAACCTGTCCAAAGCCGTAGATAAGGCTAACAGACAAAATAAAAAGAAACTGTTTAAACCCAAATGGCAAGGAGGGGAAATGAAAGTTCTCATCCCAATGGCCGGTGCCGGATCACGTTTTGAAAAAGCTGGCTACACTTTTCCCAAGCCACTTATTGAGGTTAATGGCAAACCTATGATACAGTTAGTGGTAGAGAACCTCAATATTGATGCTCAGCATGTATTCATAGTTCAGAAAGAGCATTATGAAAAATACAATCTACAGTATTTACTAAATCTGATATCTCCCAATAACGTTATTATCCCAGTAGAGGGGCTAACTGAAGGAGCAGCTTGCACAACATTATTGGCAAAAGAATTTATAGACAATGATGATCCTTTAGTTACAGCCAACTCTGATCAGTTTGTAGAATGGGATAGCAATGAGTTCTTATACTCAATGCAAGCTGATGAGGTTGATGGTGGCATACTAACTTTTGAATCCGTTCATCCCAAATGGAGTTTTGCCAAAACTGATGAAGACGGTTTTGTGACTGAAGTTGCAGAAAAGAAACCAATCTCTAATAACGCTACGGTTGGTATATATTATTGGTCGAAGGGGAGTGACTATGTTAAGTACGCAGAACAAATGATAGAGCGAAACACTAGAGTCAATGGCGAATTTTATGTCTGTCCGGTATACAATGAAGCTATTGAAGACAACAAAAAGATTAAGACTTTTAACGTAGAAAAAATGTGGGGACTCGGTACGCCAGAAGACCTAAAGGTATTTCTAAATGAATCCAATTATAGTTATTCCAGCTAGACTGAAGTCTACTAGGCTTCCTAATAAGTTACTCCTGCGTAAGAATGGACACTCTCTTATTTGGCATACGATACTGCAAGCCGAAAAGACCGGTCTGCCTGTCGCGGTAGTTACTGACAGTCAAAAAATTTTTGCTTTGGTTAACCCTTTTTGCATTCCCATAATGACGGGCCATCATAATAGTGGTACTGAAAGAATAGCTGAGGCAATGCAGCAATCGTTTTTTGGAAGATATGATTTTGTTGTTAATTGGCAGGGGGATGAGCCAGAGTTTCCTCCGCATCGCGTTACAGAGCTATTAGCGGAGCTTGAGGACGCTCCCATAGGCACGTTTGCTGCGTTTGCCACACCGGAAGAAACCGACGATCCAAATACGGTTAAAG
>Ga0114906_1002173_pt1 | contig 9982 bp, 10 predicted proteins | sample MalvirDeepMed_M9_FD_89687 | JGI IMG/M metagenome (GOLD analysis project Ga0114906, IMG submission 89687) | Marine viral communities from the Global Malaspina Expedition - Malaspina viral metaG DeepMed_M9 | ecosystem: Environmental > Aquatic > Marine > Oceanic | place: Mediterranean Sea... | reverse complement strand
CGCTTATCCGCTTCAAGAGTCCCGGCGCGAGGTTTTGAAGGATTACCATAAAATGTATGCATATATAATGGTTCATTTATGAACTTCACAGCGGAGTAACCGTTATCTCTTTTCCAAAGCTTATACAATATAGGCAAAGTCATTGCATGATCTGTAGCAATTTTAAACCAATCTCCATTCCAATCTAAAAAATTGTCGATTGGTATATCTTTTAGAGCCTTTACTTTGAATGTTGACATGTGGCTTGTAATCCAAGCTCCCGCATAAGGATCCCAATGATCATTAGGAATTGGACTGCTACAACCTAGCTCGCCGTGAGTCAACATATATTTACTGTAAACATATTCCAATTTATTGTTGCTTTCATATGTTTCTTTTATTTTTTGTAATGCTGTATTTTTTGACAACCAATCATCACTATCAACAATACAAATAATATCTTCAGGTTCTTTATCAATAACATTTTCATAAATATTTTTAAGTCGGTACTTTCTTTCTTCGTTGATTTTTATTTCTATGCTCTCTATGTTTTGATATTTCTCCAAATATGAAACGGTATCATCATCGCTTATATCATCTATAACAATATGAGATTTAGGCTTCACTGTTTGACTTGAAACACTTTCTACACAATTAACAACAAATTTATTCGCATTTCTACCTGTAGAAATTACGTATATGTTACTCATTTATACATTCCTTAATTATTTTCTCCCAATAAGATATCTTCATTTTTGAAAGATCGTAAAACTTAGAAGACATTTCCTCATATTTTTCATACAAATAATTATAGCTTATTTCTTCCCAATTTTTAACAAACAATATTGGCAAATCTCTAAATTCATTCATACATATACTTTCTTTCACTATAGGAATAGTACGTAAATAAAGAGCCTCCCATGTTCTATGGCAATCAACACCATTTCCTCTAGGAGAGATCACAAACTTATGAGAAGCTATACCGTCGTAATATTTTTTCCATGGTACATTTTGTTTATTCGTAACCCAATTTTCGTTTTTAAACATCTCCAAAACTTGCTTTCTTTCAGTCAAAAAAGTATTTGGATTAATATTCAAATAAACCAATTTGTCCTGTACAACTTCTCTATGTATAAATTTATTTATATAGAGTGCCTTTTTCAAACCATTATCGGGTTGTGAGGAAAATTTTCCTAACTGACTGGTCATGTTAACTCTTAACGTCATATTTTCTAATCCAATCGGTATACACTTTAACAAATCACTCTCATAATCCTTATTCTGAGCAAACCATACTTTTAGGTTTTTCGGCTGCAGACGAAACCGATTGTGATTAATATGATAATCACTATTATGAGTAACAAAAACGTTTGAATCTGTATCAGTATATTCATTTATAAAATCAGTCTTACAAAAAGTAATATTATTTTTTTGGCATATATCGATAAATCGATTTCCAGTGATATATTCATCGATGCCTATATTATGATTAAAAAAGTTTTCTAATTTCATTTTTAGATTCCATTACTAGCTCAACTATATTATCTATTTCCTCTTTGTGATTTATATATGGTCTAATCATATGAGAATCAAAATAATATTGTTGCAATATGAGATTCTTATCGTATTGCCAATTCCCTCTATCAATGCGGTGACCATTTTGGCCCCCTTCTCGGTCTAAAAGTATAATTTTATTAGGATCCGGATAATTAGACATTTTTAAATTAGCATATTTTTCATCCGAAAACCATAAATTTTTTCCTCGTAAATGCTCTTCCCCTCCTAATTTCATAGGGTCCATCCCTAAATTGGATTTAAACACTCTTTTAACGGATTTTTCCCAACTAATAGGCAATGCAAGAACATTTGTAAAACTCGCTCCTGTTGCTACATGATAACAAGAAGGAAACATGTTATTATAAGTTTGGGAACACGGATTGAGATGCACATATTTATCTTTAGGGATATCTTTTAATTTATCAAAAAAATAATACTGTGACATGGGTATCATGTCTATATCCGATATCATCCATACAGCTTCAGGCTCAGTAGAAGGAAGCCAGTATCTCACCCAAAGCGTTTGAAGATAAATAGGTACATCTTGCAATGGCTCCATTCTAATAACAGTCCCATGTGTGTCATCAATATCAATATTTTTATCTCCTATAAATGCCAGTACTGGCTCAACATTAAATTTAACTTTCCACAATTTAGACACAATAGGCCAAAAATCCAAATAAAATGGATTTGAATCACATGCATGTACTACTTTGTCTATTTTCATTGTGTTAAATATCTAAAACTTCCAAACTTAGATTCTCGCGGTGAAAGAACCATTTGATCAAAATTATGCCTATAAGAACTATTAAAACTTACAATCGTCTGCCAGTCTCCGTATCTATCGTTTTTATGAATATCAAAATATTGATGTCTATTGTGTTTATCTACCAATAAAGATAACACTGATTGATCCTGCCTGTGTTCAATACATTTATTGGTTTTACCATCCGGATATTTAACGGTTGTGTCCGGTAAAGCTATTTCAGGATCTTTCATGCAATCTAGCATTTCTGTCACAAAATTAACGTTATCGATCGTTCGTTTATATACTTGAAAACCAGCCCAATATTGTGGCATAGCTGCAGCAGAAAATGCATCCATTTTCTCAAAACATTTTTTAGTCGTCCAATATTTGTTTGCCAGGCGCGGGTGACGATAAGGCATAAATAAAGATCCATCAACTAAATCATTTTCAAGATCATAAGTTTTATTAACAAAACAATTTGCAGAATCAGAATAAATCATAGATTTTGTGCTATTCACTAAACACTCATTAATAGCATATACTTTATAAAAAAACACTCGCGGCTCTAATGCATGCGCGCATACTGGTAAAACTTCTTTTAAAACAATTTGATCACCAAATAAATCTTTAAATATTTTTAATTTATCTTTTTCTGTGTTGAAGTAATAAAGATGCACCTTTTTATTAAAAGAGTATATTTTATAGCTTTGTATTAGATTAATTGCTTGAGAAATAAAATTTTCGCTTATAACAGTACAAAGATCCATAATTTATTAGTTACAGCTCTATTTCTGTTTCTTCATATTTGGAATAGATCTCTTGCTCCTCTTCACGTTTCCACGAAAAGTTTTCAGGGTTTGTCGAAATACCTGTGGGGTTAAAATAATACAAACCCAAAGGAGTCTTTACTTTCATAAATTTGGAGCCTTGCGCAGCTGCTCTTAGCCACATTTCCCAATCGCCGGCCGATTTATATTTAGAGTCAAACAATCCATAGCTGTTGTGTAAAGATTTTCTCCACATTGGCGAAGCGTGAGGCATATTAACCATCTTAAGATTATTAAATGAATATTCCGGAAAATTATATTTTCTACCGTTAGAAGAGTTGTTTTCCCAAGTTTCATTTGGCTTATCAGTAATTAACATATCTGCATATACTAAATCCACATCTTCTGCGACAAATAATTCTTTCGCGTGTTTTTCTAACGCATCTGGAGCTTTTCTATCGTCTAAATTGGCATTAGTTAAATATTCTCCTGTGGCTATTTCTACAGCCATATTCCAAACTCCATAAATGCCAGGATCTTTATCTAGTTTTTTATATACAATATTATTGGGATATTTCTCTACATACTCATTAATAACTTTTTCTTCGTTCCCTGGAGAATTAGCATTAATAAGAATAAGTTCGCATTTCTCTTCAAACACTGTTTGTCTGGTAACGTCTTCCAAAAAGGGTCTAATAAATTCATCGCCATTAAAGACTGAAGTTATGATTGATATCTTGGGCAAATCTTTAGTATTAACATTGATGAGTTTCTTGTTCAAAGACTTAAGTAAAAATTGGGCGTATTGTTCTTCTTTTGTAAAAGTATTCAATATCCACTTTTGAAGCTTTTTAGCTGACGATTTAAATCTTCCCAGATCTTTATAAACTTCGCGAAGTTTCATCTTATAAGAACCTTGTTGGGGATATGCCCACATTGAATCTTTTTCCACTACACCGTCCCATACAGCGCTCTGAGCAACTGGTTGCAAATTAAAGTCAACTTTTGCAAAATGCGCCCTCAGTTTTTCTTTACCCTTTTTATCCTTTACAGGTTTATAAAGAAAATCCAAATGACCACTCCAGTCTGTCGCCAATACTGGTAATCCTGAATAAGCAGCTTCAAAAAGCGGTAGACCAAACCCTTCGCCGTGAGTTAAAGACACCAAGCATTGAATTTGTTTATGAGCATAAAGTGAATGCATTTCCTGATCAGTCATATCCCCATGAAGAAGATAAACTTTACATTGTCTATTAGAATATTTCTTCAATAAATGTGTTAATTTGCTGTTTGCATCAAGACGATCTATTATAGATCCGCCGCGGGCAAATGTTTTTACCACAAGACCTACATTTGGATTATCAATAAATTCTTCCACAAACCATGTAATCGTATTTTCTATATTCTTTCTTGGGCCCCATTGAGCAACAGTCAAAAAATTAAATTTTGTAGATACATTTAAATCTAAATCCACCGGTTCAAAATGTTTAACTGGATAATGAACAATATCTATATCTTTCACACATTTAAGGTAACCTTTTTGTCCAGAATTCGGATCCACTCCTTCATAAACGGTATTAATAAATGTTTGTTTAGAATGTTCTGAGATAGTAATGATCTTATCCATCTCATTCGCTTTGTGAATCCAGACCGGAGCGACACGCGTGGTTTCTATACCAGCTGTAACACCAATATTAACTGGCGCCATACGTTGCCATTCATTTGGAATAGTTACTTGAATACTTACATCATATTGAGGACTTTGCTGTTGATATAAAGCCGTTTTTTTAATTATTTCATCTAACCACCGTCGCTCTTCATTTTCTTCCCAAATCCAAGTTGATTCTCCCCAATTAACTGGAATTAAATATATATCTAGATCATCAGCTTGCCTTAGAGCGCGCAAAACAAAACGGCAGTGTTCTCCATATCCTGTTCTAGTTAATGCCGGCCCTCTTACTAAAACTTTCATAGCGCTATCTCCTTAAGCTCCCATCTATGAGAATAATTCCGTGTATCCCAAGATCCTTCTTCTTCATAAATCTTAGTCATAACATCTACCCACGCTTTATTAAAGCTTTCAAAATTATAATTTTTCATTACATGGGCGCGGCCGGCGGCGCCGAGTTCATCTCTTTCTTCTTTGCTCATAGATACCATTCTATCCATAGCGTTTACCACATCATCACTGCTAAGTCTATCTTCATAAATCCATGGAATCTCTTGAGAGCCTATAATGGCTTTAGAAACTGGCTCGATACCTATTCCAAAGACTTTATCACCATCAGTAATTTGCTCTTGCAATCCACCAGTCAGCGAAACAATAATTGGAGTTCCACACGACAGTGATTCAAAAGTGGCCAGACCAAAACCTTCGGCGTCTGAGATATTAATAGTACAATCAGCCATATTGTACATTAAGGCCAATTTTGCCGGAGAAACCTTCTCCTGACTAAACAAGACTTCTCCATTGGTAAGGCCTAAGTCTTCAATAATCGCGTTAAGATCTTGACCATGTGGATCTTTTACTTCAGTGTGCATAATTAAGCATGCTTTATTTTTACCAACCTTATTAAGAAATTCGTTAAACCAAAAAATTAAAGATCCACTCTGCTTTCTTCGAGCATTTCGATTGTTCCAAAAGAAAATAAACCTATCTGGATCGTAAAACTCACCAAAAGTATTTTTCTTAAACCTTTCTACAAATTCCTTATCTTCAAGAGGTTTAAATATGTTATTATCAACCGCATGCGGAATATATTGAGAATTAACATTAGGAGCAACAGTCTTTACAATGTCGTCCGTTACTTTAGATATTGTCGCAATAAAATCATTAGATTCATAGAATCTTTTATTATAGGTTGGATAAGGATAATTGTCCCATACGTGATAGTAAACCATTGGAAGTAGAGGGCGAACTTCATTCTCCATTTGCCACAACCAGCCCCAAAATCTAGGGTCAGTCATAAACCAAAGAATATCTGGCTTTTCTTGTCTTATAATAGATCTTAAAACTTCAGGAGTGCCATATCCATCTACGGGAAACATAATCCAATCATCACCCCATTCTTCAGTTTTTATTGGATTATAACTTGGGTGTTTTATAGCGCCTCCTAAAGATATGATCTTAAACTTACCACTTTTTAAAAGTGCTTCACATATGTATTTTGTTTGAGTTCCTACTCCACTAGGAGAAATTGGCATGTCACTAATGGTGAGTACCTTGATTTTCTTTTCCATTTATTCCTCACGTACAATGTTCTGATTTATAATATTCGCACATTCCATATTTACCATAACAAGAAAGTCTATTTTTAACATAGTTTTTCTTTTTAATATTGTAAATCGATTTGTCAAGTAATTTAAGAGCATTATTAATTTTTTTGGTTCCGTTTGATACTTTAAATATCTCTACTTGGTTTTTTCTAGCAGTTCTTTTAAGAAGCGCAAAATGAGTTGTAACGTCATTATAGTCTTTATTGTGCTTTTTACACCAAAAATGCTTATAAAGAGTTAATTGATAAGTTATCATCTTATCTGTCTTTTTTCTACTATCCCAACCCCATGAACAAGTCTTCCAATCAATAATATGATACTTATTATCTTTAGGCACATAAACCACTAAGTCAATAAAACCTTTAAAGTTTTCAACTTGGTTTTCAGAATTCTTACCTTGGTCTGTAATATCCTCATTTTGGTCTTGAATAGGCTCATAAAGTTTTTCTTCTATTGCGATTAACTTAAAATTACCAAAATACTTCTTTGTGGCCGGCAAAATGAACTTTGTAAGATGTTTTCCTTGCTCTCGCATTGAAACCACAAGACCAGAATTAAATGTAATATCTGGTTTATCCTCTTTTATTTTTCTCAAATTACCCAAAAATTCTTGTTCAAATTGCGCTTCTAAATTAGTATTTTGCTGATTGTTAACATGTTCCTTTACAATGGTTTCGCAAACTGAATGTAAAGCAGTGCCAAATGCCGTATGTTCATTTCCCTTAAATTCATTAATTTTATCAATATAGTTTAATTTATGTTTCCATGGACATGTTGTCCACTCTTTAAGCTCTGAGAAAGATATATGAGACATTTAACCCTCTTTGATCGTTTTTGTTTTTCTTTTTTTAGGGGCTCTTTTTGGAACACGAATTGGCGCTTCTGCTAGCGGCGGTGGGCTTTGCGGTGGCGCAGGTGGACTTGGCTTGTCTTGTTTTATTTGTGCCAACTCAAGCTTCCAAACTCCCTTAACTTTACCAGTTTCACTAAAGTTTTTTATTTTAGATTCTTGCAGAACTTTAATCACTTCTCTTTGCGGGTGACGTTTTTTAAATTCGCTAACAACAAAAGCAGTTTTATAAACTTTTCTTTCACTTAGTGGCCTCTTATATATTGAATCGATTTCTAAAACTAGTTCCACCGTATTGTCATTTAAATATTTAATTTTCATAATATAGATCTTCCTTGTCTGTGTTTAGCACCTTTTCTATTTTATTATACAATATAGGACTTAAATCTTTCAATTTTTGTTTGTCTCCCAATAAATAATTTTCAAAACCATTAGCCCAATATTCTTTTAAAGATGTTATAGCATAAGGTGAATAAAATAGGCCCGGCGAGATATTCCTCAAATAATCATATCCTAATTCTTTATACAGATGATTGTCAAAACTTTCATTATACTCCGGACTTAAATAATATAACATATTATAAGTATCTTTGTCAAGTAAATAATAAAGAGAACGTCTCTTAGCCAAAAATTCTGATTCTAACTTATAGTCACCATATATTATATCATTTAATTGAGATAAATGTTCTATCGCATGCGCCATTTCATGTATAATGTCATCAATCAAATCTTCATCATCATCTTGATTATTGGAAACATATATTGAGTTGTCTTTATATAGAGCATTAAATGCCCGATTTTTTTTATGAAAATCATTAAAGTTTCCAACGTAAATACCCTCGAATTCATCTGTGAGGTGGATTGGTACCAAGGATTCAATTCGTTGCAAAATAGAGTCAAAATTTATATCATTATTGAAATCTTTTATCATATAAACTGGCTTATCATGTAAGCGTAAATTCTGCTTAGATAGATTATTCACTGATTCACGAATATATTTTATCATTGTTCTGATTCGTTTTTGTTTGTACTATCAACATCCGCCAAAGCTTGGCTATAGCCCCTAATAAAATTTTCTTCTGCTACTGGCAATAAAAATTCTGGAAATTCTGTTGCCATGGCCTCAATAATCATTTCAACTGTTACTTCGTCATTTTCCGGCTTAAATTTTTCTCCAACATAATCTACAAGCCATTCTTTCATTGGATTTGTCTTTTCAACAGGAACTTGTATATCGGGTGTATCACTCATCTTCTATCCTCCATTAGTGTAATTATATCAGCAATTTGAATTAATTTAAAGTATTTTAGACGCTATCGTCGCGACTTTTGAACGCTCGCCCTTTACCAATGCCACGTGGCCTGAAATATCATATTCTTTAAATTTTTCAACGGCGTGAGTAAGTCCATTAGAAGTTTCATCTAGATAAACATTATCAATTTGCTCTATGTCTCCCGTCAAAACTATTTTTGTATTTTCTCCGACGCGCGTAATAATTGTTTTTAATTCATGGGCTGTGAGATTCTGTGCTTCATCCACTATAATAAATGCATTTGAAATGGAGCGCCCTCTTATATAAGTTAATGCTTCAATTTCAATCGTTCCGTTGCTTATATACATTTTCAGTGTTTCTTTGTCGTTGCCCAGCAAAAACTGCAGATTGTCTTGAATGGGAGCGACCCAAGGCGCCATTTTTTCTTCAATTGTGCCAGGCAAAAAACCAATATCTCGACCCATTGGCTGAATTGGACGCGAAATAACCAACCTTTTATATTGTTCAGATTCCATTATTTGCTGTAAGCCGGAAGCTATAGCTAATAGTGTTTTTCCGCATCCAGCTTTACCGGTGAGAGTGACTACGTCTATATTCTTATCACCCAAAAGGTCTAAAGCAAATATTTGCTCTTTGTTTCTTGGCTTTATTCCCCAAATTCCTTTATTGTGACCACCGTTGATTCTTTTAAGAGGTAACGAGTGTGAAAAAAATCTTGCCAAAGCTGTTTTCTTTTCATTTTGATTAGAAACTAACATAACATATTGGTTAGGAAACAACCTACGTTCTTCTTTTTCGATAAATATGCTTTCTTCGTTATAAAACCTATCTAATACCGGTTCATCCACCAGATGCTCAGTAAAACCAGTATATATGTGGCTCGTGTCTTTAACAACTTGATTGGATTGGAAATCTTCTGTTATGAGGCCGAGCGAATCACATTTAACTCGCATATTAATATCGCGAGTAACAACAATCACTTTTCTTTTTGGATTCTCATCTTTTTGATTTAAAGCAACACCAATAATTTCATTATCCGGTATTGATACGTCTAGATTTTCTGGAATTGATTTTTTTATACAAAGTTTAACATATATTTTGCCTTTGCTGCGGCCTAATTTAATACCTTTATAGAGACTTCCATTTTCTCTGAGGCTATCTAGTTTGCGAATGACCTCGCGCGCATTTGTTCCTACGCTGTCTTGACGCTTTTTATGATTATCAATTTCTTCTAAAACTTTTAAAGGTAATACAATATCATTATTGTTAAAGGAAGTAAGACAGCTAGCATCTGTTAAACAAGCGCTAGTATCCAAAACATAGATCTTTTTAGCCATAAAATTCTCGATTATTCAGCACTTACAATAAATAGTTCACAATTTTTATTTGATGTAATTGGCGAAAACGTTTATAGGTCATTAGTTATTTGTATAGGATTAAAAACTAACGTTAGTTTTTAATATTAAGGAGGTCGAAGGAGGACTAAAAATATGTATAGGGCACTAACACTAACCCTTTTTATTCTATCAGCT
>Ga0114906_1002169_pt1 | contig 10001 bp, 16 predicted proteins | sample MalvirDeepMed_M9_FD_89687 | JGI IMG/M metagenome (GOLD analysis project Ga0114906, IMG submission 89687) | Marine viral communities from the Global Malaspina Expedition - Malaspina viral metaG DeepMed_M9 | ecosystem: Environmental > Aquatic > Marine > Oceanic | place: Mediterranean Sea... | reverse complement strand
TCACCCCCACAAGTTCAGCGTCGAGAGGGTGCAAAGAAGGCACATCGTAATGTATCGGACTCCTCAGAAAATAAAAGGGAGAGAGAGATAGGGGCGGGATTTAACTATTACCCACACAGCCGCCGCATCGCAGTACTTAAGCTGGCACCACATACAACCTCAGGCACTTGCCCGTTGGTCTTGTATGCAGCCACACTACACACGATACCGTGTTATTATGTGACCCGTTCCCGTGTGCCCACAGGAACCTCTCTCTCCCAGAATATAAAGAACAGTGGTGGAGACGGGAGGAATCGAACCTCCGTCCTGGTTGGGTCGCTTGCGCGGATTACCACCAGTCTAACCCGATCGTCCCCCGATAGAGAAAGGAGGGACTTGACCCCACCTGAGCTTGACCCCATAGTTTAGCCACGTTACGGTGTGCGGGAGTATGTCCCCCTCCTTTCTCAGCCCTTATCCTACATTATTTTGCTGAGGTTTGCAAAGTGTATAATTATATTTTTTTGCCGCCGCCCGCAGCGGGCGCAAGCCTATTGCTTGCAAGGACTTATATAGCTAATCCTCGTGCATCCCCATTTCACCAAAGAACCCGAAATCCTCGCCGCAAGGATCGTAATATTCGTCCGTCCCCATGCCAGCGGAACCCAGGGCAGAGTCCACATCGAACATGTCATCATGGTCCACATCGTCATATGCGTCCTCCCGGCCACGCTGCTCGGTGCAGTCGCCGCAGAAGTTCTCGATATACTTGAGATCCCCCTCGAAATCTTCTACGCGGTTGACGGACTCCGCAGGGTTCTGAGAGGAAAGAGGATCGCCGCAACCAGAGCAATGAATGATGTTCATGGGTGTAGACTACAGTAAGTTTCTGGGTAACGCAAGCAAAGCATTCAAAAATCGTAAGTGCTTACTATTACTAGACTTAGGTTTTGCCGCCGCCGCCGAAAAGCGCAAGCCTATTACTAGAATAGACTTACGCCCTGAACAATCTTAGTTCATGGATTCAGGGCCAGCCTCGCCAGTCCTGAATCGGTTGGTTTTGTCGAATTCGTTGGCCCTGTTTTGGGCGTCTTCCTCGACCACCCTGGTCGCTTCCAGGATAAAAGGACTCCAAGCAGCCATCAGGTGCTTGATAGCGGATTCCATGCCGTCCTCGGTGGTGCGTTCGATGCCCGCGATCCCCTTGGATTGAGCCTTGCCGTCCCGAACGTCCAGCATGATTGCAGCGATGTCGGCAATGACCAGGACCGGAGCGGTGAACTGCATGGTCTGCGCGTTCAGTGAGTCGTAGTTCAAATCAGGCCCGATGCCCTGCTTCAGTGCTTGGTGATGCACTTGGCTGGACATGATGTCAGCGTGGTCTGCGGAATCGAATTCCCGCAGCATACCAGCGATGGAAAAGAGATTTGCGGCGTTGATGTCCGCAGTGATTAGAGTGTCGGAGAGATTGTTCATGGATTCAGGTTACAGTAATTTTCGAGTGGTGTCAAGCATAGCACCCAAAAAGCCATAAGTGCTTACTATCACTAGACTTAGGGTTTCGCCGCCGCCCGCAGCGGGCGCAAGCCTAGTGTTTACAAGGACTTACGTTTACTCGTCTTCGCTAAATTCCTCGTCCCATTCCGCGCCGATCACCCCTGTCATAACGAACTCACGATCGTCAGCAGAGAGTTGAGGCATAGCCTCCTGAATGAGAGTGCCAGATTCCCAAGAATCAAGTTGTTCCTGGGTGACGGGAAGGTCCAGTGTGCGAGTGACACCAGTGAACATAGATGTGCGGGTGATTTTCATATCTCAGAACCCCTGCACATGTCGAGATACCACTGGGGGATGATTAGGTTGTTGGACCTTTCTAGATCCGCGTGGATATCAGCGTATTCCGCTGGGTTATCCAGGAGCCATTGAGCGACCTCTTGAGCCGATTCGAACGTATCCCGACCACCACCGAGATGGACACCGCTGCCACCATCGACGATCAGCGTGGTATAGAATCCACCATTTTGGGAGGGGTCGTGGTTCCAGTGAGGAACAGGTCGAACCCTGATCTTGAGGGCGTGGACTGTGATGAATCTGTCGCCTTTCATGAGATTACGATGGTGAATAGATCCCGACAGATAAAAACAACCGCCACAATCACGAGGGCAACACAGGCCCACAGGATTACATCCCGCAAACACGAGAGCTTGAAGTGGAGATCGACGATGGCCGCTTGCTGATTCTTGTTCATGGATTCAGTCTACAGGATTTTGTGGGGTAAAACAAGCATAGCACCCAAAAACCATAAGTGCTTACTATTACTAGACTTAGGTTTCGCCGCCGCCCGCAGCGGGCGCAAGCCTATTGTTGCCAAGGACTTACGCACTACGCTATAGGTCGGCGATTCCGCGCAGCAGTTCGATAAGTTCGGACGTTCCGGCTTCTGAATCGAACATATCGGAATAGTTCCCGAAATATCCATCGTAAACGCTGATCTGCTCGCTGAGTGCTTCTTCCAATACTCCGTAGCAGTCTGATTCCATGGGTTCCGGGGTTTGCCTCTCGTGCCACTTCTCCCTAGGATTTTCATACCCCGCCTCACGGGCGAGCCACGCAGCTGGTCAAGGGTTCCCCTCTTCGGTCCACCACTCGTGCGTGAATTTGCGCGTTTCGGACATGGGGAGAGATTCCAGGTAATCGGCCAGCTTGCCAGCCCTCTCGCAAGTGAGTTCGGGGAGCGTTGGTAGATTGCGGTTCATCCTAGTATTCCCCCGCCTCGAAATAAGACTCGCCGGTTTCGTCCCTTTCTTCCAGGGTTTCGAGATAGTCCTGGTGGATGTCGTTGAAGTATTCAGCCACAACGCCCTCGACCACTTCCTCGGAGGTTTCGAGTTCGTTGGAGATTTCGGAATTGGACCAGCCCATATCAATCAGGCCAACAATGTCGCGGTTCAAGGGGATGTTCAGGTCTAGCATTTTTCTCCAGGGGTTAGGGGTGAGGGATTCAGTCTACAGTAATTTGATTAGGATAGCAAGCATAGCACCCAAAAACCATAAGTGCTTGCTATTACTAGACTTAGGTTTTGCCGCCGCCCGCTGCGGGCGCAAGCCTATTGTTTATATAGACTTACGTAACAGTTATTCGTTTTCCTCAATGAAGGTGTTCAGGCTTTTTGATACCTCGCTGTCTTTCGCATCCGGCGAGATGTCGGCAGTGAATTGAATCAGGCGAGCAGCCAGCAAGGGCTTTGTCCAACCATGGACACCCCCACGCTCGTCTCCGATCACGTAATTTCCCTTAGGGCTGATTATGGCAACCTCGGCCACAGAACTCTCCAAAGAAAAACGAGTTTCGCCAGTCTCTTTGTTTACAGTGTTGGTCTTGTCCTGGTTGTCGGAGTATGTCCCGCACCCGATCTGGACCGAGATTAGCCAGTTGTTTTCGAAATGGATGTGGAACCCGCTGTTGGTGGTTTCAAAACAAGCGTCTGTGAGTGTTATTCCCATGATGCGTATAGACTACAGTAGTTTGGTGAGGATTGCAAGCTAAGCATTCCTAAAACCATAAGTGCTTACTATTACTAGACTTAGGTTTTGCCGCCGCTTGCAGTGAACGCAACCCTATTAGTTGCAGGGGGTTACGCTACTTAGAATTGTAGACTCTTCGAACTTTCCGCCAGTATTTTACCGTGGCTTTCTTTTTGTAGCCTTTCGGCCCACCGTTGTGTATGCGGGCTATTTTCTCAGCATTGAACCCGTCTAGGGTTTTCCATGCCATTCCACCATAGCGATTCATGTAAGCCCTCACAACACACTTGGAGTAGTCCCTACGCATACAGTCTACATAGTTTCCACCCAGCCCACTACGCTCTACAGCATCGGTCCAATAGACCTTCCAGATCTGGAGGCACCCGATAGCCTTGCCGTTGTCTCCGATGGCTTTGTCGTTGCCATTGGACTCGACCTTGATGAGAGCATTCAAGAGCTTCTCTTGCTCCAAGACTAGCCTGTCTGTTGGGACAACCTGACCCTGGGCCATAGCCGTAAGGCTACCAAGTGCGGTAGCGAATAGAATGGTAGTGATAGCCACAATGATCCAATTGGCTCTTCGTTCTGTTCGATAGTCGTTCATGCTTTGTATCATACCATACCTATCGGCTATAGTATCCAATTGCTTTAGAAAGTTCCCCTCTTTTGGGGAGGCATAAGGTGTTGCTGTATAACGCTTTGCGTCGGCGGGACTCCTGGTGCGTCTGCTACGCCCCCATACACAGTACCTATCATATTATATTAGGAGTCCCTTTTTAACTTCCCTAACCTAGAAAAAAATTCTGAAAAAATTTCACTAATTCAGATCATGGGGTTTTAATCTGTTGTGAACAGACTCAGGCATATCTTCTTTATTGTGTGCTAAACTAAAAATTTTATCTGCGGTCTCATTGTTCATTTTTAGTAGTTTTCTGATGCGATATATGTCTTTTTCGCTTGTCATAGGATTATCGCAAATATGCTGTATTTGGTCCAATGTCATTGCCATAAGGGTGAAGTAAGCGTCGTATGCGTCTTTAATCATGTTGTTTATTTTTCCTATCGTCTAATATACTTACTATCCATATGCCTATCGTAAGGGAAATAAATGTAATTATAAGTGCTTTTATACCTTCATGCATTATATCTTTCTGGATAATTTGTGGTCTATGAGAGCTAATAACTCCTTAGTTTTCTTTTTGTTTCCGAAACACCCGTAATAATCTAGTCCCAAAATATCCTCAACATGTCCTATGCTATTCATTTGTTCTGAGGGAGATAGAAGACCTTCTACCTTTAGAGCCTGTGCTGGTCATGGATATTCTTCTTTGTCTGAATAGGCTATCATATGTTCTGCCCATTGTTCCTGGTATTTCCATGGGCAGGCCTCAATGGCCCTTTTCATTACTTCTAATTTTTCTCTTACAGTTGGCATTATTCTATTCTCTATGCCTCTATTATAGAGTATGGCTAGAAGATATCATACAGGAATAGGTCCAGGAAAAATTAAAATGGTGACTTGCGCTCAGACGGGCGAGGAGGTCTCCAGGCGTAAAAGTTTGGCAATAGGCTACAAGGGGGATGGAAGATGCGGATCCCCTGCTTCGCCTTGTAAGAGGGTTAAAAGGGAACTTGCCCCTGAGAAGGTAGTCCTGAGTTCTGTAGAAATTAAACCTAAGGTAGTTAAAAAAGTAATAGATACTGTCATGGAAGAGATCGTATCCGTTGCGCCTCTTTCAAGCCGTGAAAGGGCTCAAGTGAAAAGACTATTAAATAAAAAGAGAAATGAAGATTCGAAACCTACCTAAAACTCGCCGCTGCAAATCGGGTTGTTGAAAAAACAATAAAAACATCGGTTACCTATGTTTTAACTTATGTATATAAGTTAGTAGTGAAAACAAATCACCCCCGTTTTCACACATAGATTGAACAAATGGTAATTGCAGTAACTTCAGAAGTCCCCTTTAGCGCAGGATCAGGTTCTTATCTATCTGCATCTGCCTATAATGTAAGCGCCCCCTCCGCTCCATCATCAGAGTGGACTGGTAACGCAACAATAAGACGGCAGAGCCTTAACATAGAATATTACAGACAACCTGATCTACTTGGCACTATAGATTATTACCAAATGTCTCTATCTAGTATTTCAGGTGCTCCACTTAGACTAGCGGGATCTTACCTAAGATTTAAAGTAACTGCTAGTGTAAAACAGGATATAATATCTGGAACATGGGCGGGAAGTTCCCTTCTTGTTCCACAAACTTTTCAAATAAATAATACTAACTATGATAGCCATGGAAATTTATATGATGGCGTTAGTGCTGTAGCTGGGGCATCTGGTGTCCTTGGCCCAGCGGGGACCATAGTTACCCTACATGATGGAGTTTCTAGAAGGCCCTACCAAGCTGGGGATGTCGCTTATGTGTCCTCTGTAACAAATGCTCAGGATCATGGTTCCGTAAGTGGAGCGACAAACCGCCATTATTGGGGAGACTGGATGCTTGACAACTATGCCGTGGGTAAAACGGACTGGGATCCATTCCCTCTAAATACCCATGGTCACACTAATTATATGTATGGTCCATATCACCCAACAAAAGAGACTAACAAGGATATCAAGAGGTTTATAGAAATGATTGGTAACGATTTAGCTACTCATGGTTATTGGATTACTAACTACAGTCTGCCTAACTCGGATGAATTGGTCGGTATAAATACATACGATACTAACTTACACAATTACACCTAAGTTTTATCCTGCTTGTCCATAATGAACAGGTAGAGTATCCAAGCTGTGGCACTCCCCAGGAACATATCCCATAAGATAAATCCTGTAGGCGAGTGCCACGTTATTGTTAAGGGGATTGGTGTCCAAAAGCCCATGCACATCACGCACCTAAACAATGTTGGTCTAGGGCATATATTCATCTTTTGCCAAAAAGAATAAGATAAAGAGGAATGTACAATTCCATTCGAAATACCGAAATTAACTAATATCCAAAGTATATCTAACATTTTACTGGTAACCTAGTCATAGAAATAAATTTCTTACGATTTTCATGCCATGAATCTCTTCCTACTAGCTCCCCCGCAGATTCATGTCTTAGAAGTATGGGAGCAACTTTATTAATATATCCCTCTTCGTATGCTCTCATGCAATACGTGAGATCGTAAAAATCCCATTCTCCCTTAAAGGTTTTAGGTTTTTCTAATCCTATATCAGAGAGAACTCCTACTGTGGATGCTAGGAACAGTCCATCACATACTACAACATCTCCTGCCACCCCGTAGGTTGTAGCGTTCATTTCCCACTTATCTTTACCGTGGAATACTGTTCCTCTATGTCCATTTTGTCTCCATACTTGCTCATCCCACCATACAGCACTTTTTGTTAGGTGAGTTGTCCCTGCTGCTCCTACGATTCCAACCTTTGTTTCGTTCAGGGATTGTTTGAGCATGAAGATAAACTCTTCTGGGTCATTCAATATCTCTATATCGTCATGACACATGATGACTATATCATCTTTTTTAGCCTTTTCTTCTTGGATAAACTTTAGTTCTTCTGAATAAGCATCGAATATAGATTTTTTATCTACTAAAAGATGCACCTCCACACCAGCCTTACGTAAATAAACTAGTAATCTATCGGTTGTTTTGGATATTTTATCTCCTCTAGTACAGATAAAAGCATAAATATAAGGGGTAGGCGACATTTTAAAAGTTATGGAGTTCAGTAAAGACCAAATAGAAGAAATTAAACGTAGAACCAGCAGATATAAGGCTGATCCAATAGTTTTTATTGAAGAGTGTATTAAAGTGGCCCACCCTGTCAGAGGTTTGGTGCCTTTTAAGTTATATCCTTTCCAAAAACTTATTATACAAGCTTTACAGACTAATAGATTCAATATTCTAAGAAAATTTCGTCAGGCTGGGTGTACTACTTTAGCTGCTGCGTTTGGTCTCTGGCTAACTATGTTCCACAAACTTAAGTCTGTAGTTATCCTGTCAATTGGTGACACAGAGGCTACTGAGGTTTTGGATAGAATTAAGATCATGTATGATGAACTCCCCTCTTGGTTCCATAAGATACCAGACTTTACTACCAGTAAATGTAACATGCATACATTTAGACTTAATAACGGGTCATTTATTAAATCTAGACCATCAGGTCGCCAGTCTGGTCGTGGCCTTTCCTGTTCTTTACTTATTTTAGATGAAGCAGCTTTCATTGAAAATATTGGTACCATCTGGGCTGCTGCTTATCCTACTATCTCAACAGGGGGTAATGCTTTTGTTTTGTCCACCGTAAATGGTATTGGAAATTGGTATCATGGAACTTGGGAAGATGCCGTAGCAAATAAAAATTCGTTCTCTCCCTTAGATATAAATTATAAAGATCACCCTCAATATGTTATAAACGAAGAATACGATAAATTATTCGAAGACGAATATAAAGTAGGGTTCTACGATATGCTTATTGATAAGGGCATAAACGTGGCTGAGTGGGAAAAGCAAACTAAAGGCAACATAAGTCCTAGAGAATGGTTACAAGAGTATGAGTGCTCCTTCCTAGGAACGGGGGATACCTACGTTGATGGAGAAATTCTAGCTAACCTCAATGAGCATTCAAATTCCGACTTCTGGAGAAACTATAATAATAGAATGAGGGTGTGGAAGGAAGCCCACCCTGCATATGAATATATTGTAGCAGTTGATATAGCATTAGGACGAGAACGAGATTATTCCGCTTTTCATGTAATTAATTCCTATAGTGGAGAACAAGTAGCAGAATTCTATTCTAATAGAACACCTATAAACGAGTTAGCTAAAATAGTGGCAGAAGTAGGAAGAAGATATAACCAAGCTTTGGTAATACCAGAAAGAAATACTATAGGTCTTAACCTAATTGATAAACTTCAAGAAGAAGAAGAATACGAGAACTTGTGGGTGGACGAGAAGGGTCAGATAGGGTTTCAAATGACCGCAACTAACAAGGAACACCTTCTTGCGCTAATGGAAGAATTTATTAGAACTAGAAGATTTAAACTTAATTCTGAGAGAACCATTAGAGAATTACTTACTTTTGTAGTGAAAGACAATGGAAAGGCAGAAGCTGATGAAGGATGCAATGACGATTTAGTAATATCCTTGGCACTATCAGCCTTTGCTCTTAAAGAATTAATTAATACAACTCCAGTAGAACATACACTTGGAGAATATAACGAAATATCACCTAATGCATTCCAATCAACTAAGGCTAATATTGAATCTCATGGTGGAATGGTACAAGAGGACTTAGCATGGCTCCTGAAATAAAAAAAGATAGACTAGACGAAGTACAAAATACTGGAATGACCACTTTTGGTGGAGGTAGCAGATTTGGATCCTGGTTTTACCCTATGGGTAAAGTCGGAAGATTCTTTGCTAAGTTCTTCCACACTAAAGCAGCCCCATACGCAGGAGAGGAGGATGATCTCCCTATAGAAGATAATACTGCTGAATTGCACCCTCTAGCGGGCGATACGGTTGTAGATTCAGATGTTATCAAGAGTGATGCCCCTGGAGGCTTTGTAAAGGGAGGCCCAGGGGGGACGGGGTATCAGCCTATTATACCAGAAAAGGAGATAACCAGGAAGAGACGATATTCTGAATTTGAGAGTATGGCTAATTATCCTGAAATATCAACAGCTTTTGATATTTATGCAGATGACTCAACCCAGAGAGATCTACACGGGGATAAATTTAGTATAGAAACAGAAAACGCTCTAATGAAGAAAGAGATAGAGCACCTATTTAGATCTACCAAAATGGACCATATGATTTGGGACATAGTTAGAAATACAGCTAAATTTGGTGATTGTTTCATAGAGTTGGTTGTAGATCTTCAAGAAGCGGTAGCGGGTATTCAAAAGGTTAAAATACTTAATCCTAGTTTTATACTAAGAGTAGAAAATGAATATGGATATCTAACTGATTTCTTACAAGAAATTCCTCGTAAGAATGATTGGGAGGCCTTTGGCGGGGCTAGTGATATGATGGCTAACCGTCAATATATTGAACTAGATAAAAATCAAATTATCCACTTCAGATTACAAACATCAGATCCATACTTTTATCCTTACGGTAGAAGCATAGCCGCTGGCTCCAGGGCTACTTTTAGATCTCTAAAGCTAATGGAAGATGCTATGCTAATCTACAGGCTACAGAGAGCCCCGGAAAGAAGAATTTTCTATATTGATGTTGGACAAATGCCTAGCTCTAAGGCAGAAATGTATATTGAGAGGATAAAACAAAAGTATAAGAAAGAGAAATACTACGATACCTCTAGAAATACAATAAACGAAAGATATAACCCTATGAGTGCGGACGAGGATTTCTTTGTCCCAGTTAAGGGGAAACAATCTTCTACTAAGATTGAAACTCTCCCTGGCGCTCAAAATCTAGGTGACGTAGACGATGTTAAATACTTTAGAGACAAGCTATTAGCAGCCCTAAAG
>Ga0114906_1002167_pt1 | contig 10002 bp, 10 predicted proteins | sample MalvirDeepMed_M9_FD_89687 | JGI IMG/M metagenome (GOLD analysis project Ga0114906, IMG submission 89687) | Marine viral communities from the Global Malaspina Expedition - Malaspina viral metaG DeepMed_M9 | ecosystem: Environmental > Aquatic > Marine > Oceanic | place: Mediterranean Sea... | reverse complement strand
CTGCTTCCCAGTCGATTATCGTATAAAGAATATTCAGTAACTTTATCATAATCAATATTTAATTTCTGGCATATTTGATACATTTCATTCGCAAATAAAACTTTGGTGGTTAAAAAATTATTTAAAAAATATTTAACCATCTCTGATGTGCGATATCCAGTTTTAACAATCGGAATATGCGGGAATGCTCTTCGATACATTGTTTTTACAATAGTTGTGGCGGGTCGAGGGCCACCAATAATAATTCTAGTTTGATTTTTAAAATCATCAATCGAATTAGCCTCGGTTAAAAACTCCGGACTGAAAATGACTTCAAGATTATTATTTTCTTTGTTTAAGTTTTCGGTTGTTCCTGGGGGAACTGTTGATTTAATAATGACAATCGGATTTTTTGCTTTTGATAATCGCTTTGAAATATGATTGATATTAACCAGTGATTTTCTAACAATTGAAAGATCACATTCGCCTGTTTTTTTCATTGGTGTTGGCAGGCATTGAAAAATAATATCGCAATTTTTTACTATCTCAGATAATGTTGAATTGCATTTTGCTTTATCTATGTCATAGGTATAAATTTTATAAAAATTCTTAAGACCATAATTTATAGCTGTTCCAACAAACCCCTGGCCAACAATTCCAATATTCATTTTAATCTCCTAAAACAATCTTCTATGCCTTCTTTAATGTTGGTTTTTGCTGTCCAGCCGAGCGCTTGTAATGGCTGAATATTTGCTTTTGTAAGCATCACGTCTCCATCTCTTGGATCCACATATTTAAATTTAACATCAGAAAAATGCCGGGTAATTATATTCTTAATTTCATTTAAAGAAATATTATTACCGGTACCGATATCAAAAACAGCACCACTAAAGTCATGTTTGTTGCTCATACAAAAAATATTTGCGTCAACAACATCAGAAACATTTATCATATCTCTTCTTTGTTCTCCATCACCCGTAATATATGGCTCAATATTATTTTTTATAGCATGCATCCAATTTGAAACTGCAGTCGCATATGGACCATTAATTGTTTGATCATGTGAATAAACGTTGAAATACCTTAAGCTTACGGTGTCCAATCTATATAGCTTTGAATACATAGATGTTTCTAACTCTGTTGTATATTTCTGTAACGCATATGGGCTTTCGGGCCCGTTCCCATTACCAACAACTGACGACGAACTAGAGTATATAACCCTCTTAACAGAGCCTACCTTGCGTGCAAAATTTAAAAGAATGCTACCGGCTAATATATTATTTTCGGCTGTTTTAACCGGGTTCTCAACGCTATATCCAACACGAGGCCAACACGCCATATGAAAAACGTATTCTGGTCGAAAGTTATAGTAATGCGGATGAAACTTTCCATCCGTGTCTTCTTTTAAGGTTTTTATTATGTCATGCGGTACATAGCTTTTTAAATCAATGCCCATAACTTCATGCCCCAACTCTTTCAATTTTTTGAAAAGTCGGCTACCAATATAACCTTCGTGACCTGTCACTAAACATCTAGCCATTATTTTTCTCAACTTGTTGTAAGATCCATGAGTAAGTTTTTTTCATACCCTCAATTAATGGCTGCGAAACAGACCACCCAATCTTCTTGCGGTATAACGTATTATCTGAGTTTCTGCCGTTTACTCCTACAGGGCAACGATGGCCATACTTAGCTTCAAACTCGGCGCCATCAATATTGTAAATTGATAGTTCTTTTCCGGAGATCTCAATTACCATTCGAGCAAAATCATTCATAGAAATCATCTCTTCTGAGCCAATATTAACTGGACCAGCAAAGTCTGATTGCATTAGACGATACGTCGCTTCAACACATTCATCTACATAAAGAAAAGATCGGGTTTGATTACCGGGGCCCCAAATTTCTACAGCGCCGCCTTCAGGAGCCATGGCCACTTTTCTACAAAAAGCAGCCGGCGCCTTTTCCCTGCCACCGGTCCATGTTCCGCGTGGCCCAAAAATATTATGATAGCGTGCAATTCTAACTTCAAGACCCTTGTTTCTCATAAATGACAAAAACATTCTTTCAGAAAAAAGCTTTTCCCAGCCATATTCTGAATCAGGATTTGCGGGATATGCGGAATCTTCAACACAATTAGGATTATCAGGATCTAATTGGTTATGTTCCGGATACATACATGCCGAAGAAGAATAAAATACCTTTTTTACTCCTTTCTTGGCTGCTTCATGAGCTATATTTAAATTAACTAATGCTGAGTTGTGCATAATATCAGCATCATTTTCGCCCGTAAACACAAACCCGGCGCCGCCCATATCAGCAGCAAGTTGATAAATTTCATCTAAATCGCTTGAGACTACTTTTCTAACGATATCCATGTCTCTCAAGTCTCCAACCATAAAATGATCTGCATATTCGTGAACTGGTTGGTATTCATTATACTTCAAATCCACTCCGCGAACCCAGTATCCCTGTTCCTTCAAAAATTTTACTAGGTGGCCACCAATAAACCCACCAGCCCCACATACTAACGCTCTTTTCATTTTTTACTCCATGTTTTAATATCTTCTGCTTTATTAATTTTTTCAATTAAAGATCCATAGCCGTTTTTAAAATTTTCCATCTCATGTGGAGGCACCAATTCTCTAATTTGGCTTGCTGTTCTTTCTTCTCTAGTTGGCATCTTTAAGTCAAATTCTAAAAAATCAGACATTTCTTTTTCAATATCCCACAACGCCTCATAGCGAACAGTCATTAATTCAAATGGCTGCTCTTTGCAAAAAGCATCAAACATATTTTCAAATCTTAAAATATCTTCAGACATAATCTTTTCAAAATCTGCCCAGTTTGCTTTAAAATTTGCAAAATGGGCGGGGCCCCAATCAGGCTGAACGTGTGCTTTTCTAATTATTGAAAGTACAATGTCCAATGGATCTCCAAATGTAAACACAACTTTGCAATTTTCTGGAAAACCTGTTGGATATAAATGCGTTTTATACACCGTTCCGTTTTTGAACTCTGGCGGATATTCTCTGATAAAGGGTCTGGTTTTTTTTAAAAAAGGTCTTGGGTGATCTAAATTGCCCCATATGTGATTGTGAATAGTTTCAGTCATCAATTGAGAGCCACATCGCCCAAGAGACGCAACAATATAAGATTTATCTTTCATTTTTTAACACACAACAACTTTTGCTTTTGCACCACCAAGCCACCATGCTACTTCAGTAAATGTGCTTAGATAAGTGCCTATAATATGATTGTTTTTAGACAACAAAAGCATTTCAATAAAATCTTCTTGAATTCCGAAAGAATTGCCTCTGCTTGTTTTAATATCTGTCTCTCTATTATAGATCAAAATCCTGTCTTTATAAAGCTCCTTAAATGTTAATTTAACATCTTCAGAATCAGAAGTCAAATAAAACTTTGTTTTATCATCAAATTTTCTTGTTTCGTCAATGAATTTTTCTAGTCTGTGAAAGTTTGTTTTTCTTTCATCATCGTCTGCCCAAGAGCGAATATGGATAGATACAGTGTTTTCATCAAAGTTTTCTGAAAACTTCTTGACTTCCGTTAATATATAAGGATGAATTTTCAGTGCGTTAAAATGTTTTAGATACCTTTCTCTGACGGGGTTTGGTATTCTATTATATTCAATATCTATGTTTCTGCCGCGAGGACAGGTAAAGCTAAATCTATTTCCCGCGCGATCAAAGCCGGCTGTTTCAAGATTAAAGCTATCTGGGATTTCGTCTTCATCAAATACTGCCAATCTCCATGAATCATATCTCTGGTGGCTAAACGAAAGGTTGTCCACTTCTATGTTGTTTCTAAATAAATCTTTAAAGTCGCATGACAAATCACGATTCTTTGTCCAAAATACCCGGTGATTGTTCGGCGATGTTCTCATACACGATACGATCGCTTTTATTCTGTTTCCAAGACCAGAGGCATTAGTGGCGACAATCATTTATATTATCCCCTTGGCTCGCAACTAAATCCGAGCTTTACTTCTTTTTCAAAAGGAATATTATTTCTTGTCAGATATTCACACAACGGAGCCTTGTAATTTTTATTTTTCAATTCTGCTGATAACCAAAGAAACTCTTGTACGACCTTCTTATCTAAAAACGGATATCTTGTTTCAATGCCCAACGAACCAGCTACATTCTCTTCTTTGGCTAAGTAGGCCTGCTGTGTGCCATAATAAAAATTTCTCCACGGAAAACATGTTGTCAAATCTTCTGGAAACAAGCCCAATAATTCACTTTGTGCGGACATTCTGTGGCCGGCAAATCCGTAATCTGCAAAAATCTCATCGGCTCCTTGGCCAGACATATAAATCTTTCTATTGTCGTTTTTTGCCAAATTGCAAATAAAATGTAAACCAACTGCTGCTTTATCATCTGTCATAAAACCTACCCAAGATCTGGTGTCATATTTAAATTCTTCGCATGTATTTTTTAAAATACTTCTGGTAGCATCAAACTCGCTTCTCTTAAGATCTATTAATGTAGAATCTTCAAACATTTGATGTCTTTGTAACAAAATATCTCTGTTTTCTTTAGCATATATACTGTATGCTTTAAAGTTAATATCTTGTCTTTTCATTTCGGCTGCTATAACTCCGCTATCATATCCGCTGCTTAATCCTAAAAATATACTTTCGCGCACATTAAAGGTTCTTTTGTGAATACTTTCCGAAAAGGCCTTCATCCAGTCATCATAATTTTCTTTGTGTTGATTTTTTACATCAAATTCATAGACAATGTTCTTTTTTATTAAATTACCATAAAAATCATATACATAGCTAGTATTTGGCAAAAGCTTTTCATATTGAGAAATATCAAGATTTACTAAACAACTTTCATAACTTGCAAACGCAAGTTCATTATCCGAAGTTATACCGCACCATAAGGGCTTTGTTGCAAAAGTATCGCAGCCGGCAACTATAATTTGCTTTTTAAAATCGTATAACACAACCGCAAACTCGCCGTCCAAGTGCTTTAAGAATTTGGTGCCATATTTTTTGTAAACATCAATTAAACATTCGCCGTCGCTTTCATAATTTCCAAACTCAAAAGAATTGTAAATTTCTCCATTATAAACACACACTATTTCTCTGTCTTCGTCAACAAATGGTTGTTCGGTAATGTCTCCAGTGATACTAAGTAAATTATGTACGAAAGTATATCCTTGATATTTTATAACATTAGTTAAATCTGGACCTCTATACTTTGCATATCTATTGGCAAGTTTAATTAATGAATCATCGATAATTTTGTTTATAGTAATAAAGCTACACATATGTCACCTAATATATTTTTGAATCTGCTCAGCAAATTCATTGTTTTGAAAACGATTTATTCTACCAGTAAAGTCTAGTTTATTGCCAGTACCTTTGAAATGCAGAATTTTTGTTTTTTCTTTATTAAAAAGCTCTGGCACCTCACATGCAATATCTTTTGTGAAGACATCCCCAACTTTAAGATTATGTTCGTTTTCTTCTCTTAGCTCGTTTAGGCATAGATTTAAAGAATGTGATTCAAACCAACCTCTGTCTGGTTTTTCGCGCATCAACTTTTTCATTCTTGAGATCCACAGGTTCATGAATAATAAACCATTGTCTACATTATTAGCAACAAAAAAAGATGCAATCCAATTATCATGATCGTGGTAAGAACGATTACAAACTTGTACATCATAATCAGAATTAATATGCTCATCAAAATCTTTTAAAAACATACAGTCTGAATCAACCATTACTAGTGGGATGTTCCCTTCTCTCAGCACTTTTCTGAAGAACTTGGTTTTTCTAAGAACATGCTGAAGCCATATAGAGTTTTTTAGCAGCGCATTGGATGTTTCCTTAAAATCTATATCACTTGTTACAATTTCTACTTTATTGAATTTTTTTAAATATGCCACATCATCATCGGTGAGGCCCGTATCTAGTATAAACACTTTATTAATCTTGTCTTGGCTGGTGTTTTCATAAAGAGAATTTAGCCATATTTTGCCAAACAACATATATGCTGAATTTAATACTGTGAACATATTATACATTTTATTCTTCTACGCCATAGTGATCAAAGTAAAGAGCTTCTTTTCCGCCCCAAGAAAACCAACCATCATAATCTGTGCGGCCTAAATTTCTTCTCATGCGGGGCGGTTTTGCAATTTTCCATGGATTAAAAATGGCAACCTTTTGTGCTCCGCTAAGAGTAGCAGCCCACCATGAAAAAGTACTATTATGTATTATAACCTGATTAAAGCTTCGAAGCAAATTAAAATCGTCCATAAAGCCACTGCGTAGACCACCGGAGCCCTGTAACATGTCCTCGCCATTACAGTGAATAATGGGCTCTAAATCAGACAGGCCGTCAATCAAGTGATTCATATATTCAATTGATTGCTCTGTGGGTACCCAGGCCGGATTTGGATTGGGTCCGCAGCGAATTTGATCTTGTATTTTTTCTATATTATATTTATCGTAATGAGTCCACTTTTCAGCGTCTGTAACAACATGTAGTTTATCAAAATCAAACTTTTGTAAAACTTTTTTAATTGATTGGGCGGAGATGTGATTTTTATTATGGGCCTCTTGAACTAATCTATTTTGCAATCTCAAATGTAAAATAACATCCGCAGTGTTTGTTATTTCAACAGGAGAAAAGCTTTCTCTTATTTCTTTTAAATGTGGTTTGAAAATTTTATAATCCTCAAAATAACCATTAACGACTATGTTGCAATCTTGTACATTTGATGAATACAAAACTTTTTTGTAATTTGCATCGTCCACATATATTGTTGGTAACGAAGAATCTTCTGCTGCAGTAGAAGGTGAGAGGCCAATTTCTGAAATTCCTTTATGGCTCAGTTGAAGCCCGAAAGTATCTGCTATTAGTTTACCTGTGCAATATTGGAACAAATTGTTGCCAAACCCAATTGTAAAATTTATTTTTACGGTACCTTTTTTCATCGCACTATCTAACAACATACGTAAACAAGCTTCCATATTTGTGTCTTAAAATACTAACTACCTCTGAAGATTCTTGGATGGTGACATCATAGCCTTTTTCCGCTAGGTGAACTGCATATTTTAACTGTTGTGATTCTTCAAGAATAACAGTTCCTTTTTTATATGTTACGTGATCTAGAATTATTTTAGAATTCTCACAAGGATTAGCAACAGTGTACTGATCTACTTGAAATTCTAAATGCTTGTCATTTATAACATTGGACGCCTCACACATGTCTGCTGGCATATTATTGTCTTTTGCAAGTCGTATAAAGGCTCTTGTATCTCTTGGAAAGCAGGGGCCTCCCCAACCAAAACCATATTTAAAAAACTTGTTATTAATTCTACTATCAGAGCCAACTGCCTTTAGTATCTTTTCTGGCTCGGCACCCATTTTAATAGCTAAATCTCCAACCATATTGGCAAAAGAAATTTTACAGGTTAAATAGCAATTTAGTGATACTTTTGTTAATTCTGCGCTTAATCTATCCATGATGTGGATTGAAGGCTCATTCGAACACATATTATTATAGGTGTCAACAATTTCTTCTGCCAGCTCTTCGTTGTCACAGCCTATATATATACAATCTGGTTGTTGTTGATTTTTTAATATGGTTCCTTGAGCAATTGTTTCAGGATTAAAAGAGACTTCCCAGTTGTAATCTTTTAAACATTTATAAACAGTATCAGAATACCCCGGGTTTACATTTGTACAAATTACTAAATGCTTTTTTCTATCTTGTATGCCAAGCTTCTTCAAACTATTCACAACAGAATCTACTTGAGATACATCATAGCTGCCATCGGGCTCGGAGCATGAGGCCACCGTAACAAATAGCAAGCTTGAATGTTCCACTGTTTTTCTTAAAGATGTTGTTGCTATAAAACTTTTTGATTCGGATAATCTTTTATTTACGCCCGGCTCATGAGAAAAAAATGATTTATCGTTTATGCTGTTGACATAATCTTCGTTAATATCACAACCAACAACATTGTAGCCTGCTTTTTCAAGCGTGAGACAAAAACACAATCCAAGGCGCCCTATTCCAATTACAGATAAATTTTTCACTTATAACCTCTCAATACAATCTCATTTTTTCTTTTATGACAGATATAATATCATCATTTTCATGTGGTAGATATTCAGTAAATCTATACAAGCCTATATCATTATCTTTTAAAAGTTGATAATATGCTTCAACTTTATCTTCTAATTCTCCAACTTTTTCTACATCATGGCCTTGGCCACAATAAACATCGATATTTTCATGAACGCCAGACTTTACAAGATCATTAAACAGATACCACTCGGCGCCCTCAATATTGACTTTTAGTATATTAAAAGCCATTTGATATCCTTTGACATTCTCTTTTAACCAGTCGGAAAATACTATTCCCTCAACTTCCTCATAATTTTCTGACACATTTCTTTTTGTTGAGAATACAGAATGTCCAACATGATTGGCCGCATGGTACAATTTGACCATTTTCGGTTCATCAACAACTGCTTTATTGATTATAGTCACTCTATCGTTATCTTCATATATTTTACTTAAACGATCTGCGTATTGTTTGCACGCATCAAATCCATAAATTTTATAGTCAGTTATGTTTAGTGCAGGAAACACGTGATTTACCATCCAATGAATTTCTGTTCCTTTCCACAATCCAAAATCATAATAATAAACTTTCATTTTTGTTCCTTTTCTAAATTATAAGGATATAAAACCATATCGGCATTAATCGCCCTGTATACGGCACCTTCTAAATTATAAAATTCATGTAAATCATATCCAGCTTGGCCAAATACATCAATAAACATAAGTTCGTCTGATGCAAACTTAAATCGCGCAGACTCCTCTATGTATTCAGGATGAATCCACCAGTCTTCCATTACTTTGCCGCCGCGAAAGCAATTGCGGCCGGGACCATTTTTGACATTACTGCATGCAAGCTCATAACCATAAGATAGAAGAGTGTTTCTTTGAAATGCTCGCGTTGCAGGATCACCGTCGTGTTCAACCGTAATACACTTAAATATATACTTATCGAACGGAATATTATCAAAGCGATCTGGCTCTGCACCATCAACATCGTGAGTCAAATAGTCCACCACATCAGGAACATTAAGAGTGGAGAATAATTCTTCTAAATCTCCCTCAATGGCATCCATTTGAACAAAAGGATTTTTCCTAGTGTACTTCCAAATATCTGTGTAATCCTCAATATCGATTGATATTCCTATCCAATTATATCTTTCTTCTAAAATCCAAGTATTGTTTCCTCTTAAAGGTTCTCGACAGCCAATATCTACAAAAGTTCCATTGGTTTTTTCACCATTAATAAAAAAAGCAAATGCGTCTTGACCTAAGCGGCCGTAACGTTCGGGATCGGCTATGAAAGGCGGTGTTACTTTTATCAGAAATGTATTATTTTTATTATCCACTTGCTACATCCTTAAAAAAATTATAATATTTCTTGGCTGCTTTTACCATAGATAAATCTGAGTTTAGTGCAATATTGCATGTTTTATTATAATCTATTTGTGGTGGTTTTTTAATATCTAAAAAACTATAATCCCATTGTGGCTCATCTATAACAATAGCATCTTCACCAGCAATTTCTTTTGTTCCTCCAGAAGACGAACAAATTATTTTACACCCACACGCTCTTGCATCTATCACAACATTTGGACAGTGGTCTAAATATGCTAAATGTATAAAATATTTAGATATTTTAAATAATGTTAGTAATTCATTTGTTGCTAGATTTCCAACATAAAAAATACGCGGATGATCAGTTTGATAATCTGGCGCATGACCTGCAACCACTAGACAATCATTTTCGTCTGAGTAATTTAAAAAATATTTAATATTATCTTCAAGTCTTTTAAAAATATGCCAGTGTGCAGCGCAGCTCCATATGTTATCGTAAGTTTCAAACCTATGTTTAATTTGCTGAGAGATGTTTAAATCATTGATAAATAATAAATCTGATCCATTATTGAT
>Ga0114906_1002166_pt1 | contig 10002 bp, 10 predicted proteins | sample MalvirDeepMed_M9_FD_89687 | JGI IMG/M metagenome (GOLD analysis project Ga0114906, IMG submission 89687) | Marine viral communities from the Global Malaspina Expedition - Malaspina viral metaG DeepMed_M9 | ecosystem: Environmental > Aquatic > Marine > Oceanic | place: Mediterranean Sea... | reverse complement strand
GTTCCTGCTCAGTATCTCGACGGACATCTGGCTCCCACTTGCTGATTTCATTTCCCCAAACCGCCCAGCCGGGGCGCGAAGCTCTTGCAAAAAGCTCCACCCGTGGAACGTCGCCCATCAGATGTACTATACGATCCGCCACCACGTCTGGTTTTCTTGAATGCTCTCGGCGCGGTGCAACTACAAGACGCCTTACACTCGCGGACTTTCGTTTTGGCTTTCCTCTAGTACCGAGCAAACACAGTTCAGCGTTAGCGCGGGTCCAGTAGCCCATTCCTGTAAAAAAACCCTTAGAGCTTTTGTTTAATTTTACCCAGTTAAAGGCTACTGTTTTATAATTAAACCCCCATTTTTGAATTAAATCAATAGCTTGAGGTAATAAAGGGTCGGTGGCCCATAAAAACAGGGCGCAGTTATCGTCTGCAATATCCTGAATGGGGAGGGCCTGAATCTCAGGAAGGCTCATGCAGGGGTAATGGTTCTCTGCCGAGCGGCCTTTGCCGCGTTTGCTCCATGTTTTAAAAGTCCACGGAGGGTCCGCGTAGATTATGTTAAAGGGATGTGGTGACTGCAACAAGAAAGCACAGGCCGTAGAACGCGGCTAAAGCAATGGCGGGGGTCATAATTTTTCGCCCAGAGCTTTTTCGAGAAGGTGAGTAAACTGGCCCGAAATCGTGCGGTGGTTTAACTGCGCCAGCTTCTTCAGCTTTCTATATGCCGTAATACTGATTACGACGGATTTCCATTTTTGCGGGTCCATGATTAATCCTTTTCTGGGATCATACGAGAGTTATCCCTAGAGTCAACCTTTGAAAGGCTGCCCCAGCTTGTGCCGAGCGAGATATCGCAAGGGGTTGGAACCTCCAGTTGAACGGCCTCTTCCATTATTTTGCAGATCCCTTCAGCTTCTTTTTGATCTTCGACTGAAAATGCCAGTTCGTCATGGATTTGAACGAGCGGAATTTTGCCGGTCTGCTTGTTTATCTCCACCATCGAAGCCTTGGTCTGGTCAGCCGCGCTGGCCTGTATTAACCTATTGAGGGCTCTGTAAGTGTAAGCACGTTTTATATTGTCGCCGTAATCTATCAGGGCCTGCTCTTTCTGTAAGGCTCTGGAAGATACAAAAAGGTTTGGCTCCCAGAGATTAAACCGGCACTTCCTGCCGAGCATCGAACGAATAAATCCATTGCCTTCTTTGTCGGCCACTCGTCTCTGCACTGTTTCCTGTAGCTCTTTCACGAAGGGAACGTCTCGATGGTACTGGGCCATGAGCCGTTTAGCGTCATCGATAGAGACATCAAGCTGCTCCGCGAGCCGCGTTTGTCCCATCCCGTACATGAGTGCCAGATTAATGGTCTTGGCGTGGGAACGCGGTATGGAACATATCTTTGCAACCATTTGGTGAAAATCTGTTTTCAGATTGGTGGCATACCATTTGACAAAATCAGGAGCCCCGGTGAGTCCGCCTTTTGTCAGGCTTGCATAATGAACCAGTATGCGCGGTTCCTGTTGGTCGAAGTCGAGAGAAGCCCACTGCTGGTTTTCTTCCGGGAGAAAAAGCCCCCTTATCATTTTGGCAATGACGGGGTTGCGCGAGGGGATTTGCTGAAGGTTCGGGTTCGCCATGCTGATGCGCCCGGAGACCGTGCCCCCGCCATCAGAGCGCAACTGGTTAATGTGGCCGTGGATGCGGCCATTGTTCTCGTATCTAAGAATGCTGGACAGAAAGGTGTTCCCTATCTTGTCGATTTCCCGCGCCTCTGCAATCTTCTGCGCCATAGGATGTTCATGGTACTTCAGAAAATTCTTGGTGAATGACGGTAGCCCCGTCTTGGTTCTGGAGTAATTAATTTTTAATTTGTCGAATACCTTGGCTATTGAAGCCGCAGCCCATAACTCAATGCTCAGACCGGTTTCGTCTTTAACACTTTTGAGGCAACTTTTTACATGCCTCATTAGTTCGGCCTGAAGTTTTTCTGCGCGGTCAAGGTCCACACGAACTCCCTGCCACGTCATGTCTATGCATAGTGGAAGAACCTCTGTTTCGAGATCGAATACCTGCCAGAGGTCTTCCTGAGAAAGAAGCGCCTTGAAGTGCTTCCATAAGTCGAGCGTTAGTCTGGCGTCAGCTTCGGCGTACTCTCCCACAAATGATGCGGGGAGCTTGTACATTTCTCCTTTGGGATCTACGCCAAATTCCTGGGCCGCTTCCCGTAGCGCCGCTTCGGATTTCGTTTCTCCCAGATAATCATAGGCTACACTATTTAAACTGTAGGATTGCCGGTTCTCATCAAGAAGTGGGGCGGCGATCATGGCGTCAATCAGACGCCCTTCTACTTTAATCCCAAGCCGCCGGAGCCAGCCAACGTCATATGAGGCGTTGTAAAATATCTTGTCGCAGGGGTAGGCCGCGATTTCTTTTTTGAACCACTTGATGACGTGGCGTTTATCCAGATTTCCTCCGCCCTCATGTCCGAAGGGGATGTAGGAGTTGAATCCTTCGTAGGCTATGGCTATGCCTACTACGTCACCGTTTGAGGTGGGCCAGCCGGGCCCGTGGCTCCTGAGACGCGGGTCTTTGGTCTCCAGATCGATGGCTATTTCCTTGATACCGTCAGGAGTAACCGGAAACTCTTCCACCGGGACCCATTCGGTTTTAATACCAAACTTGGGAGCTTTAAGATTCTTTTTCATCATTCCAATATCCGGGGCATTCAAACTGGTCTCGCTGCTCTTTACTGACAGGATAGTTACGGCATACGTTGGGCCGTAATTCATGGATGGTGCAATGCCAGTTATCCTCTCCTATTTTCTTGACCCACGGGCAAATTCCAGAGGTAACTTCATCTCCTGTTTTAGGGTCTATCCATAAGTCGGCGGTACGGGATTCTCCGTCTCCCCAATCGAAGATATCTGCTGTGTCCAGAATATCCTGACGGTCTGCGTCTTCCCATCTTTGGAGGTCTTCTTCATGCGCGGACATGGTCCCCATGTAAGGCCCGTAGGTACAGCATTTACCGCAACCTGTACAATTAAAGGTTTCACTATTTTTTATTTCTTCATCCGCTATAAATCCTAACTCCCTAAAAATTAAAGGACCTAGATCATGTGGGTTTTCAAAGTTCTTCTTCATGCTTTTTGCATTCGTATGCGACGGCGGCGTATCCGGCTCCATCTGTGTAGTCATCTACGTTAAGGGCACCCAGTTTTCTACGGGCAATTTTCAAAAGCTCCATCATGCTGGCGGCATCCGAGGCTGTAATATGGTTTTTGCCAAGTTTCTGCCACAGAAACCCCGTCCATAACTGGGCTATATTTTCATGGTTGATCCACATGTCGCCGTGCTGCTCCGCCCGCGACGTTCCAATAAGTTCGGAAGCCTTGACCAGTATATCCGAGCCCCTCATAAATTATACTCCTCATCTGAACGGGTAGACCCAGCTTTGTAGCAAGATCTATGCCCTGTTGCATTCCTTTAGTAATTCCAAAATCCATGTATACCGCCACGGCATCCGCGTCTTCATACCATCGCTGGGACAGGCCGATACCTCTTTTACGTTGGGGAGGATCGTCATCGTCCAGAACCTGTGTGTAGAGAAGGTGGAAGGCAAGAGGGGATTCTCCCATCGAGAGGCTGTGGTGCATACACCTCTGGGCGTAGCAGCGGTTCCGTTCCTTGTTTTTTCCAGCATACGGGCTTTCCAGAACAACTTTCATATTATCCACCCCCGCTGGGAATCTTCCGGGAGTTTTAGAACGAGGTTTTGTCTTGTGCGTGTCACCCCTACATACAATACCCGGTATGCATCATCAGGGTTCCGTGCCATTTCCTCCAGCGCCTTACCCGATAGATCCAGATAAAGCAGAACATTGTCACTTTCCCCACCCTTGGCACCGTGGATAGTGGAAAGTTTTATCTTTGGTTTTGAATTCAGGTCCACCCCACGGTTTACGAGAGCGGTGGCATAGGCCCGGTCTTCATCCCTTATTCGGTCTAGAGCTACGTCCCACGAACCTTCTGCTTCCAGACCAAAGCTTTCCTGTAAGGTATCAAGACTGAAAAAGTCCTCGTCGTCGGCTTCTTTTAACCACTTTTTGGCTTTCGGGGCCAGTTGGCCGTCGCTGGCGGATATGTGGTTGTAAAGGTTGACAGCTTCCCGATGCGTGATGGAATGGTTGGGAGCCTCAGTCAGGTAGTTCCACGATGAAATAGCCGAGCGCACCTTTTTACTAAGGGAAGGGTTGCCGTATCTTTCAAAAAACTGGCCGCTGGATTTAAGGTGGTGGGCAACTTCATTAAGCATGTAGTTTGCCTGCGCGAGAATGAGCCATTCTTCTTCTTCAAATTCCACCCCCCAAAAATCGTAGGTACGACTTACACTGCCTTCTTCCGGGCGCGGAGACCATACCTTTTTCTGCCGCTTTCGGATGCGGTTCGATACGGAATCCGCAACCCGGAAAACGCTGCGCGGGATACGGTGAGATTGGGACAGAACTTCGGAGCCACCTTCCAGACCTATGAAGTGGTTTATGTCTGCGCCAGCCCAACGATATATTCCTTGGTCATCGTCTCCGGCTATAAACATACGGTCTGTTTTTTCATTAATAAGATGTGCAATGCTCCATTGAAGGGGAGTCAGATCCTGGGCTTCATCCAGAAAAACGACCTTCAAGTGTGGAATATACTGGGGGTTCTTGGACAAGTCCACCAGCATGTCAGTGAAGTCCTTGAGTTTATTGTACTTTTTGAATTTCTCGTACTCCTCGAATATGTGGTGGAATTCGTAGTAGGCAATAAAAAGGCCGCTTACGCGATAGGCAGCTTCTGGTCCCTGAAGCGTGGACCGTGCCAAGTCTATACAGCGCATGATGGGATGGCTGGATCTGAAAGCCATAAAGCCCTCTTCTTCATCACTGAAGGAGCCGGTAGTCAGGTCAACTCCAATTTCTTCACTGAACTCCCTGAGATGGCTCTCCTTTAAAATCTCGGATGCATTATAACCCATAAGAAGAAAAGCCAGACTGTGCAGGGTACGAAAGAATGTAAAATCCTCGTCGGGGTCCAGATTAAAGCGGGAGACAGCGCGGTCTCTTGCTACATGGCTGGCTTTGCGGGTGAATGCAAAATAGCCAATGTCCTGTGGAGCAATCCCCTCAGACATGCATTGTTCAACCTGATTAAGAAGGGTAGTTGTTTTCCCAGTACCGGGAGGGCCAAAATATCTCAGCATTTTCTGTTAATCCACAAGGCTTCAAGTTCATATCCAAGTGTCCACAGAATCTTTTCTACGCGGTAGATGGACAGGTGACGCGGCTTCGTGACGTTTTCATACTCTGCAACGGTACGTTGCGGGATGCCGCATTTCCGGGAAAGCTGCCGCTGCGAAAGTCCGGACTCTTCTCGTATGTTTTTAAGTAGACGAGCCCAGTGAATTTGGGGTTCATTCAAAATGGAATCTCCTCGTCCTTGTCTTCAAAATGTGAACTGAATTCATCTTCGATAGGCGCAAAAGCCGGAACGGACCAGCAGCGGACTGTACGGCCCTTTATTTTTAACTGCTCCGCATGGCCGTCGATGTCGCGCAGCCGCTGCGCTATCTTGTTGGATTTGTACTCAAAGAACTTGTTGCGTTTAAGATAAGATTCCAGATCCTTCAACCTGAAATAGGTCCGGTTTTCCTTTTCATTGGTCCATGGGCGACGAAGCAGGATTTCTTCGCGATCCAGCGCATGTTGCATATGAGTGGAAAATTCTTCAAGCAGGTCATAGAACTGACCTCTGATGCTGGTATCGTCTGAAGTGTTTATAATGGCACCTTCCGTATCCACCATTGATGTTAAAAGAAGATTCATCTGGGCTTCCCACCCAGCCCTTGCCACGGTGCGCGGCATGAAATTTATCTGTTCCATGCACAGTATCTGGAAGCGGGCCTGTTTTTGCAGGGCCTCAGTGTCCAGTTCTACCGGCGATCCATTAACATCCAGAAACCAGAGAGGAGGTTCGCTGTCATATTTTCTCAGGTTGGCAACGGTAGGAGTATTTGCCCCTCCCCCAACGCCGTGCTTGCGGCTGCGGCAGAGATCACGGTTGCAGAAGTTGCAGATAGGCTGGTCCGAGCACTTGTACTGGTAGTCTTTTTTCTTTAGCTGGTCCGCGACGATGTTGACTTCGTTCAAGTCAAGAGGAGGGTCCATCATGGCTTGGTTGTACTCAAGTATTTTTTGCTCCCAATCATCCGGGAAAGCCTTGCGGACGTACACGCCAAGATTAAAAAGGCCGTTGTTTCGGGTTCCTTCCGGGAAGCCGTGTCGGATCAGGGCCTGTAGGCATGGGGGCCCTTCGGTCAGCCGCTGGTCCACGGCCTCTGATGCCTGTGCCAACAGGTCTTCGAGTTCCTTCTGGGTTATGGCGGCTTTTTCCGCCGCTCCGAGAAACTCTTCCAGAGTGGCTGCTTCGCCGTCTTCCTTGAAAGCATAACGTAAGCCATTCTCCTGATCATAATAGGGAAGGTTCAGGAAGTTGCCGGTATCTCCTCTTTCAAGTACCAGTTTAATTTGTTTCGGAAAAACTTCAGTGTTGGCAGCGTAACCTATCTCGCCCGCAATTTCCTTTAACTTGTTCTGAAGAATTTCAGCAGTGACGGGTTCCTTCAAAAACAAGTAAATATGACCGCCGCCGCTTTTGCTCCGGCAGACGACCAATGGAAAGTCAAGGGCCAAAATTCTTTTAACCAGTTTAGTGTGGTCGAGGGGATACATGTCAATGTCGATGGCACCCCACCAGCACTTGTTATCTTCGTTGATTGGTATGATGCCAACGCTTTGTTCACCGTTCAGGTGAGATGCAAAGGTGGCTATGGTCCGTGGTTCGCGGACTATGCGGGCTTTGCCTTTGGCCTTCCCGTTAGCTGCCTTGTCAGTGATATCAAACGTACCGTAAGCCTTGTCGAGTCCCCTGAAGAGACGGGCAAACCGTTTAATGTGTTCCGTTTCCATAAAGAGTGGAGGGGGAGTCTCCTCCCCCTGTGCTCACTAGAACGGGATTTCGTCATCTAGGGAGTCTTCCTCTTGTACATGCCGGACATTGACCTGTCCCGCACCTATCGACTCCGCAAATAACTTTGATTCCGCGTAGAGATTGGCATCTTCCAGGACACTGTCCTTTTCGATAACCCACCCATGCCACGATCCATTCTTGTTTTCCTCCGAGGCAGTTGTAAGCTTCCACAGATGAGAGAAGCGCGGTGGAACAAAAAGCTCACCTTTAGCATTCTTCATTTTTTGTGCCCGCATGGCACTATTCCACTGCTTGCTTTTCTTGAACTGCGTTGCTTTCATGGGCAGCACGGCTTGCTGGGTCATGCCGTCCTCGTCAACTACAAGAACATAATGCTGGGCGGTGCGTTCAAGATAACGACCTCCGCCGTCTACAACATAATCCTTGTTGCCTTCGCCGCGCTCAGTAGCGGGCACTTCATCCCCGGCTCCGTATATTTTGAAAGGGGCTCCGGTTCCTACACCTCTGGGCTCCCATTCAATGAATTGAAGAGAATAGGCGCAGTTAATAACCTGAATCCCCTCCTTGCCGGAGGTAACTTCCTTGGTAACCGTATTCCAAATGTCGCCTACCCGAGCTTCGTCAAGTTGGTCGAGTTCGTCAGACATCTTTTGCAGGATCTTGATGAAAGGTATTGCCAGATCTTCTGAACCAAGATCAGAAACTCCAATCCCGGCGTCACTGGCAAACATTTCCGCAGACATGACGGCAACAGCCTTTGAGCCGTTACCCTTTTTGGTCTTCGCTACTTGCTTTTGAGGCACTTTACTTACTCCTTGTAATGGTTGCTCTGTTGGATATGTATGCGCCGAATAAATCAAGCGGGACGGCGTCCCCCGCTTCCACACGTTCTCGAAGCCAACCCTTCAAGGTCATGGGTTCGACCTTTTCCATTTGAATGGGTTCGAATCCGTTTGATCTCACAAGTCCTTGAAACTCAACAGCTTTCTCGTCTTCTCCGCGACCAAATGTAACGGTGACATTATTTTTTACAAGGTCACCAAAACCATTTTCGCGCAGCCAGCCGTAAGCTTCGTCGCGCCGGTCCTTTGGAATTGAAGCAGAGTAAATTGGCTTGACGGAAATTGCACTGCCGTCAATCAGCGTAAACTTCTGAAGGTTCATTTCCTCCAGAGCTTCAGGCAGTTTCTCATCCGTAATTTTATGAAGAGCCGATTTCTCTGACTTGAGCTTTACTTCAAGATCAATAATGTTATCTGAGTGAACGGCAGCTTGTCGGGCCAGCCGGGAAACGGCGTCCAGTTTACTATCGTCAAGCTTGTCGAGTTGATCTTCCGATTGTCCTGAGTCGGACATCATTTGAGATATTAAATCGCTCATTGCGCTGTCTCCTGTTTCTTTAATCGGCGGTTGACTTAACCGTCAATACCCCTTATATGGGTCTTTACGGGAGATTGCAAGAGTTATTTTATGAAAGACTATAAATTCCAGACGTTGCCCTATGAACATCAGCGGGAAGCTTTTCGGTCAAGTGCCGAGAAAAACGTCTACGCTCTTTTAATGGACATGGGCACTGGCAAAACCAAAGTATGTCTTGATACCATTGGGCATCTGTTTGAAAAACAGGAAATTAACTTCTCCCTGATTGTAGCACCAAAGGGCGTGATAGCCAACTGGCTTGGTGAAATTGAGACCCACCTCCCGGAGCGCATTGAAAGGGAAGTGGTTCTATGGAAGCCAGCCCTTACCAAGAAATTCAGGGAAATCCTTAAAGATTTAAGCAAGCCTTCTCCGGAAAAGCTGAAATTTTTGCTGATGAATGTGGAAGCATTTAGTTCAAAAAAAGGCGTTGGTGTGGCAGAGTATTTCCTTAAAAACTTTAAGGTCTTTATGGCTGTGGATGAAAGCACCACCATCAAGAACCGTCAGGCGAAACGAACCAAGGCTCTCTGCAAGCTGGGCCTTGAAGCGCGGTACAGGCGTATTCTGACGGGCTCTCCGGTCACCAGATCCCCTCTCGATCTCTACAGTCAGATGAATTTTCTGGACGAAGACATTCTGGGGTTTAATTCCTTCTACGCCTTTCAGGGACGGTTCGCTGTCATTCAAAGACGCACCATGGGAGCACATTCATTCAATCATGTAGTAGGGTTCCGGCGGCTCGACGAGCTAACGGAGATTCTTGACCAGCATTCTTTCAGGGTGAGGAAAGAAGATTGTCTTGATTTACCCGACAAGGTCTACATGCGGCGTGAAGTCGAACTGACCAGAGAGCAGAAAAAAGCCTACGAGCAGATGAAGCATTTTGCGCTGGCCCGCTTGCAGAGCGGAGAACTGGCAACCACCAAGAATGTACTGACCCAGCTTATGCGGCTTCAGCAAATCTGTTGCGGCAACCTGACCGACGACGCAGGTGTTATACATCCTCTTCCATCCAACCGGATTGAGGCACTTCTTGATATATGTGATGAGTTACAGGGTAAGGCACTCATATGGGCGACATGGACCATGGACATTCGCTCGATTGCCGATGCCCTGCGTGACCGCTTCAGCGTACAGGCGGTTGCAACGCTCCACGGTGAAACCCCTGATTCGGAACGCCAGAAGGTCGTGGAATCTTTCCAGGACCGGCAGTCTGAATTACGTTTCATTGTGGGGCATCCTAAAACAGGCGGCTACGGTCTGACCCTGACGGCTGCAACGACCGTCATATATTATAGCAACAGTTATGATCTGGAATTACGCATACAGTCGGAAGATAGAGCCCACCGGATTGGGCAAACCAATAAGGTGACCTACATAGACCTCATCTCGCCCGAAACCGTGGATGAAAAGATTGTAAAGGCGCTGCGAAACAAGATTAATATCGCGGATGCCATACTGGGGGAGAGTGCACGGGAGTGGCTCGTCTAGGCAACAGCGATACAATACCCCCTTGATTAAAGAAACCAAAGCCCTGTCCCTCCGGTCCTCCAGTGGTCAGG
>Ga0114906_1002165_pt1 | contig 10004 bp, 27 predicted proteins | sample MalvirDeepMed_M9_FD_89687 | JGI IMG/M metagenome (GOLD analysis project Ga0114906, IMG submission 89687) | Marine viral communities from the Global Malaspina Expedition - Malaspina viral metaG DeepMed_M9 | ecosystem: Environmental > Aquatic > Marine > Oceanic | place: Mediterranean Sea... | reverse complement strand
GCTCTACTCCTTCTGGGTCATAAATTTTATTCATTTGGTATGAAGTGTGATACACCATGTTTGATACCTCCTGTTAAAAATAGCATTGTTTAATATTCTAAGTATACCACAAAATTGAGCTATGTCAATCCCAATCTTCGAACATTGTATCAAAACACGTTCCACATGTCCCACTGATAAGTAGTTCACGTTCGTCCGCAGTAAGATAAGGTAAAACGTCTTGAATTAACGCTCCTTCTTTCCACGCAATGATGTCTGATGGCACCGCTGTGATGGTAGTGGTTTCGCCACATCGTACACAAGTAGCAGAGATACCCTTTTTGCTTTTGGCAGTATCGGTCATTTCATCTTTTCTCCACTCGATTGGCCTGTTGTATGTGCTTATTATATAGTAATTATCGTCTATGTCAATACGACAACTTGAGAAAACCCGATAAGTTTCAAAAATAATTGTAAGTCATTATAGAGAAAGTACTTAGGAAGATTCTCCGCCGGGGCGGCCACAAGGGCTGGGTAAGATAGGTCATTGAGCAACAGAGCTTTAACCTATCCTACCTGCTTCACCTAGTCCACAACATAAGAGATTATGACCGGTTCTGAGTTACCACTAAATTTCCACGGTTGGGAATTGGGATTATTACTTCCCCCTGTTCGGCGGACTTCTATAATGTCCTTACCGTCTACGTGTTTAACATCCACTAGGACGCCAACATTCCACCCACGAATATGAGCAGAAAGACCGGAATTTTTAGTACCTGTACGGGTTGTTTCACCTCGACCACCCTGCATAGAACCGTAAAAATGCGCCATGTTACACCTTTCTTTTTATAATAAAAATGGATGGGCAGGGTTTATATATTACCTGCAACGTTTCGGGGCTAGATATGTCTACCCCTTTCGGGGTTTCCCTACTTTGTACCACCTTCCACGAGCTAAGCCAGTCGGCCCTATTGCCCGTGGTCGGTATGCCTTACCCCCTCTAGCTAGCTAGGGTATTCGGCCACCATCCTAACGGGTTGCTATCCCGCCTCAGAAAATTGCTAATCTTGTTAGGGTTTTGTGTAAGCGTTTACACCGATTGTGATGGAGGAGCCATCCCCTAAGTCTACGGGCTGGTTTCCACGGGTAGTTGCAACAATGATATTCTTTCCGCTTGCAGACATCGTACCTGCCGCTTCCAACGGAAGAATGATTGTAAGAGTCTTTTTCTTAGCATCCTTGGTAACTGAAATAGCCATCTTATAACCTCTCTCAAAAAAGTGAAAATAAATTAACAAAAAGTTTGAATATAAAATCAAGCGGGGTTTGGTATGATAATTATAAAGTTTATGTTTCCCCGCCTGAATTATATATCCATTATATAGTATAGTTCTGGTTTGTCAACCCCTTATGGCAATCTATATCCGAGTTTTTTTTCACATTCACGGAAAGCCTTACCACATTCTTCAACCTCGGACATACGACCAGCTTTACGCGCTTCCTCCATACGTCGTACATGGAAGCGTGCTTTTGTGTGCAGCATTTTGGTTTCTGCTAATTTGGCGTTTTTGGTTGCTTCGGTCAGAGTGAATCGTTTTTGTCTCATTTGTTTTCTCCTATCTCTTATATCGTCATTCTACCATACACACTTGAGCTTGTCCAGCCTTATTCGCAAAAGTTTTTGAAAATAGATGTAAGTCCTTTGTTAGTAAGTACTTATGTAGATGCGCCGCCCCGGTGGAAACTCACTGGCTGACTGTAGCAGACAAGCACATCGGGCCAGTTTAGACTGGACTAGAAAAGTCGAAATTCATGAGGAGTTCGTCAACACCAAATACTTCCATTTTCTCGCAGAACACACATTGTCCGTTTCTCATATCTGGTTCGCAACCTTCTTGCTCTTGCCCACATGCTTTACAAATACCCCACGTACCTAGTCCGAAAGCGTTTTCTTCTGCTAATTCTAATACAAGGTCGATATCTAGTGTGCTAGACATAAAAGCCTTTCTTAAAAAACGGAAGGGATTCCTCCCGAGGGATTATCTGTTATCAGTATAGTATATAGACAGCCAATAATCCATGCGGAAATCAAAATAATTTCAATGGCTGTAAAGATTTTATTATTCATTTATTATTCTCCGACTGTTTCACTTTCTACTCTTAAAAAACGGACGGACTTCCGGTATTGCCATTTTTTCTTCCTTCCAACTCTCACAGAGTTCAGACCAATTAACTTTGTCCATTTCCGATGCATCGTCCATGTCTTGAGTGCCATTAGGGAATCTATTGCGACAAAATCCTTCGACGGTTTCTATATCGATAGGAGTATTGTTGATAAATTCCTCTTTATCAAAATATGTATCTTCCTCGTTATCTATCCATAGATTAACGTTCCAAGTCTCCCAATTACTCCAACCATTGTAAGTCATACTATTTGTCCTTATGAGTACCGTTGTTAACTCCTCTGATTATAATATAACATCGGCATTTGTCAAGGTCTAGATTTAATAATTCCTGAAAGTTTTCGAAAATAGTCGTAAATTGTTGGTATGAAAGAGGTTAGGAAGACGGCCCGCCCCGGCGGGAATCCCGTGCCAATCTTAAACTTCTGCAGGAACAGGATTAGAAAGCTTGTCAAGCTCAACATTTGCATTATCAAATGCATTCTGATACATTTGTTCGAGAGAATCAATCCAGTTCACGTATTCCCAGTAATCGAAACCTTCTGTACTGTCAACAAATTCTCTATACATGGTGTTCCCTTTCCTGATTAGTTAATTCCCGTTCACCTTCTAAAATATCGTTGATTTTCATCTGGAGTTTTTTTGTTTCGTCATTCCAATCTATATTGTTATCAAGAAACATATCAACAACATTGCTGGCATTGTCAAGAGCATCAACCAAGACCGCGATTCTACCTTTAAGATAGCCAATTTCAGAGTAGCAAACGCCCAATTCCTCCCGTAGGCTCCGGTTTGCACGTTTAGCGACTGCTGCTCGTTCTTTGTCGTTCATTCAAATTCCTTTACTCTTTCTATTATACTATATGTTTAGGAGTGGTCAACCCCAAAAAAAGAAACTTCCTCAAATAATAACCACCCCTTCCAGTCCGTAGACCGTGACTCTAGTAAAACGCCTTTACGCCCATTCATACAAACAGGATGCGAAATACCTTTAACTTCAAACTTGGGACCGTTCTCTCTGATGCGGTTCTTTGTGCGTTGGCTTGCGTCTGATTTTGCTGTTAGTCTTCTGATATCCATGATTACCTTTCGTTCGTTGTTTCTCCCATTATAGTTATTATCGGCTATAAGTCAATCCCGAATCCAACAAATCCGAAAAGTTTTTTAAAAGAGTTCTAAGTCATTGGTACTAAAGAGTTTATGGCGATTTTCCGCCGGGGCGCAAATGGCGTACCATCTTTAAAGAGAAGGGGATAGATATTCACGCGTAATATGAGCTACCATAGCGTGCCACCTTCCATCGCTTATAGAATCGTCCGGCTTTAGATTACCGTTATAAGCTACCCAGTTTATCATTTTTGTTTTGAATTCAGAGATTTTCATGAGATGCGTCCTTGTACCTGTGTAATAATCTCAGCCACTTCATCAGGATTCAACCATCCTTGAACGTCACCGTCGAACGTACCATCTGGATTGAAGATAGCTATCTCAGCCGTTTTAGACCGCCACGCCTCACCATTGTTAGCCGTTGTTTGTACAGCATCAAAGCCGGCATCTCTTCGCTCACAGTAGTTACCGGGACCGAACTGAACAGATATAGAGTATCCATTCTTAAATGTCATCTGGTAGCCTTTACCATTAGCGGTAAAATGTGGAGTAGTTAGAGAAGGAAGTTTTTTGTTTACCATCTTTTTCCTTAAAAATAGTAGGCTATCACATCTTTTAAAATATTCAGTATTGTTAGAACAGAAACAAACAGTATACTAAATGCACAAGAGAATATCAAGGCCAATGCTATATAATCTATACAATTTAGTAAAATGCTTAAGACTTTCATTCACAACCCCACCTACCGTTACCAGTAACACGCTCCGCAGTTAGTTCGGGAACTTCCTCGAAGCTGACAATTTCCTCAGTGGGATGAAACCGATTGTGATACCATCCACCATTTTTCATGCAGTCTTTCAGCTCATGGCCGCGAACCTGTGGAATGATAATCTCACGACCAAAGATAGTGGAAACATAAACCACTTGGTAAAACTTGTTAACATCAACTAAACTCGCCAGTAACTTACTCATCTTATTACTCTCCATGTTTGTTTCCTATCATGTTCTCATTATACTATTATTATCGTCATTTGCAACCCCAATCCTTTAATAATTCCAAAAGATTTAGCAAATAGCCTAAGTCGTTGGTATTAAAAGGCTTACGATGATTTTCCGCCGGGGCGGGAATCCCATGCCAAACCCTAAGTCTTTACACCGAAAATATGCCCCTTGCCCCAGCTCTTTTTAAATCCTCAAGGTCAACATAAGAATATCCCGCCTGTCCTAAAAGGTCCGTAAATTGATGCAAGTGTTCAGCATACTTCAGTCGAATACTTCGCTTTAAATTGCTGGAAACAACATAGGCAATATCCCAATGCCCTGAGCATACACTTGATTTGACTGAACATGGGAGATGTCGTTCCATCGTCCATTCTTTAACTTGAAGCTTTTCATTCATCTAGTTATTTCCTTATTCATTAAATTTTGTATCGTGCCAACCCTATACTCTCCAGCGTTTCCGCTTTGTAGGCGTGATTGGGCTTGCCGCTGTGCGACTCTGACGCCTCGTTAGTTAGTATATGCTGGGCGTTGGTGGGATTCGAACCCACATCTTCCCCTTGTTAAACCACCAGTGAGCGACTAACCTCGTTGGCTTACAAATATCAAAATAGTCAGTTTCAATATCTGCTGGCTTCGGGGATGTTATACCGTTCTACTACACGCCCATATTGTTTTTGCTCATTCAGTGACTCTGAATCCTAGTTTGCCACGCCACCAAGGACTTACGGTAATCAGCCTTGTCAATGGCAGCAAACTCCAGTTGAGCTTGTTTGTTTCCTTGATTATACCATAACTTCAGTGCTTGTCAACCCCTATAGCAACTCAAAACATCAGAAATAAAATCTTCGTCAATACTCATATAGTAATTTACTTCAGTTCTGGATTTACCAAGCTCACGTAAAACTTTACCAATCTCACTAATTTTTTCTGATTGGTTTTTCAAACCCTTAGTCATTTTGCTTGCAACTGTTTTAGGATAATAGCTCATTTTTTCTTTCTTTAATCAAGGCTTTTTTAACGATACACTTCCAAGCTTCACCGCGAGCTTTAGATTTACTATAACCCTTTCGAGTCATCAAGTACCGTACCAAATGTTCATAATCGTTATTCATTTCATTTCCTTTCATGCTCTGAGTATATACTAAGTATCGTCATTTGTAAATAGCATAGGCCACTAATTCCGGTTATTTTCTCAAAGTAATTAAAATAGATGTAAGTCATTACTATCAAAGAGTTTATGAAGATAGGCCGCCCGGGCGGAGCTCAATGGCGCATAAGAGCATCTCTCTCACCGGGGCGGTTCCGGTAGGACGCCCTAATTAAAACTCATCACCGTAATCTCCGTACGTGCCGTACTCCTCAACGTCGCCACCGTAGTAGTCCTGCCACTCATCATACTCGGAGGGTTGGCCGTCATCCTCAAAGTCCGGGTCTAGAAATCCTAAACGCTCAAGATTGTTCATTGTGTTTCCTTTCGTGTTACTTGTTACTTGTGATTGTCCTATTATACTGTTAATATCGGCATTGTCAACATCACATTTTAATAATTCCGAAAAGATTTCTCGAATAGTTGTAAGGTATTGGTATCAAAGGGCTTACGGAGATTGGCCGCCGGGGCGGGAATCCTGTGCCAAACCCTAAGTTTTTAATTCATAGGCCATAGCTATGAATTGCCAATTAAATTCTTCCCCTATCCATTGCGCGATGTCAGTCCACTGGCGCGAACCCATAACAATATCATGTGGAATCTCAACCATGATTATACTGTTAGTGGTAGGTCGAATCACTTTACAGATTAATTGTGTCATGCATTCACTATAAAGTATTGGGGCCAGTGTGATTGAATCTTGAACCATACACGTTGCAAGATGTTAGGGCGACGGGCAGCAAAGCAACGCCCCTCATAGTACACTTGTATACTACTGTCCACATGTTTAACAGTGAACAAATTTCCACTACGCTTGAACGTACCCTTAAGAGAATCATGCCAGCGATAGTAGCGATTCCTTACAGGGTTTATCCTTACATCCCTAACGCTCAACACGATACCAGTTCTGCGCTCATCCGTATTGGTTAAAGGTTGAGCATATCGGAAAGACGCTAGGTCACCAGTCTTAAACTCTACAGTATTCATATTGTTTCCTTTATACCATGAATGGCCATTACCTTTGCACGCACTGTCTCAGTAGCTTTCATTAAACACTCTAGGTGATACACTGTTGCTGTTGCGTACTTCTCAGCACCATGTATTTCCTTGCCGCACTTCCCACATGTCATTGTAGTTGTCATATTATCAGTATACTTCAAAGGCTGTTGCTTGTCAATTCCTATTTACCATGTTTCTTTGAGATTGGCCAAGAAAGATTCACAACCTGCTTCAGTATTAGAATAACTAACAATAGTTCTGTTATTGTGCTTAACAGTGATTTTGTATGGCTTGAAAGTCTTTGCTATATGAGCAGGCCACTCCCTATTATCCTTTTCAATCTCTGCCTCAAATCCGCCGTACATTGTACCGAAGATGGAAGTGATATGGGTCATTGTGTTCTTTCTTTCGTTGTTGTTGTTGCTTGTCATGCCCTCATTATATAAGTATTATCGGCAATAGTCAATAGCACTCATTAACAATTCCAGAAAGATTTCCAAAATAGTTATAAGTCATTGATATTAAAGGGGTTACGGCGATTAGGCCGCCGGGGCGGGCCTGTATCCTAAGTCGTTACCACGTAAGGGTTTACATCATACTTTGTAGTAGAGTAACGGCACCACATATGGCAACGGTGAGAATTAGGGCAATACACGTACCATAGATAGTTAATTCAAACAACAGAGGTAGCATCTCTTTAATGTGTTTCATATCTCAACCTTGTCGGGTTAAACCAAATTCTGCCAATTCTTCAGTACTCATCCATTCATCACTATCAATATCATTAATACTGTAGTAATCGTAAGGAGTGCGTGTATCGGCATTGTAAACTTCGTCGGCTTGTGGATAATCAAAGCTGTTCATTTTATTTCCTTATTTGTAATTCCAAGTGTAACTAATTTCACCGTGTGCTTTACAAAACTTAGCCCATTCTTTATTGATAAGCTTACTTACTTCGTGTTGAACATTATCGGTACAACCATCGGTCACGATATCTGCTACTCGGTTGTACTTCTTTCCATTTGAATCGGTTACTGTAATTGATACTTGCTCAGTTAGTAACATTGTATTTCCTTTGTTGTTGTTGTTTCTTATCATGCTCTTATTATATACATAGTATCGTCACAGCTCAATACCAGTATTGAATAATTCCCGAAAGATTTCCAAAATAAATGTAAGTCCCTATGGTATAAGTACTTACATCGATTAGGCCGCCGGGGTGGGTTTTTTTGTTTACGTTCGATGGGGTGGGAAGTAAGTGCGTTACCCGGGGTGGTCCAAACTCAGTACAGCCCCTAAATTTCAAACGACCACTTATATGGGCCACGGTAGATACGGTTGAGGCTTATTATGCCCCGTTGTTAGGTACAGAGATTTTTTAATAGCGGCTAGAATTTGCCCCTTTTCTTTTATTTCATTATTACTAGGCGGAGGACCTGGAAAGTCATTTGAACGAGATTGTCTCAAATAATTCATTCTGTCACGTTCGCGCAATAACATTTTCAATCCCCGCTCTGCTTTATAATAATCAATCAATTAATTCTTTGATGACCTCTCCTGAAGCAGCAATAGGATGTGGTCGCCCCAACTGGTCATAATATATCTTTTCTGGGTCAATACCCACCAAAGTAACAATAGTACGTAGTAAGTCTTGCACGCCTATAGGTCTGGTCACAGGAGCCGTAGCATTTGCATCTGTTTTGCCTATGACTTGGCCCGCCCGTATACCACCACCCGCCATTATAACAGACTGAGCCATTGACCAGTGGTCTCGTCCCGCCATCGCATTGATTCTGGGAGTTCGTCCCATTTCGCCCATCATTACGACAAGAGTTTCGTCTAGCATGCCACGTTCCTCAAGGTCGGTAATAAGAGCAGCAAATGCACGGTCGGTCGGCGGTATTAAATCATTACTTAGGCTGGGAAAACAATTAAAATGTACATCCCAACCTGGAGAGTCAATTCCAACAAAACGACACCCACCCTCTATTAGTCTGCGTCCCAATAGAGCACACTGACCCACCTGTGTATATCCATACATTTCACGAGTTTTCGAAGATTCCTCCCCAATATTAAAAACCTTTTTTGTACTGTCAGAATTAATGAGAGTATACGCCCTCTTGTAATATTCTGATAAAGTTTTGGCTGGACCATGAATTTGCGTGCTTTCTAAATCGTCTATATTCGCTAATAATTTATTTCGTAAATTTTGACGTTTTTTAGAACCGGATGGAAATAGGTCGCGCACTTCAAAATCAGGTTGAGACGGGTCAGATTCAATCACGAAGGGTGCGTGCTGTGCCCCATAAAATCCCGGTCCTCCCGCCGCCATAGGGTGGGGAAGATTGATATAAGAAGGCATCGGTCCCTTAGGGCCCAAACCACGAGATATGATAGAACCCATTGATGGATAAGTATCATTATTGGGAACGGGATTATCACCATCTGCAAAATTGGGCTTGTGCCCCGTCATGACATAGTGGTAGCCCGTCGTGTGACCGTTATCATTATGACTATGACTGCGGATTATCGTATATTTGTCGGCAATTTTTGAACAGCTTGGAAGATGCTCACTAAGAAAGGTACCGGGAACATTTGTACTAATGGTTTTAAATGGACCTCTAAAATCACTAGGGGATTCCGGCTTTGGGTCAAACATATCCATATGTGGAGGACCACCTTCTAAAAATAAGAAAATACATGAGGTGGCTTTGGCGGATTTTGGCGAAGCCTCTAATTGTGATGCGAGGCCGCTAAACAAACCATATGCTCCAAGCTGTAATGCAAGTCTTCGTGAAAACATAATATGCTCCGTAAATTATTGAGATATGCCGCAAATATTATCCTTATGGGACTGGATGGGGTACGACACCACAATCCCTTCCTGTAATATCTCCATTAGTAAGTGCACAGATTCCCCTACCTGGTTTTTTGCTTATGCCCATTTTTTGACGTTGTTTACGTACAGCTTGTAGACTTACCGAACGACCACAAGTCTTACTAAGATGTTGTGCTATTTCTAAGTCCTTAAGTTGTTCCGCATTGTTTTTAATGAAGTTTCTTTCTTCATCAGACCATACCCGATTCATATTTTTCTCCTATATTAGTAGTGTCCTAAAACTGGTGTATTATATTATACACTTACGGCAACTTATTGTCAATGCGAGGTTTACTATGAATAATATACACGAAGATGCAACTTTTGTTCCTTCTGAATTACGAACAAAAGCTTCCGAAGATTTGGAATCGAAAGTTCAGCAAGAATTAAGTATTCCCGACCCTGAAAACGCAGACGCAATTCTTAAAGAAGAAGAAGAAGAAGGTGAGAGCACTTCATGAAAATTCCCGATGGGATGACCGAGAATGAAGTTCTTGAAATAATTGATAGCATAGCAAATAGATTAGCCTATAAATTTAAGTTTGGATATCATGATATTGATGATATGAAGCAACAGGCTCGATTCCATGCTTTAAAAACTCTAGCAGATGGCAAGTATGACGGACAGCGTTCTTTAGAAAACTTTTGGTATACGTGCGTACACAATAAGCTATTCAATGATAAAAGGGATAATTTTGAAAAACCGGAT
>Ga0114906_1002160_pt1 | contig 10021 bp, 9 predicted proteins | sample MalvirDeepMed_M9_FD_89687 | JGI IMG/M metagenome (GOLD analysis project Ga0114906, IMG submission 89687) | Marine viral communities from the Global Malaspina Expedition - Malaspina viral metaG DeepMed_M9 | ecosystem: Environmental > Aquatic > Marine > Oceanic | place: Mediterranean Sea... | reverse complement strand
TGCGCCTTGCAGGTATTCTGATGGCGTTGCTGGCTGCCGCCGTCTATACCGGCTTCACACTGACCAGCCGCTACAACTCTGCCGGCACACCGGTATTCACAACAGCGTTTATCTGCTTTGCCACGGCAGCGTTACTGCTGTTGCCGGTGGTTGCATTCAGTGGAGGTTTTGAAGGGCTGGACACTCTCGGGCTGAAGCACTGGCTGATGATTGTCTACATCGGCGTGGTGCCCACCTGCATCGGCTATGTGAGCTTTTTTAGCGGTATGAAAACCACACCAGCAACCTTGTCCAGCATTATCGTAACGCTGGAGCCGCTGTTTGTGGCGCTGCTGGCCTGGGTGATTCTGGGGGAAGTGTTGGGGCCTGTCGGTATTGCCGGAGCACTGATTCTGACCATTGCGGTGATCGTGGCCTCCCGCTATGGCAAATCCCCGGATACCAGTGCCGAGCACTGATACCGGGGCTACCGCTGGTTAACCCGCGCAGAGATCAGCTGTCTTTGCGCTGTTTTTCCAGCATGTTCGCCTGCAGGATTTCAATCCAGTAGCCGTCCGGGTCTTTGATAAAGGCCAGGCCTTTCATCTTGCCGTCGTCCGGCTTCTTCACAAACTCCACACCCAGTTTTTCGAAACGCTCGCACGCGGCGTAAACATCCGGCACTGCAACACCGATGTGGCCAAAGCCCTGGGGCTGGTCGTTGCCATTGTGGTAAGCGAAGTCTGCATCGTCTTCGGTACCCCAGTTGTGGGTGAGTTCCAGCATGGCTTCGCGCCCGAAGGTGTAGGTTGTGCGATGGGCATCGTCTGCCGGTACAGATTGGGCCTGTTTGTCATCCAGATAGCCGAGGAAGTAGAGCGTGAACTTCATTTCCGGGAAATCCAGTTTACGCACCAGCCGCATCCCCATTACCCGGGTGTAGAAGTCCAGGGAGCGCTCAGGCTCTTTGATGCGCATCATGGTCTGGTTGAACACATAACCTTCGGTTTCCGGTACCGGAGCGTCGTAAAGACCGGGCGCCTGCTCGAAATGCTTGGGCATCGTGGTTTCCCCTTTGGTTTAGAGGGTGATTTTAAGGATTCAACTCCTATCACTGCGTGCGGCTGGCGCCGATTTCAAGGTCATAGACCGCTCCCATGCGACCAGCCGGTTTGTGAAACAGCGCACAGATACCCACGCCCTCCCCGCCTTAAAGTACACCTGCACAACAAATAACCGCCCGCCTTGCAAAAGGCACCAGCGCGGGCTCCGGCAAAGACGGGCTGTCCATTCACGATGTCGAGTTCCGGGCGGACATTGATATGCCGGTTTTCAAGATTGGCGGCACCAGTATCGGTACGGTGCAGTTCACCGATTTTGCCATTACCGACACCACCTTGATGGTTTACGGGCACTGATAGAACCTCGCATGGCACCGTTCACTGGACAAGGCCCACGCCGGTCAGGGTAAACTGCCTGCCCTGATACGGCGGGCGAGCAATGGCAAGCGAGACTGACGGCGATTACCAGAAACGGACCTCCTGGCGCAGGCTGACGCTGTTCAGCCTGGTCTTCCTGCTGATGACCGGCGCAGGCCTCTATGCCGTATACGACCGCTTTGCCGGCCGCAGTTTCGAGTTTGATAACCGCCTGCTCTCCCCTACATTATTGATCCCGGCCGCGGCCCTGCTGCTGGTGTATTACCTGGCCGATGGCCTGCGCCTGCACTACACACTTCGGGCGCTCGGCCACCGGCTGCCCTTGCGCAAAGTATTCCGGCTGGTGTTTATCAACCTGTTTTTCTCCAACGTCACGCCCATGGCCACGGGTGGTGGCTTTGCCCAGATCTGGTACCTGACCCGCCACGGCGTGCCGGTTGCCCGCGCCACTGCCGCCACCACGATTCGCACGGTACTGGCGGTGATCTTCATTTTCTCCCTGACTCCGGTCTTTCTGCTCACGCTGGATGTACTCGATGGCGGGGTCTTATCGTCTGGTGTCGGCACGGCCCTGGCCGTGTTCGTAACCCTGTATCTGGGATTTTTTGCGGTGCTGCTGCTCCGCACCCGCTGGCTGATTGCCCCTCTGAGCGCCCTGATTGCCGGGCTTCGCAAGGCCCACCTGATCAACGCCAGCCGCCACGACCGGTGGCAGTTCAAAGTGCGCCGGGAAATGCTCCGGTTTGCCCAGTGCTTCAGCGATTACCTGCAAGGTAACCCCCGCGACATCCTGCTCTCGGTGGGCTTTACCGCGCTGTTCCTGCTCAGTTTGTTCAGCTTTCCGGCGCTGCTGATCCATGGTCTGGGCTATGAGGTGGATTACCCGGTCACTCTGGGGCTGCTGGTGGTGACAACCTTCATCATGTACTTCTCGCCTACCCCGGGCGCTTCCGGCATTTCCGAAGGGGTGTTCGGCAGTTTCTTCCGGGATATCCTATCGGGTAACCACCTGGTGCTGGTCACCATTGCCTGGCGCTTTCTGACGATCTACCTGGGTATGCTGATCGGCCTGCTGGTGATGCAAAGGGAACTGATCAAAAGCCACCGGAGCGAGTCATGACCCGACGAAACCCGCTGAAACTCCTGTTTTACCTGTGCCTGGTAATTGTCGTGGCCTTGATCGGCTACAAGGTGTACCTGAATTTCTTCAAGCAGGATTTCGAAGCCCTGCACAGCGGGCAGGTGGAGAGAATCCACCAGCGCACACCACCCGGCGAAGGTATCCGCTTTGCAGTAGTCGGCAACATCAACAATTCGGTCGGCATTTTCGAGCGGCGCTTTATTCCGGAACTGAACCAGGCCGGGCTGGATTTCCTGGTTTCCGCCGGCAACGCGGTCAGCGGCGGTGGCGAAGACAAATACCGGGCGCTGTACGGCACCCTGAGCCACCTGGAGATTCCCTACTTACTCACCTTCGGGGCCCACGAATACGAGGACTTCGGCAGCTTCCGGTTCTACGACCACTTCGGGCCACATTTCTACAGCATCCGTACCGGCAACACCCGGCTGATTTTTCTCGACAGCACCGGCAAAACCCCCTGGCGCTGGCAAATACGCTGGCTGAGGGACCTGCTGGCCCACGACACCAGTAACGCCCAGATCCTGTTTGTTGGCCATCCGCTGTTGAAACCGCTAACCCCGATCCTGTTTGACGGAGAAGAAGACTACTTGCAGCCGGAAGCCTTTCGCCAGGCGTTGATGCAGCTGGTGAAGGAGCAGGATATCGACCTGGTGCTTTCCGCCAACCTGTCCCTGTATGACGAACAGGAGATTGACGGCACTCCGTACATCACGACCGGCGGCGCCGGAGGCCTGGTACTCAACACAGAAGAAAGCTTTTACCACTACGTTGACGTGTCCGTCTCGCCGAACGGTGAGGTACAGCACCAGATGAAGCGCCTCGAAGTGGGCCAACACCCTATCTGGAAACGGCTGGAAGGTTTCTGGTTCTTTATCTACTCCCTGTTCTATACCGGCTTTTTGAACTTCATCCTGATTGTGTCCGTGTTTGTGGCCATCACCATCAAGCTGTACCAGGTGATCTTCATCGGCAAAGACTACTATCCGGACTACGACCTGGACCCTACGCCGTGGCTCGAGAAACCGTTACGGGTGGCCATGTTTACCAACAACTACCTGCCGTTCATTGGCGGTGTGCCGATTTCCATCGAACGATTGCGCAACGGGCTGGAGCAGCTGGGCGACAGCACCCTGGTTATCGCGCCAAAATACCGCGACCAGTCCGACCAGGAAGATGCAGTGGTTCGCGTGCCCTCGCTGCTGGCCATGGGCGAGAAGCGGGAGTTCCGGCTGGCCAATATCTTCCTGGCCCGCATTCGCAAACAGGTGCGGGCGTTCCGGCCTGATGTGATTCACCTGCATCATCCGTTCTGGCTCGGCAGCCTGGGGCTGTTTATGGCCCGCCAGCTCGGCGTTCCGGCCATCTACACCTACCACACCCGGCTGGAGCACTATGCCCACTTCGTGCCCCTGCCCGGCATGCTGTTCCGCAACCTGATTTCCCACGCGTTGATCAAGCGTTTTGCTAACCGCTGCGACGGGGTGATTGTGCCCACCTACTCCACCGAGGAATACCTGCGCATGATCGGAGTAACCACGCCCACCTTTGTGCAGCCCACCGGCATCGAGTACCAGCGCTTTCAGTCGGTAGAAAAAGCCGACGTTGACGCCCTGCGCAATAAACTGGGGCTGACCAACGAAAAGGTTTTCATCAGCGTGGCGCGGTTGTCTAACGAGAAAAACATCGATTTCATGATTGAAGCCATCGACCGGCTGAGGAAAGAAACCAGCGTACCGTTCCGTTTCCTGATGATCGGCGACGGGCACCAGCGGGACCGCCTTCAGAAAAAAATTGAAAGCCTGGACCTGGCAAGCCATTTCACCCTGGCAGGTGCGGTGCAACCGGAGGAAATGGCGATCTGGTACAACCTGGGCGATGCCTTCCTGTTCGCCTCCAAATCCGAAACCCAGGGCATGGTCATCCTGGAGGCCATGTCTGCCGGCTTGCCGGTGGTGGCTGTTCGCGCCAGCGGCATTGAAGACGTGGTGCGCGACGGCCTGAACGGCTACAAGACACCGGAGAACCAGGCTCGCTGGCTCGAGAAGGCCCGGCAACTGCTGGAAGATGACGCACTGCGTGCAGAACTCTCCGACAAGGCCCGCAGCTTTGCCGCAGACTACTCCATCGAACAGTTTGCCCGGGATGTCCGTGGCATTTACGCCACCAGCCTGGCGGCCAGGCAAAAGCGACACTGACCGGCACACGCCGGTGTTGGGCACAGCCGCCTGATCGGTTTACACTGAAAGCACGTAAGCGATATGAGCAACGTCACTTTCAAGACTGGAGAAGCCTGTGAGCGGCATACCTGTTGGCATCAGCACCTGCCTGCTCGGCAAGGAAGTTCGCCACGATGGCGGCCATAAACATTCCCGATACTGCACCCAGGTGCTGTCTAAGCATTTCGAGTTCCGTTCTATCTGCCCGGAACTGGAAGCGGGCCTTGGCGTGCCCCGCCCGGCCATTCACCTGCGCGAGCACGAAGACGGGCTGCACCTGATTGAAAGCAAAGGCACCAAAGACCACACACAACCCATGCAGGACTTCATCCAGCAGATTTTGCCCTCCCTGGAGAATCTGCGCGGCTATATCCTGATGGCGAAGTCCCCCAGCTGCGGCATGGAACGCATCAAGATCCATAACGCCGAGGGCGCCTTCATGCATCGCGATGGTCGGGGCATGTTCGCGGATGCCCTGATGAAAGCCTACCCGCTGATGCCGGTGGAAGAAGAGGGCCGCCTGCACGACGACATGCTGCGGGAAAACTTTATCGAGCGTGTGTTCGCCTACGACGACTGGATGCAGAACGTGGCCGGCGACCAGCTCACCAAGCAGTCACTGCTGGAGTTCCACCAGCGCCACAAGTTCACCCTGCTGGCCCATTCTGAAAAGATCTACCGCCAGTTGGGGCCGATGCTGGCCGATTTGAAATCCGAGCCGCTGGCGCAGATTGCCGAGCGCTATATTCACGGCTTTATGGAAGCCATGACCCAGAAAGTGAGCCGGGGCTCCCACGTGAATGCCATGCAGCATTTGCTGGGCTACCTGAAAGACGGAATGTCTGCCGAAGAGAAAACGGTGCTGCTGGAGCAGATTGAAGCCTACCGGCGCGGGGAGATCCCGCTGGTAGTGCCGATGACGCTGCTGCGCCTGGCCCAGCGCAAGGAGCCGGTGGACTACCTGCACACCCAGAAATACCTGACCCCCTACCCGGACGAGCTGGGGCTGCGAAACAACGTATAACCGGTTTCCGCAAACAAAAACGGGGCAGATGGTTGAACCACCTGTCCCGTTTTTTTAACCGACGCTGCTCAGAAACCGTAGAGCAAAGACAGCGACGTTTCGGTGTCGGTCTTGTCTGAACCTTCCGGCGCATCCGATACATGCTTCACCCGGAACGCCACTTTCATGGACAGGCTGTTCACGATGGTGCTCTGCAAGGAGGTCTCAGACTCGGTGATGGTGTTGTTGTAATCCAGGCCGATTTCCGTGCTCAGTTTCTGCCGGAACAGGGAGGTTTCAGACAAACCGTAATCGAACTGGCCTGCCAGCCGCGCGATGGCTTCTTTTTCCACGTCACGACCGGTGTCCACGTCCACCTGCATGAGCTTGTTGTAGCGATAACCGGCGCCGGCAGACAGGTCCAGGAAGGAACGGTCGCCAGACTGCCACACCCGGTTGCCATAACCGGTGGTCAGGGTGGATTCAAAGTCGTAGCCGGAGAAACGGTCATCCTCCCAGGACCCGCGAACAAACCAGTACTGATGGTCGTCGAACTTGCGGTTGGCTTCCAGTGCAGCCTTGTATTCCTCGGCAGTGGTTTGGTCTTCCGCCTCGGTGTACCTGGAACTGAAATCGCCGCTGTTACGCCAGGTGCCGGTTTCGTGAATCAGCCCCAGCCGGCCGTTCACCTTGGTTTCCTCGCTGTTACCGGTGGTCATCAACACACCCAGTTCGGCTTCGCCTTTCCAGTTTCCGCTTTCCTGGGCATGAACCATCGGGGCCAGTGCCATACAGGCGACTACCAGCGGTTTCCTGATCAACATAGTTTCTCCTTGGTTGAGTTTTCTTTAATTCGACGTAGACTTACGTGCGTTTTCCCCCTCCAGACTTCTGCGGGCCTGTTGCTCGCGCTCGGCCTTCTTTCGGGCCTTGCGCTCGGCAATAATGCGGGCCGCTTCGCCACCCACGTGGGCTTCGCCACGTTCCTCGGCCAGACGCATCTGGCGCTCGCGCTCCTTGAACCGGGCTTTCTGTTCCTCGGTCAGGGAGTCGATGCACTGGTGGCAGCTCACACCCTGTTCGTATTCCGGGCGCTGTTTATCGTCTTCGGTAATGGGCCGGCGGCAGGCGTGGCACTGGTCGTAATCACCACGCTCCAGGTTATGGTTGACGGTAACCCGGTCGTCGAATACAAAACACTCGCCCTGCCACAGGCTCTGCTCCTGAGGCACCTCTTCCAGGTACTTCAGAATGCCGCCCTTGAGGTGATACACCTCGTCAAACCCCTGTTCTTTCAGGTAAGCGGTGGACTTTTCGCAACGAATGCCGCCGGTACAGAACATGGCGACTTTCTTGTGTTTTTGCGGGTCCAGATTCTGTTTCACATACTCGGGAAATTCCCGGAAGGTGTCAGTGGCCGGATTGACGGCGTTTTTGAAGGTACCAATCTCCACTTCATACTGGTTACGGGTGTCGACCAGCAGCACTTCCGGGTCTGAAATCAGGTCGTTCCATTCTTTGGGGTCTACGTAGGTACCCACGACGCGTTTCGAGTCGATACCTTGCACGCCCATGGTGACGATTTCTTTCTTGAGTTTGACCTTGGTGCGTTTGAACGGCTGGAATTCCACGAAGGATTCTTTGTAATCCACGCCTTCAAAGCGGTCGTCGCTGGCGATCCAGGCTTTTACGGCGTCGATGCCTTCACGGCTGCCGGCGATGGTGCCGTTGATGCCTTCACAGGCCAGCAGCAGGGTGCCGTGGACGTCTTTTTCCAGCATGAGGTTCAGCAGGGGCTGGCGTAGGTCTTTGTAATCATTCAATACTGCGAACTTGTACAGTGCGCAGACAACGATGTTGTTGCTCATGGTTTTCTCCTGCGGGCCGGATCGTAAATCCGGAGCATGGTTTGTGGTGTTCACGGAAGGGGGCAGAGTTTAACCAACCTGAGTTTGGACGCAAGTAGGTGCTAGCCGTGGAAGGTGCCGTGGATGCCGCCCTGACTGGGGGATGTCTTTCCAAAATACGCTGTGAATACGTCCTTGTACGCTCGGCTCCGCCATCCATGGCTCCGCACGATTTTGGAAAGACATCCCCCACCCAGGGCTAACTCTTCGCCTAGCCGCCGCAACGCATGCTGCGTTACCAGGCGAGAGCTTTAGTCTGCCGTTTTATTCAATTCACGCTCTACGACCGCAGACAACTGCCCCCAACCCGGGCGGGTCAGCTGGATGTTGTCCACCATCACTGTCGGAGTGCTGGAAACACGCATTTGAACGGCAACCTGCAGGCTCTGTTCTACCGCTTCTTTGTGCAGTTCGGTTTCCAGGCAGCGGCGGAAGCGGCGTTCTTCGAGGTCCATGCCGTTGGCGTAGCGGGTGAAGGTGGCTACCGGGTCGTTGGAGCCGCTCCATTCGCCCTGAGCGTCGTAGAGTTTGTCGTGCATGGCCCAGTATTGGCCCTGGTCACCGGCGCAGCGGGCGGCCTGGGCGGCGGGCATGGCGTTCTGGTGTTGGCGCAGGGGGAGGTCGAAGTAGACAAAGCGGACTTTGCCGGTTTCGACGTATTCCTGCTTCAAACGCTGGCTGGCTTCGGCGAAGCGGGCGCAGGCGGGGCATTGGTAGTCGGCAAATTCACGCACGACGACTCTGGCGTTTTCGGAGCCAACGGAGGTGCCGTACTGGTCAAGGGAGGCCGGGAAGGGTTCGGCGTTCGCGGCGGCCACCGGCAGTTCGTCGGAGGTCGGGGCCGGTGGGGTTGTGAGGAAGTACAGGGCGGCGGCCACAGCCGCAACAACCACCAATGCACCTGCAATCAGCAGGGGCTTTTTGTTGTTTTTCCTGGCTGGCGAGGGGGCGCCGTTTTGTTTGCGTCGTTTGGCTTCACCCATCTGGGGCTCCTTGTTATACGTTCGGAAACTGGCGGGCGAAGGTTTGGAGTTCCGGGAAGAACGTCAGGAAATTCGCCTCGAGTTCCGGCTCATTGTCCCGAATTTCGTCAATTATTCCAGTGAATTGGTTGGGGAAGCGGATTCGGCCGGCAACCCGGTCCAGGGCGAAGCCAATATTGTCGAGGTCCTGATAGGCGCCAAACCAGTCGTGCTCCACCATACGGCGGGTGACTTTGACCATGGCAGGCGGCATGACTTGTTCGTGGCACTGCAGCTCTTGATAGACCGTCTGCACAAACTCCCCACTCTCGCAGTCGGCAAACCGGCACCAGTGCCGCAACAGGAAATGGTCGTAGAGAATGTCCAGCGCCACGCCGGCAAAGCGCCGGCGCTGGCTGGAGAACAGCCGCTTGCTGGCCAGCACTTGCGGGTGCTGGTCGGTGAAGCTATCGACTGCCAGGTGGTGGCGAACGCCTTCCAGTACCGGAGGTGGCAAGGCCGACCAGTCCACACCCCGGGAGAAATCTCCGAGGATGCTGCCCACACGCGCCTCGGGGGAGTCAGGGGCGAGGAAGGTGTGGGCGAGGTGGTTCATGGTTGTAACTCAGTCCTCTTCGAGCTCGATTTCGACAGCCAGAAAGCTGCCATCAGCTTGTTGCAGGTATTCAACCTCCAGTGACGGTTGTGCCCTCTCACCGTCAAAGGCATCCTCAAGCGCCGAACAACTCACTCCGTCAAACTCGGTTTCTCCAGTAATCTCCATCGAAACCCCAAGTACGATAAGAGAGGTGAGGCAATCAATACCGCCTAACCGACCGCTCAGCTCATATTCAGAGGTTTCATCGTCTTCAATCTCGACCGAAAGGGCTTCAAGGTAAATCTGTCCATTCGCACTCTCCCGTTCGATCCCCTCCACCTCAAGGTACTCTGCATCGTAGACTGAAAATTGGGCCCCGTCGTCTTGCTCAACTAACGTATTGTTCGTAATCAGAACCCGAACACCCCCAACGTTTAATTCGTTGGCTGCTGCATCATCCAACGGCGACAGAACGGCAGCCTCAACTTCCGCGTTGCCCTCGAACAGCTCGACTTCCTCTGCCACTATCACGCCGTTAAGGAAGTCACCCTCCACCCTGACAAGCATATTGTCCGTCAGTTGGTCTCGGTCCAGATCGTCAAATTCGGTGTCTGAACTGATCGAGACGGCAACTCCGTTAACGAAGAAGCTTATTGCACGAGGCGTGTAACCAGAAACCGTACCGGTAATCTCAATATCCTCGCCCTCTTGCCCCTCGTAACGGCGATCATCGGCCGGGCGAATGGTCCTTGCGGTTATGATTGCACCGTCATACT
>Ga0114906_1002157_pt1 | contig 10035 bp, 5 predicted proteins | sample MalvirDeepMed_M9_FD_89687 | JGI IMG/M metagenome (GOLD analysis project Ga0114906, IMG submission 89687) | Marine viral communities from the Global Malaspina Expedition - Malaspina viral metaG DeepMed_M9 | ecosystem: Environmental > Aquatic > Marine > Oceanic | place: Mediterranean Sea... | reverse complement strand
GAGGGAAGATCTAGCAGAGGCTGAAAAAGTTGTCGCCGATCTTTCAAAAATAAAATTAAAAGACAGAAAAAAATCAGAAAAAAATAAGCTTAGAAAAAATAAACTAGCTATAACACAACTGAAGAAAGCAATTCTACCGCCAAAACATTATAAGCCAACTAAACGTAAATCTACATCCAAAAGATCCAAGTCTGAGATATCCAAGTCTAAAAGAGGTGTTAGATATGCATCAATTCAAACTGATGATGAATATCTTGGAGATATAGAATCATCAGGTGAAGGAACTGATACATCCCTTCAAACAATATTTTTTGCTGGTGACCCCGAATTTGAAACACTAAAAGTAAAGGAACTGCTGCATAAGGGGAGATATATAAAAGATATCGCAGGAACAATGCAGGAAGCGGAACTTCTCAGATTGAAAAAGAAAAAAGGAGAAACTGATATCCAGTTTAGAAAAAGGTTTGCTAGGGAAATAACAAAAATAAGGAAAAAAAGAGCAGCAGACTTAAAAGTAGTTAAGAAAAAATTAGATAAACTTCTTGTAAAAAGTCGGGGAACATCGTTCCGGTACGGACCGGCAGATAAGGGGACACGAGGATATCCGATTGAATTTACAAAGGAACAAGAGCAAAGCTATTTAGCCCTCAGGAAAGAAATAAGCGAACTTACTGTAGGGAAAAGAATATCTGATGAGAACGCCGGTGAGAGAAAAACCCTAAGGGCAAAACCGTGGGAATTCTTTGGAATGGGACTGTATCTTTCTCAGGCTGACAGAGCTTTGTCACAGTCAAAACCATTGCCGAAGCCAGGAAAAACCCAGTATTCTGTATCTCCAGAAGGGGTTGTTGATTTTGATATAATAGAAGCAGGTATTGCCGTTGAAAGCCTCAGGGTGGATCTCAGCAATATGATGCTGTCACTGAAAGGCGACGCTGAACTTAAACCAAAAGGCAAACGGCTGTACAGGGAAGCAAGACAAGCATCTGAAAACAAGATAAAAGACTTGGAAAGTCAAAGGGTTGAGTACCAGGAAGGTGTAGCCAACAATATTGAAAATGCGCTACAAATACTGAGCCCAGAGGAAAGAACAGCTTTGAAGTATTACATAGGAATGTCTACAGAACTTGGGGCCATGGATCAGACTCAAATAGCTGCAAGGATGAAGGAAGAGGGATTTAAAACAGAGGAGGGGCACCCACCATACCAGCGATGGGTTAGTAAATTACTTAATAATGCTGTAGACACACTGAGAGGAAGAAAACCGAAAAATACAAAAGAGGTAGAGCGAAATCTTGAGTATATAAGAGCATGGGTGGGAGATGTTACAGGGAAAGAACCTGTCGACGTTGCCGCCTGGAAAAAGGCAACAGGGGAAAAAACAAAAACAGGGAAAGCTCTCAAGAAACAAGAAGCCGAAGAGGACGCAGAAACAAAGCGTAGATGGGATGAACTTCTTACGGGCCGCCTTGCGTTGGACAGTAGTGGGAATATCCCGAAAGGATTAAGGCCAGAAAGAACAGAAGCTGCCACCGCATTGTACAAGGATACTGGGCTAATAACAAAGCCTGAAAGCAAAGAAAAATGGAAGGCTTGGGGAAATATTAGTGACGAAGACATGGCATGGATGAAAAAAACCGCTGGGAACCCACGGTCAAAAGATTATAAATGGCCAATGCAAAGACCTCCCGCAGGACTGGAATTGGTTTCTACAGATGCCATGGGTACTGTACCTCTCTCGCCTGAGGCTCAGGCATTTCAGGAAACCAGGGATGAATTTCAGGAAAATGCAGTTAATATCCTTGCAGCCGATCCAGATTTAACTGTAGATAAATTAGAAAAGGCTAACCTAAGCACCGGTGCACTGGAATTACTGACAACTAAATATCTGGAAAATAATAAAGGAATATCGACATCTAGGCGATCAAAAAGTAAAAGAGAAATAAATGCATACAAGAAAGTACTGGCCGATGTTCGTGAGTCGGTGCTCAAGGCTTTCGGAAAGGCCTCGCCTCAGATGCAGGAACTGAGGGAATTCTTTACCAAGGAAGAACTTGAATTAATGGGGCCGCAGACAGTGACGGCTATGCAAGATCTCCTTGAGGCAACACCCACAGCCGGTACAATAGCCGGTGATCCTCGTGTCCTTAGAGGCGGTGCAAGATTAAAAGCTAAGACACTGGCTACAATGGCTTCGCTGGGAATTGTTAAAAAGGGCTGGTACGAAAATTCTGCTAATGCTCTCAGGACAGTCTTTAAGGAGGACACCGAACAGTTCGTTGCACTCCTTGCTGCATTGTCTCCACAAATATCAGTGGAAGGCAACCTGGAGAATGCCCTTAACATCTGGGATGAATGGGTGAAGGCAGGTAGGCCAACCAGTAAGAAAGCAATAGTTGAAGCTATGAGCAAGGGGGTGCAGAAGACCCCAATAGAAAAACGCCTCACGGAACAGCTAGAAAAAATTTCAAAAGGGCTTAAACTAAGGAAGGGCACTAAAGATAAAATGATTGAACGGATCAAGGAATTTGAAAGCCGGTCCCCAAAAAACGCTGAATTGGTTCGTAACAAATCTGTTATGGAGGCCTGGCTAAATAATTCCGTACAATCATTGTCCAGTAAAAGGGGAGCGGAAATTAAACTGTCCGGTCCAAAAGTTGAGTCTTTCCGGCAGAACCTGCTGGGTGAATTTTCAGAGGTTACCCAGGATACATGGGAGGCAACTGCTCTTGGCGTGATTCAGGGTATATTGGGTGGGTCTACACGCAAATTTCTTGTAGCAGGAATAAACAGAGAACTGGGATACAAATCACCAGCCTATCTTGTGTCCGCTGCATTGCACAGGCAGGCGGCTGACATACTGACAAAAAGCCCAACAAATACCGAAACATGGACTCCGGCAGAAGTTCAGGAAACTGTCTGGTCTTTTGTCAAAGCAGTTGTAGAGCAAAGAGAAGCCAAGGGTGAAACACGGCCTATCTCCCAAATCATTGGAGATACGGCACAACTTGAAAAGAATATTGCAAGTGTACCGGATTTCGCTACACTGTTAAGCACAGGTAAATACTCAAAAATATTGAAAGGAGCAGGATATGCCACGCAAATCAAAGAACTCTCCGGGCTTTCCAAAGTCGGGATCAAAGGAAGAATTGCTGATCAAAGAACTTACACAGAAAGGAATGTTGGGCCCATTGGTAGACAGCTTGAAGAATATATCTCAGACAAGGGCACCAAGAAACCCTGGGATACCTCATCAGTATCCGTGGCTGGATTACGAGAAATCTTTGGAATAAAAGAGGAAGCAGCAATGCTTTTAGTTACTAGGGATGTCAGCCAGAGGTTTGGCACATACGGTAACAAGGTTAGTAAAAAAGCTATCCAAATATATGATCTCACCCCACTGATTGGTACAGACACACTCCAAAATTATTTAGATGAAAAGGGATTCAACTATAAAGTCTTTTCCTTTGAAGAAGATACGAAGAAGGGAATAGAGTTTAAATTGCCTAATCTTATTGGCGATGGCTACAGGAATAAAACTCTCTGGATATATAATCCAGAAATAGAAGCCGCCTCCTTTAAGGATTCAGACTACACAAGAGCATGGCGTGTGAGCCACGAAATGGGTCATGCTGTCACAGAAAGATTCGTCCAGAAAAAATACGGTGATTCTGCCCGTGATGGCAGACTTGGTGGCAGTATGCCCAACCTGAGAGGGACACTAGGCAAACAGAAGAAGGTTCGCCTGAAACCACTGACATTAAAGGAAGCACAAAGAGCGGTGGAATGGGAAGATACTGCTTTCAGGGCACAAAGGCTTATTCTCGAAGAGATGGGTGTTAAGGTTAGTGACGAGCAATTTATTAAGGAATACAATATTAATATAAAGGGGGCCGTCCATAGGATTCTCACCGGCAAGTTTGATGATCCGATTGACGAGGGATTCCGTCCGTTTACCAATGAGCAGGCAAATTTAAAAAATGTCCTGAAGATGCTTGAAAATACGGAGAAAGCCATTGCCAAGGTCCAAGGAAGGAAGCCAAAGAAGGGTATTAACTTAAAAAAATGGAAACCGGTTACAGACAGATCCCTGAGAATGGCGGTAAAGACTGGATCTGTAGTAAAGGAAAAGCCAAGTTATAGGCGTGTTCAATTAGACGACGGGAAACCATATACATTCTCAAAAAGAACAAAAAGAGAGCCAGCTTCCCGGCAACTTCATCCAGTTGTACACAGAATTATAACAGATCCCAGCTTCAGGGTTATGCCTGTCACCAAGTCCAGGCGGAGCCGGCCAGAAATTTCCAGAAGTATGTTTTCTGCCGGAGCCGATCAGCGATTTGGCGGATGGACAAACTTCTGGATGAGGCAACTTGCTAAAATAAAACCCCTCTCAAAATTAAGTGAAAAAAGTAAGGAGTACTACCTACAGTTGCGTCAGGTTGCCTTCGGTCAACTGGCACAGTGGGAGTTCTTCAGCAACTCGGTGTTCAAGGCACTCAAGGACAGTAAACAGTCAAAGGAAATTTACAAGTACCTCACCACGCCAAATGCTAACTCATCTATCATCAGTGATCCTAACGAGCGTGTCCATGCAGAAAAAGCCAAAAGGGCTATTGAAAAAATTGGTGAGACACTTGTTAAAAAGAAACTGATGAAGGAAACAACGCTGCGGGACTTTAAAAAGAAGCATGGAGACTACCTGCCACGGGTATACCTGCGACACTTACTCAATGAAACTGACCGTACAGCAATAGCACGAGGACTAAAACCAAGTAACCTTGATTATTTAAAACAGCGCCGGGATATCCCCAAGGGCGTAAGGGAACTGATACTGGGTGAACTGACGGACCAGCCGGGAGCCCCTGCCCTGCTTGCTTCCAGGGCACTCATGGTTCCAGGTAAAGATCTTGCAATAATGAACTGGATCCAGAAGATGAAAGACCTTTCAATTGAAAAGGGACTCGACTGGGTAGTACCAGAACAATTCGTTACGTTCAATACACTGGAAGAGGCCAGAAATATTGCAAAAGATCTAAACCTCAACAGTGCAGTAATAAAGGAACTTGAACTAGATATTGATTTTTCGGACATGTCTACCGAAGTTACACCGGCATGGTTGAAAACAGAAAGTGACAAACTAAGATTAATGGCAATGGACTTGCAAGGAGAAAGGAAAAAGATTGTCACGGAACTGTACAAAAGAATGGAAGACAAAGCAGCAGAGAAGGAACCAATGTTCAGGGAAGGTGTAAAAATCGAGGGATACAGGAAGCTTCCAAACTCTGCCAGATACGGAGCTATGCGGGGTATGTGGATGCACAAGCAGATTGCAGACGATATCATAGGAGGAATGAAACTTGCCACTGGTGACGAGTCCAACTGGGAGAAGATAGTCGGCGATACTGGCATGATGGGTAAATATAATGCCTACTGGAAGTGGGCAAAAGTTGCCTGTAACCCCCCGAGCTGGGCAAGAAATTACATATCCAACAATATTCTGCTGACACTAGCAGGAATCCCCTTCTGGAGTATCCCACGCCTGAACCTTGCAGCAGCAAAAGAAATGCTTACCAAGGGCAAGTATTACCAGGTTGCCCTCAAGCAGGGGGTAATGTCCGGCAACATGTCTAATGCCGAGTTGGGAAGAATGGAATCAGACTGGCTGCAAATCGAGAGAAACATGACCGAAAGCGGTAACCCGCTGACTTTCCTGGGAACCCGTGTACACGGTGGGGTTGCAAAAGTTATGGATGTAACTTCAAATATTTATGGTGGACTTGAGACACTTGGCAAGATTGGTGCAATCAAGTATGCCATGGAACAAAAAAATATGAATGAATCGGAGGCCGCAGCCTTCGCAAACAAATGGTTATTCGATTACGGGCTTGTCACGCCATCGGTAAGATATGCCAGCACGGCAGTAGTGGGTGCACCCTTTATAAGGTTCCAGTCCCACGCAATTCCACTGATGCTGGAAGTTGCCCTGACAAAGCCATGGAGATTTGCCCCGTATTATGCTCTTGGCTACGGAATGATTGAACTATTTAAAAACAGCCACGACATTGATGAGGAAGAATATGAAGCAATTAAGCTGGCACTGGCTCCATGGTTACGGGAAAAAGCACTCAATCCTAAATTTCCGGGGACAAACATCCCGCTTCTTCCGCCTAATGTCCTTCCGATACCATACCTGGACAGACAGAAGCGCTGGCAGATTCACGATGCGTCGTACCTCATGCCGTGGGGCATGATGTCAGAGGTGGCAGGCGAGACATGGGAGGGTAATTTCTCAGATGCAGCAAAGTCATTAGGACTGATGGGCGGACCACTGGCGGACGCAATGGTTGTTTTAAAATCAGGTGTTGATCCTTTTACAAGGAGACCAATTACTGATGACACAAAACCTTATATAGAACAGGCGGGTGACTACGTTAAATATATTGACAGCATGTCGATGCCATCAATGTTCCACACATCCCATGGAGCAATAACCAGGATATGGGACTCATCGGTTGGTAACCTTGATCCCAAAACCGGAGAGATGAAGTATGAATCATTGCAGGCATGGCTGCGATTGTTTGGCCAGAATGTCTACCCGACTAACTTGGTGGAACAGCGCAGGACAAACATACGGAGACTGAAATGGGAGATGGGTAATTTGAAATCTGCATGGTCAAGACGCCTGCGGGGACTTTTGAGATCAAAGGCTCCACAGGAAGAAATAACTGAAGCCAGAGACGAGTACAAAGAACTGCTGGGAGAGAAGCAGTTGGAGATGCGTGACTATGTCCGACAATCGAGGGTTCCCCAAAGTTTAAAGGCTGGTTGAAAAAACTCAAAAAAAACATTGACATTGTTTAGGGTCCTGCTATTATAGAGGAAACTGGCAATCACATGGAAGGTGCTACATGCCAAGACGGACGGAGCGCATCGGAAAGACGCTGGAGGAAAAGGCGAAATTCCATGCAAATGCAATTTATAGTGTCCCCTTGCGGACATTCAAGATTATAGACAAGTTCACATTTGTCTTCGTACCCCTATCCTTGGGGAACAAACCAAATCCCACTAGAATAAAAGTCACACACATCGGGCACCCCGATGACCGTTACGAAATCCAGTATGTAATGGTGGAACGTAGACTTAAATCCAAGAAAATTCAACGAGCCATAATCGACGTGCGTCCAATATGGATCGAAGGGAAAGCCTGGAATTATTACAATGCCAAGGAAGGCTACATAGAAGCCTACGGTGAGTCTGAATTCGTTAACAACGATAAAGTTTCAAAATGGAACAAATAAACCTGAGTCACTCACGAGCCGACACATTCTGTGGCCGTCAAATATATTATCGTGATGTGTGTAAAGCAAAGTGGGCCGACAATTACTACACTGCAATGGGACACATATGTGAGGCCGGTGTCAATGCAGAACTTCAAAACAGGATGAGTGGAATAGAGGGCAGGGGCATCATTGAGGAAATGCGTAAGGTCATGGACGACACCCTGCCCCGTATTAAAAAAGAGGAAGAAAGAGAACAGGTTCGTGCAGAATTTGACCCTGCAATTAAATGTGTTGAACATTACATTGAACAGATTGACTACACACCCCTGCGGGTACAGGAGTACTTTGACTTTCACATGGATGGTGACGACGACAGGGAACATCCTGTCAAGGGGTGTGTAGATATCGTAGCAGAACGGAATGGATATCCACTGATCATTGATTTAAAACGGAAAAAGGCCCCACTGAGACGGGATAATTACGGCTATAGAATGCAGGTTGCACTGTATGCCTTGTGGCTGATGCAAGCCAGGACTCTGGACGACATACCATCAACTGAAATACATGTCATGGTGTCCGGTAAAAAAACACAAATATGGAACGTGAATGTCACGGTTGAAGATATTTACGAAGCTGTATACAGATTGAGGGACTTGGGGTGGAGACTGACAAACAATTATTTTCCCATGGCACGAGGCCATGTACTGTGTTCGTCAAAGTGGTGTAATTTTTGGGATCAATGTCACATTGACAATTTCCAGGGATTGGACGAATTGTTGTCTAAAATTAAACCATAGGAGGATCTTGAGAGATTTATTCGAGCGTCTCACAATAATAATCAATCACCTAAAGCTGGCCGAACAGGCTATTGAAGAGGGTGATCAATATGCTGCTAGGAGCTATTTATATAATGCCCAAAGCACCGTTGAACAGTGCCGAGAAATCACGGCGAGACAAATACCGAAAGAGACTAGTTAATAGACCAGTCTGGTCAGATAAACAGATCAGACAAAGGATAAAGGATAAGGTTGTGAGAGAAAGATTTAAATCCCTCGGATATTGCAAAGGAGGGACATCGGGGCACTATCCTTGCTTATGTGGGGATTACCCGGACGAAAATCCAGTTTGGTGGATGGGAGGAACAGACAGTAAACCCGATCACCTTTTCTGCCTTCGGTGCAAGAAGCGTGTCTATGAGGCTGATATAGCGGAGGCTATTCAGGCATGGCACAAGATGAAAGGACCGAGGGCTTCATTGCGTAAAGCATTAATCAAATAACACATGGAGGTGCTATGTCACTTGACAAGTATAAGAGGGAAGCAATGGAGCGGCCCCCTAAAACAACTGTAGAAGGGGAGGCCGGGTCAGGCAAAAGTTTCTTTGCCTGTTCCGCCCCTAAACCATTTGTCATTAATACCGATGATGGTATTGATGAAATTCTTCTCCACAAACCAGATATAATGGTTGCGGACGCAATACCCGTTGGAGACACAGAAGCTAATGCCAAGATATATGATGGCATACTAAACACCCTGAACGAGCTTGCAAAAGAGAAGCATGATCGCAAGACAATAATCATTGATTCACTGGATCGCTTAGAAGTCTTAGCACAGGCAAAAGTCTGCATCGAACATAAGATCGAGGCTATTGAAGATCTGGGCTATGGTAAGGGCTATACCTACTCCAGAGGGAAAATCCAGAGAGTCCTGGCCGGGTTAAATTACCTCAGGGAGCACAAAGACATGGAGCCGATTTGTGTGTGTCACACCCAGATCAGGACCATTAATAAGCCAACCTTAGAGCCGTACGACGTTTTCACGCTTAAACTTCATAAGGCCGCTTCTGCGGATATAATGGAGTGGTCGGACGCAGTACTTTTCCTGACTTTCAAAATGATAATTCAGAAAAAAGACACGGGTTTTGGTCGTAAAGATTCACGAGCCATCAACACTGGCGAGAGAATCATACTTACATCCGGCTCACAGGGAGTCGATTGTAAAAACCGTTTCGGATTACCGTCGGAAATACCGGCTGAGTATGATGAATATCACAAGTTAATCAATGAATCAAGGAGACAAAATGCCAGTAGCAACTGAAATGGGGGATCTTCCCTCAAACTCATTTGACATTAATAATGTCAGTGATGTGTTGAATAGTAGTGCGCCCACCTACGAACGTAGGGAAATTCCTGCGGGAGTATACCCCGTACAGGTATGTAATGTACTGCCAAGAGAATACTATGATAAAAAGGATTGCTTCGATGGAGACTCGGACAGTCCAATGCCCGATGCAATCATCAAGAGATTAATCCCCCTTGAGATAATCGATGGAGCGTATGCAAACGAACGGACGCTGATATCAATCTACATAAAACCGGAGCGGGAAAAGTATAACGATGAAGACCGGTACAATACTCATATGAAAAAATACAAGATGGGTTGTGAGAGAATGGCAAAGCTGGCTCAGGCCTGCGGTCTGGACTCAGTCACTGATCTTGATGACTGTGCCGGCAAGTTTGTCAAGGTGACCCTTACAGGTAGGGAGTATAACGGTAAGACTTACCTTGACATGAAATCTGCTGAAAAGTATGGCATAGCAAAACCCATCGCTCCGCTTAAACAGGAACCTAAACCGGAGCCGGCAGTCGAAACGGCCACCGAAGAGGAAGTAAAAAACGACATACTGTTTTAGTATGGGCTGTAAACGGTTAAGGCTGCGGTGGCCTGTGACAGTCAACTCAATGTACAGGAG
>Ga0114906_1002153_pt1 | contig 10052 bp, 13 predicted proteins | sample MalvirDeepMed_M9_FD_89687 | JGI IMG/M metagenome (GOLD analysis project Ga0114906, IMG submission 89687) | Marine viral communities from the Global Malaspina Expedition - Malaspina viral metaG DeepMed_M9 | ecosystem: Environmental > Aquatic > Marine > Oceanic | place: Mediterranean Sea... | reverse complement strand
CACTGATATTCTAAAAACGCAACTTTTGTTGAAGGGAGTGATATCTCTAGACGATTGGAAACTGATGCAAGAACATATTCAATATGATTTCTTGGCTGATGGTCACTTTGCAGAATTGAAAGATGGTGAACTTCTTAACGAAAGACTGAATAATCTAGGAACCATAGAAGCATATATCGGCACATTTTTTAGTAAAGAGTATGTGATGAAAAAAGTGTTGCGTATGACTGATAATGAAATCGAAGAAATGCAGAGACAAATTAATAAAGAAGAAGGTCTTGACCCAGATGAGGGTGGCATTGATATTCCACAAAGCACGGATGGTATTACACGATACCCATCACAAGATGGCAATCCTATACCTCCAGACGATGTTGCCAAATATGATGGTCAAGAAGTAGATGATGAGGAGAGTTAAATGTCTAGAGAAATAATCGATAATCTTGCGTCAAATTCAAACTTAGAAGCTGAGAAACATTTTGCCAATTCTATATCTGATAAGGTTGGTAAAGCGTTAGAAGGAAAAAGAAGAGAGTTATCCAGCACCTTTGTAAATCAAGAGGCCAAAAAAGATGAAGAGAATTGATGAACTTTATCAAAACTTAGTTTTTGAGAAAGATGAACATAAAAAATCGAAAGAATATAAGAAATTGTCTCCAAAAATGAGAGACGCTGTCGATTCTATCTTTAAAATTATGGATTCTAAACCTTCAGATTTCCTAAATACTTTTGAAAAAACTATAAAAGAAGTATCAAAAAAATTTAGAGTCACTGAAAAAGAACTCATGCGATACTTTGAAAAAGAAATGTTAATGGTATAGGAGTAGGAAATGTCATTTAAAACTTTAAGAAATGCTGGCACAATCTCAGCCTCAACACTTGGTGATGATGCTGCTCATGATGTAGATATCGGTAAGTTGAGTTTGGCAACATCCTTTAGAGTTACAGAGTTTGGTGGAAACGATGTTTTCTTTCTTATTTCTGAAGACTACTCCACAGTAACTAGCACAAACGGATTTTATTTAAAAGCCGGAAGCACAACCACAGTAAATCCATCAGTAAGACCTCGCTCTGCTGTTGCTTCTCCTGTTGCTCTTAGCGGAACGGATTCTGACTCTTCAGATGCTGGAGATCAAATCTTGTTAGAGGAAGGAACAGTTGGTGCCGCATATGACGATGGGTCTTATTTACTTTTTGATCATGACCCAACTGGTTATCGCATTTCGGTTATCAACGAGACTGGCGGAAGTGATGGTGCCGTATATGTTGAAGAAGTCTCTTTAGGACATGCAGGGGTATAGTAATCATGAAACTTATAGCAGAGGCCATTGAGAATGTAGAATACATTTGTGAAGAAAACGATGGTAATAAAAATTATAAAATTCGTGGTATTTTTATGCAGGGGGATATCAAAAACCGAAATGGTAGAGTGTATCCTATGGAAGTATTGACAAACGAAGTTAAGAACTATAACAGAAAATTTGTCAATGAAAAAAGAGCGTATGGGGAGTTGGGACACCCAGAAGGCCCAACAGTAAATTTGGAGAGAGTTTCACACCTTGTCACTGATTTATATCCAGACGGCAAAAACATTATGGGTGAAGCTCGAATCTTAGATACTCCAATGGGAAAAATCGTCAAAACTTTAATGGACGAAGGAACGAAATTGGGTGTATCATCTAGAGGTATGGGAAGCTTGGACGATAGGAACGGCGCCAAGTATGTGAGAAGTGATTTTTATCTTGCGGCAGCAGCGGATATTGTTGCTGACCCTTCTGCACCTAGTGCATTTGTACAGGGTATTATGGAGGGTAAGGAATGGGTTTGGGACCACGGTTCTTTGATTGAAGCTCATGTTTCAGAGATAAAAAGAAGTTTCGATGTTAAAAAGCGTCAAAGACAAGCGAATGAAGCTGCTTTAGCTTTTGCTAAGTTCCTCAAAAAGTTGTAATTTATAAATATATTTAATAAAAAAAAGGAGACTTCCTATGTCTGAATTAGACCAAACAATTGAAGAGCTAGAGGCGGAGGTTCTTGCAGAACTTGAAGAAGCCGCTCATGATGCTCCTACTAAAGGGTCTGCTGGTGCAGAGCCGATAAAAAAAGTTAAAAAAGTAGGACCGCCCCAATCTGATGAAATGCAAGATGGTGGTGATCCTGTTGTAGAACCAGATGCCGCTGATTCCCCAACTGATGTTGCAGCAGATAAAGCGAAAGAAGTCTCTGGTGACGAACAACAGAAGGATGAAGGGAAACCAGACCCTATGAAGAAAGTTAAAAAAGTTAAAGAAGATGCCCATGAGGACGAAGAAGCCGATGAGGACATGGAAATGGAAAAAATGGATAAAGAAGACCTCATGGCTGCTATGTATGCAGAAATGGAAAAGATGGGCAAGAAAGACCTCATGGCAGCTTACAAATTGATGGAACCTGCGTATTTCTCTTCTCAGAAGGGCGAAGAGGTTGTTGAAGACTACATTAAGAGCATTGATGTTTCGTCTGATATTAATGCCCTCGTTGATGGAGAAGACCTCTCTGAAGAGTTCAAGGAAAAGGCTGCAACAATTTTTGAAGCTGCGGTTAAATCCAAAACTCGTAAAGAGTTAGAAAGAATTACTGAAGACCAACAAGTCGCTATGGCGATAGAAATAGATGAGTATAAAGATACTCTATCTGAAAAAGTAGATCAATACCTCGATTATGTTGTAGAGGAATGGATGAAAGAAAACGAGTTGGCAATTGAGCGTGGACTCAAGGGCGAGATTGCTGAAGACTTTATTTCTGGTTTGAAACAGTTGTTTGAAGATCATTACATTGACGTTCCAAACGAAAAGTATAATGTTCTTGAAGCACAATCTGAGAAAATTGCTGAACTGGAAGAGCAGTTAAATGGTATTATGGAACAAAATATTGAGATGAAGACTGCTAATTCTGATTTGGTTCGGGAACAGGTCGTTTTAGAGGCTGCCTCTGAATTGACTGACACACAGTTTGAGAAGTTTAAGTCACTGACGGAAGAGATTGATTTTAAAGACCAAGACACTTTCCGTGAAAAGTTGGATACTCTGAAGGAAAGTTATTTTCCGAAAGTAAATTCTGATCAGACTTATAATAATGATGATGACTATGGTAGCGCCGAACAGGACATTGATACGACTGACGCAATGAAGGCGTATATGTCTGCTATTGGTCGTACAGAAAAACGTATCAAAGGCGCTGTTTAAATTATAAACATAATAAATAGATGTAATAATAAATAAAGGAGAAACAAATGTTTCAAACAGAACATCTACAAGAAAAGTGGTCGCCGGTCCTAAAACATCCTGATCTTCCAGAAATCGAAGATTCGTATCGTCGGGCCGTTACCACTGTTATTCTTGAGAACCAAGAAGCTGCTCTTAGAGAAGATGCAGCGTTCCTTTCGGAAAGTGTTCCGACAGGTAATGTATCGGGTGTATCAAATTGGGACCCAATCCTGATTTCGTTAGTTCGCCGTGCAATGCCAAACTTAATTGCGTATGATATCTGTGGTGTCCAGCCAATGACTGGGCCTACTGGTCTAATCTTTGCAATGCGGGCCCGTCATCTGTCGATGGATGGTGAAGAAGCATTGGTCGATGAGACAACCGGCGCTGCTGCAAACGGTTTCTCTGGTGACTTCTCGAACCAGAATGCTGCCGGCACAATCGGTGGTGGAGATATTGGTGCAAGTGAAAGCAATCCTGCTGCTCTTAATGACAGTCCGACTGCTGGCACTTACACATTCGCAACTGGTATGACAACTGCTCAAGCTGAAGCTCTTGGTGATAGTGCCACGAATGCTTTTGCTGAAATGTCATTCAGTATCGACAAATCGACGGTTACGGCAGTTTCCCGTGCTCTGAAAGCTGAGTATTCAATGGAACTTGCTCAAGACCTCAAAGCGATCCACGGTCTGGACGCTGAAACAGAACTCGCTAACATTCTTTCGACAGAGATTCTTGCTGAAATTAACCGTGAGGTTGTTCGCTCGATCTACAATACTGCTGTTAAGGGTGCTGCGATTAATACAACGACTGCTGGTATCTTCGACCTTGACACCGACTCTAATGGTCGTTGGTCAGTTGAGAAGTTCAAAGGCTTGATGTTCGCTATCGAAAGAGATGCGAATGCGATTGGTCAACAGACTCGTCGTGGTAAAGGTAACATGGTTATCTGTTCTGCTGATGTTGCATCTGCTCTTCAGATGGCTGGTGTTCTTGATTACACGCCTGCTCTCAACAACAACCTTAATGTTGATGACACACAGACAACTTTTGCTGGTGTTATGAATGGTCGTTACAAGGTCTATGTTGACCCATATTCGGCAAATGTTGCTGCTTCGCAGTACTATGTTGTTGGTTATAAGGGAACATCACCTTATGATGCTGGTATGTTCTACTGCCCATACGTTCCGTTGCAAATGGTTCGTGCGGTTGGTGAAGACACCTTCCAACCGAAAATCGGGTTTAAAACTCGTTACGGTATGGCTGCTAACCCATTTGCGGTTGCTGGTGCTGAAGCTGCTAACACTGCGGCAACGATTGCGCTCACAGCAAATGCGAATGCTTACTATCGTCGGGTTAAAGTTACAAACCTTATGTAATAATAAGAAACTTGACTACAAACTTAGAGGGGGTCTTCGGACCTCCTCTTTTTTTTGTTATAAATAGTAGTATGACCACAGCTATAGACAGACAACCAGATAAATTAGATTATTTGAGTCCTACTCAATTTCGTTTCGGTATTCACCAATTACCGAAAGTGCAATTTTTTACGACTTCAGCAAACATTCCAGGCATCAATATGGGGGAAGCTCTTTTTCCTACCCCATTTAAAGACATTCCTATTATGGGTGATAAAATAACTTATGAAAATTTAGAGATAAGTTTTATTGTCGATGAGTTTTTAGAGAACTATCGGTCTTTGCATGAATGGATGACTGCAATTGGTTTTCCAAAGAGCAGAAAACAGTTCAGTGATTTTAAATCAAATATATCTAACACCCCAAGCGCAGCGGTAAGTCCTTCGACAGATAGAGTTGGTGCTTCCACACCTGCTAATGCATTATTTTCTGATGCATACCTTATGGTTTTGTCAAATAAAAATAATCCTTTATTACAGGTTGATTTTTTAGATTTGTATCCTGTAGCATTGAGTCCCGTGCAGTTTAACAACGATGCTACGGATGTTAATAATGTGATTGCAAATGCTACATTTGCATATCAAATATATCAATTTACTGCATTAACCACCACTGCATCATAATGGAGATTAAATGAACAAGTTAAGTGAATTACAGGCGGAAGCCAAAGAAGACCTTATTATATTAGATGATGAAGACCTACACCAACAATCCTACAAAAATCAAATCATCAAACCAAAATGGTTAGAGTATAAAACCAAATACAAACTTCTCATGTTTCAGTGTAAAGCTGACCACAAACGATTATACCGAGAGAAGTGGGAATATTACGGTGGTAAAGCCGATGCGAAAATTTATGCTGCCAAACCATTTGACTTGAAGGTTCTGAAAACTGACCTTCAGATGTATATCAATTCTGATGACGATATTATTGAACTTGAGAAGAAGGTTGTATACTATGAGTCAATAGTTGAGTTTATAGATGGTGTGATAAAGTCTATAGATAACAGAGGATGGGATATTCGTAACGCTCAAGATTGGAAGAAATTTGTGGCTGGAGGTTTTTGATGCTAGACAAGTGGATTGGTTATTATGAGAATATAGTCTCAAATGACTTATGTGATGATGTATTTAAATATCCTTGGTCTTGGAGTCCATCAAAGTATGAAAATGATAGTGGGGTGATAAAGAATAGTGAGGAAAGAGTTAAGATGGATGAGGTTTGGGTTGAGGAGTTAAATCGTCCATATCCAATTTTAAAAAAGTCAGTGCTAAAGGTAATAAACAATTATGCAGAGGAGCATAAAAATTTTAGTTGTATACATCATACTAACTTTCGTATTAATAGGTATGGTGTTGGTGGTTTTATGTCTCCCCATGTTGACAATATACACCATTCTCACGGTCAGCAATATGGTTACCCTCAATGTTCAGTGATCTTGTTTTTAAACGATGATTATAAGGGTGGTCACTTTATCGTCGCTGATAAAGAGTATGTAACAAAAAAAGGTTCAGCAATAATTTTTCCGTCTAATTTTATGTTTCCACATGAGGTGAAAAAAGTCACTGATGGTGAAAGATGGAGTATCGTAACATGGATAATGTAAAAACTTGGAAATGTTTTCCTACCTCTGTTCATGAAGCTAAAATGAATATTAGTGATCATGACCAGATGATGATGAGAAGTTATGTTCAAAAGGTAAATCAAACGCATTACAAGAAGGCAAAAGATGACACTTTACATAAAATTTCTTACTTTAGACCACTCTCTGATAATATTAAAGTAGTAACAGAAAAAATACTTGAAGATGGTGGATACGAGTTCGATAAAATTGAAATTACTAATATGTGGAGTAATATATTAGAAGAGGGACAAACCCATCCACCCCATACACACTCTAATAATACATTGTCTGGTGTATACTATTTGAAGGGAGGCTCTCCAATACAGTTTTTTGATCCTAGACCAGCGGCAAATATTTTAAAACCAAGAAATACACCAAACTGGGACAACTCTGGAATGATACAGTTTAACTCTGTTGTTGACACATCATTTATTTTCCCATCATGGTTGATGCATTGGGTTCCTTCTACTCCGAATGAACGAATAAGTATTGCGTGGAACATATTGGTAAGAGGTCATTACGGTGAGCCTCACACATTACAAAATGCGTATATCTAAAAAGAATGAGGTCTACATAAAAATAATAGATATTGAACCATCACTTGCAGCGGAGGTGAATGATTTCTTTACCTTTGAAGTTCCAGGCTTCAAGTATATGCCTGCATATAGGAATAAAACTTGGGATGGTAAGATTCGTTTATACAACATTGTCACAGGTGAGATATATAGAGGACTACTCCCCTATATAGAAGAGTACTTTAAAAATAATGGTGAAGATTATGAATTGGAAGACGGACTCAGAAGTGAAAGAACAGTGGCCAGAAGTGTGGTGCAAGGCTTTGTACGAGGGCTCAGACCCACTCTCAATAAGCGAAGACTTAAAATACGAGATTACCAAATTGATGCCATTACCCATGCTATTGCCACAGATCGTTCTTTGCTCATTTCTCCTACTGCTTCGGGCAAGTCATTAATAATATATTGTCTTGTTCGCTACTATCACATGATGGGATTGAAGACTTTAATTTTAGTTCCAACCACTTCGCTTGTCGAACAGATGTACAAAGACTTTGAGGATTATGGTTGGAGTTCTGGAACATACTGTCAAAAAATATATCAAGGACATGATAGAAAAGTTGAAAAAGATGTAGTAATATCAACTTGGCAATCCATTCACAGAATGCCCAGACCGTACTTTAGACAGTTTGGAGCAGTGTTTGGGGATGAGGCTCATCTGTTCAAAGCAAAGTCTTTGACAGGTGTTATGACAAAACTTGACACTTGCAAATATCGTTTTGGGTTGACAGGGACATTGGATGGAACTCAAACGAATAGATTAGTATTAGAGGGATTGTTTGGTAAAGCAAAATATGTTGTCACAACAAAAGAATTGATTGATAATAAAACGCTATCAAATTTAAAGATTAACTGTATAGTTTTAAAATATCCCGATGAGGATAGACAAATAGTAAAGGAGTTCGACTATGGATCAGAATTGGAATACATCGTCACTAAGGTTGAAAGGAATATATTTCTCAGCAATCTTGTGGGCCATTGCACTGGTAATACCCTCTGTTTATTTCAGTTTGTAGAAAAGCACGGAGAACCGCTTTATAAACTAATAAAAGATAAATACAAAGACAGGAAAGTATTTTTTGTATATGGTGGTGTTAATACAGACACCAGAGAACAGATTAGAGAGATAGTGGAGAACGAAGATGGAGCAATCATCGTGGCCAGTTATGGTACTTTTAGCACTGGTATTAACATTAGGAACATTAGTAACATCGTGTTCGCCAGTCCCAGTAAAAGCAAAATCAGAGTGTTACAGTCCCTTGGGCGTGGTTTGCGACTTGGAGACAAAAGCCGAAGTCTCAAAGTCTTTGACATCTCCGACGATCTCTCCATCGATTCTAAACTCAATTTCACCCTAAGACATTTTAAAGAACGCATAAATATCTATAGTGAACAAAAATTTGATTATAAAATAGATAGGATAAAATTAAAATGAATCTAGAAAATTACAAGATTCTAAAGTTTGCCAACAATGAAATGATTATCTGTGAGATAAGTGGTGAAACCGTAGACAATTATGAAGTGTCGAATCCACTAAAAATGGATGTAATTCCTAAATTAAGCTCAAATGGACAGATTAATGAAATCTTAAATCTCAAGCCGTGGTTGCAACATTTTTCCGATCAGAGATATTTTGAGGTTAATAAAAGTCATTGCATACTAATCGCTGATGCATCAACTGGATTAGCTAGATACTATGAGCATGTGATTAGAAAAATAGATGCAAGCTGGGGAGATGGAGATATTCTATCTCCAGATGAAGATGACCCAGACGATGAAGATATGTACGATGAACTATTAGAGGAAGCCGAAACAGGTTCTAAACTTATTCATTGACCCAGGCACATACTTAAAGTACACGGTTTTTCACTGCTTGTCAATACTCCAATGAAAAATAAATGGGTATTGACATTGTGTGTATATTTGTTTATTATATGTTATGTGATTGGAGATTTAAATGGCAAAGAAAAAAAGTATTCATTATGTAGACAACAAAGTTTTTCTACAGGCAATGATTGAGTGGAGAGAAAAGTGCGCTATCGCAGAGGATGATGGAAAGCAGTCTCCTCCCGTTACAAACTATATTGGTGAGTGTTTTCTAAAAATTGCAACTCATTTATCGTATAGACCAAACTTCATAAATTACACTTATAGAGATGAAATGATTTCAGACGGCATTGAGAATTGTCTACAATATGTGAAAAATTTTAATCCAGAAAAATCAAAAAACCCCTTTGCATACTTCACTCAGATAATCTACTATGCATTTCTAAGAAGAATTGCAAAAGAGAAAAAGCAAAGTCATGTGAAGAATAAGATGATTGAGAGGGAAGCCTATACTTCCTTTACAACTATGGAAGGTGATAATAATACTTATCATGTTGAGGGTATAGACTTAGCTGCATTCTTGCCAGAGGAAGATGTTTATAAACCCAAGAAAAAAGAAGACTCTGGTAAGAAAAAAGGACTAGAAGTCTTCATGGAGAAAAAAGATTGAAAGTAGCTCTAATCACCGACACTCACTTCGGCGCTAGGAATGACAATCAAAACTTTAACGAATATTTTTTCCAGTTTTACGAAAATCAGTTTTTCCCATATCTAAAAGAACATAACATAACCAATGTTGTTCATCTTGGCGATGTTATGGATAGAAGGAAATATGTGTCCTATCGTATTGCGAAAGATTTCCGTGAGAGGTTTATCGATAAGTTTGAAGATATAAACTTTCACATGCTTGTTGGAAACCACGACACCTTCTATAAGAATACCAACGAGGTGAACTCACTACAAGAACTTGTGGACGGTAGACACAAGAATATTACCGTTTATGAGAAATCAACTGAAGTTGAGTTTGATGGTTGTAAAATTCTATTTGTTCCTTGGATTAATACTGAAAATATGTCTCACACGATGAAGATGTTGCAAACATCTGATGCACAAATCTGCATGGGCCATTTAGAGTTAAATGGTTTTGAAATGCAGAAAGGTTTAGTTATGGATCATGGCTGGGACAAGCAAGAGTTCAAAAGGTTTGATATGGTGATGAGTGGTCACTATCACCATAAATCAGATGACGGCCAAATATTCTATCTTGGCACACCATATGAAATCTACTGGAATGATTGGAATGATCCTAAAGGGTTTCATGTATTTGACACAGAGAAGAGAGAGTTAGAACGGATTGTCAAT
>Ga0114906_1002152_pt1 | contig 10054 bp, 4 predicted proteins | sample MalvirDeepMed_M9_FD_89687 | JGI IMG/M metagenome (GOLD analysis project Ga0114906, IMG submission 89687) | Marine viral communities from the Global Malaspina Expedition - Malaspina viral metaG DeepMed_M9 | ecosystem: Environmental > Aquatic > Marine > Oceanic | place: Mediterranean Sea... | reverse complement strand
GTATCTCTCCTCTTATTATCATAGACAGCTTACCAGTTTTGTTGTTTCTTTCAGCTGCCGCTCTACTTCTCTCTAATTTTATATCATTTATTTCATCAACATTTGTTACGTCCTCCATTCCCTTTTCAGCTTCTGCAACTGCTCCAGGCGAAACCTTTTCAATCTCAGTGGCAGGATCACGCCCAACTTCTATCATCCGACTTGCAACCACATCACCCAGCTCTTTCTGCCACCCTTCGTTAGCCATATTTATAACTGGGATACCCTTTAGACTAGCTAGAGATATTGCCTGTCCAGTACCTCCAGTTTTTATAGTTCTTATATTACCACTCCCAGGTGCATCCTCATCCCTAACAGCACCATCTTCAGTCCAAGTTAGGACAAAATCAACAGGAGTATCTAGGTTCTCACCAAAGACTTGGAATGTATTCCTAGCATGTAAGTCTAACCCCTTCTCTTTTGTTAACTTTTCTTTAAGAGGATGTATTTCCTTTGCAATCTTTCTTGTAGTATCATCAGCATCTTTCGATGTAAATATATTTTTCTTTTCTACGCCATATCTAAATGCCGCGTCAGCACCTTTAGCATCACCAGTATTTAAAGTAAATCCAAACTTTTCAAGCTGTTTAGCCATTTTATTCATCGATTTCTTCACAGAAGATGGAGTATCCCTAGACCCAACACCAGTATATGTAAATGTTGGTGTTCCCTTAACAGGAGAGGGCAGTTTATCAAACTCTGGCCTATCTCCTTCTTCTTCTGCGGCTTTTCTCGCAGCGACATCTTCTAGAGTACCCCCTATCTCTTTTAACTCATTAGGGTCTCCTATAAAGTCAAGTGGCTGTCCAATGACATCCTTCTCTTGCATATCCGCATTCCACCCTACATCTGGTGGTTTGTCAAATGCTGTAACTATTCCATCTTCATCGGTAACAACTATAGCTCCCTTGAATGGGCCATCAATAACTTTATACGGAGTCTCATCTGGCTCTGGTGGGAAAGCAGCTTCCCATTCAGTTGGAGTCGTCCCACTTAGTAAAAACTCTCTTTCTGGTGCATCTAGATTGGGAAATGCATCTTGAATATGTAATCCCTTCTCTTGCCAGTCTCTAAATTGCTGCTCAGTAGCCCCAGGAATAAACATCATATGTTTCTTTCCACTCATAGGGGACTGCCTAATCACCATAGCACCAGACTCATCAAAGGACACACCTTCTTTAGCTTCAACAGGAGCTTCAGCTATAACTGTCTCTTGAGGTGCTTCCTCCTTTTCTGTTGGAGCTCCCTCTAGATTCTTAAGGAGAGATTTCTCTTGAGCCAATCTTTCTTGTACATACTTTTTAGTACTCGTTTTTTTGTATGTACCTCTTTTCAGCTCATCTTCTTTCTGTTTAATTTCAGCTTTAAGATATGCAATAGGGTCTTTTTTAAATTTTGCATATCTTTTTCGCGTTCTATCATAAACAGACTTAGCTTGGCTTTTAGTAAATTCACCTTCGTGAGCTTTTACAATAGCTGCGACTGTACGTTTAGGGTCTGGTCTTAATTCATTGTCTATGTCTTCAAGAGTAAGGGGTGGTACCGCTTTATCCTTAGCCCTTTCTTCTTCCATTGCGGCAAGACCAGGCTTAGGAAAGAATCTTGGTGGTGGCTCTTCCTCCTCTATTAAATCCCTAGCGGATTTCTTCTCTGTTACTATGTCTGCTGGTTCTATAAATTTGTAAGGGAATGTAATTTGCTTACTCTTACCATCTGGTAATGCTACCTTTAAAACTACCCCTTTCTTTGTCTTCTTTAATATCTCACCTGATTTCCCCTGATGTTTATCAACTCCAACTATTGTTACATTATCACCAACGGATAACATATCTGCTTTTTGTTCATCAGATATAGCCTGTACAGCTTCTTCTTCAACTACATCTATTTGCTCTTCAACCGCTGTAACAGATGGGTCTTCCTCTACAACCATGTCTCCTATATTTAAATCAGCCATGTTCACTTGAGAATCTTCCATCATAAATTGGATGTCGCTTTCTATCTTAGCTTTAACAACATCATCAGCTAGTAATGTCTTAACAACTCCTACTAAATCACCGCCTGGAGCTGTTTCAACAGAAGTTCCTATCTTTGCCTTGCCAGTGGCTATCTGATCCAACATAGAACGTACCTTCTCCGTTGATATTTTAGCGTCTAGGGGTAATATTCCTTCTTCTTTGAACCATCTACCCACTCCATGAAGAAGATTCGATCTGGCGGATTCTGAGAGCTCATCTATTAGTGTCGCATCACCCATCTCTTCAATGAATTTGACTGCTCTCTCTTGATAGGACTCAATATCCTTAGTAGATTCAGCAGCCGCAGCTGCTTTATCTTCGTTAACTGCAAGAGGAGAGTAATTATATACAGGAGAATCCTGCGCAAGTGATTCTAGAAAGGTTGGAGCTGTAAACTCTCCATCACCTACAGGTGGGGCTGCGGGAGTAGATGTTGGAGGTTTACCACGCGCTTCATCAGAAGCTTTCTCTGCTACATTCTCTGCATAAGAATCAACAAAATCTACTCCTTGTTTTTGTCTCTTGGCTCCTCCTACTGCTCCTCCAAATCCACTAAATATACCACCACCTATTGCACCACCATATGCCTGCTCTATTAATTCTGCGTCTTTTAGACCCTCTCTAGTAGCCTTTCCTAAATTAGTCATCACTTCATCAGGAGTCTCACCCCAACCATTCTCTAGTCCCCAGTTGATAACATTCTGTGATAGACCCTGCGCAGCCTCGGTTACAGCTTCAGTAAACATACCATCAATAGCCTCAGTACCAATAACTCCACCCTTAGATGCAAGCCTGGCCCAGAAACCCTGAGAACCAAGACCCTTTGAAAATATCTTAGTAGTAATAGCGTCCATAAGTCTACCATGCATCTTCTTTCCAACCTCAGTTTTAAGACCTGGAAACCTTCTAATGGCATGGAAGAATGGAATACGCTCAAGGTATCCTGCTATAATTCCATAGGCAAGTGAAGACAAACCAGAGGTCAGTCTAGATTCACCCTCGGGGACACCCTTTTTCTCTAATATATCTCTAGCTTCTACGTACTGACTAGTACCTTCCAAAGTACCTATTGTTGCTAAAGTTACCAATCCAACAGGAGCACCAACAGTAGCGGCTATACCAGCGGCTGTAAACATAGCTGCATACGAAGGTAGCATTTCGCCAAAACCACGCTCTATCATGTCTAAATCCATGAAGTTTTCTCGACTAACTGGCTCGTCTTCTCTCCATAACATATAAGCCTGAAGTGACGGGTCTCGTCTCATCCAATCATTTTTAATACCCTTAGACCATTCTCTTACACCATCTATACCAAGCAAGTCACCGCCAGCAGTAACGACATCAAGTAACATTGATTTAGAAGTGTGTTTAAACCTCTCTTCAAAAGGAGCCCTAGCGCCTTCTCCGTACTTTTCATACATGTCAAGAGACATAGGTTTATGCTCTGGAAATATTTCGTATAAATCGTCTGGATTTAAGTGTTTAGATAGATCGGGGTGTTGTAAGAGAAGTCCTCTTATTAAGAAATTATCATCATCTACATTATCATATCGGTCAGGATAAGTATTTCTTAAAAGAGATGCAAAATCTGTAATAGAATAAAAACTCTGCATATAATAAAATTATTTACTAGAATTAATCATATTTACTAGCGATGTCATAACATCATCATCGTCATCATCTAAACCGAGAAAACTCATATCATGACGTGCATGAAATGGTGACACTGGGTATCCTTCAGCAAGGGTAGAAAGATCAGCATCTCCACTGAGTATATTTTTTAGATCACTCATATTATCATAATTCACACTTTCACCCTCTCCAAATAATTGACCTAGTACATCATGTATAGAACCCCACGGATATTTCATCATGTCATCAGTAAACTTCCAATGATTTAGGAATGCTTTTAACGCACGTTTCTTTTCCTCACCTATATTCATTCCCCAGTTTGAAAAGTCTAGATTTTCTACCTTACTATACTGTGGCCCTCCCTCATCATGTAGAATCATACTTGCCGTACTTCTCCACTCTCCCTCTGCTTCTCCTCCACCATGTACATATAGTTCCCAAAACCGACTTACTATTTCGTCAGCAAATTGTGTATTACCGTGAATTGCGGCTTCAATTACATCTTTTGGTTTTACCTTCTTGCCATCAATGCTATAAGCTCCAGTTCCCATGATCTTGACAAGAGGGCTTTCAAGAACGCCAGCATACTGATTAAGAAATCTTACTATCTCTACTGAAGATACTCCTTTTAAAGTACCAAGAATTTCCGTTGTTGGCTGGGTAGCTATAGTCCAACTAGGTAAATCTCGGAGTTCTTTTATCATATGCTCATCACCAGTAGCTTCTACAGCCTCTTTCACACTATTTGCCAACAAACTCATATGCGATCTAACCATATCACCCGCATATTTTGTTTTTTGGGCTGGAGTCATTCCCCCACCTCTTTGAGCACTTGGCATGTGCCATGCTCGGTTCACAGCAAGGATGGAAGCTGGTTCAGCTCCTTCGTTCCACATGATTGCAAGTTGCTCACTTCCTCCACTAACATCTTGCATGACAACATCTAAGGCATCCATTGTTTGTTTATTAACTAGAGCCATTCCTTTTACATAACTTCCAGCCTCTCCCTCGAACAAGTCAGTACCCTTTAAAATTTGTGATTGGACATCTGCAATACGACCTTGAAGGTCATCTACGGCAGTAGCGACATCAAGACCCTCAAGACCTTCTTTTGTAATCTTCAGCTCGTTCCTCATCCGATTAACTTCACTAGAAATATCATCAGTTTCTGTTATAACTGGTATCTTTGCTGCAATCTCATCTATATCCAGAGATGCTAGGAACTCTCCTTTTCTTTTTTGGTCGGGTATGAAAAAGCCTGGCCCTTCTGGAGTCATCAGAGATTTACCTTCCTTCATCATATCCATCAATACCTTCTCTCTAGGATCACCAACCCTACCCAATATATCTCCCGCTCTTTCTGTCTCTAGCCCGAATTTGAATCCAGAAAAATATCTATCAAATGTTTGATTAAGATCATCTCCAGCATAGTCATCAATTACTGTTTCATTTTTTCGGAGCCATTCTATAGATTGAAAAATTCGATTACGATCTTCTGCACTATATAGGCCACCCTCCGTCAGTTGCTTCTCTACTATATTTCCAACTTCTTCTAATTCTTCTAAGTTAGTTCTTAACTTAGCTTCCTGTTCCAATCCATGTGTATATTTAGAGACCATCATATCCTTTACAACTTCCATTCCTGGGTGGGGGCTCCAATCAAATTCATTTGTCTTTTTTAATAATTCATCTGCCATCTCCGAAGGCATATTAGCATCCATATCTCCCAGTGCTTTTAATAGCACTCCAGCATCAGTAACCCCTGGCTGTTGACTTCCTCCCATTCTATTGAGAAGAGCCATAACTGATAGGAGTTTGTAAGGATCAAACCCTCCTCCTTGCTGCTGTCTAAACTGTTGTTCGCCTATATAAGCCATTAGTCTTCTTCCATCTGTTTTAATCTTAACATCATATCAAACAAGTTGCTTCTAAACCCAGACTCGTATCCAAGTCTCTCTTCTTCACCTGCGAAACCCATCTCTTGTACTCCTCCAGCTCTCTGAGCTGCCGCTCCTTGCATACCAGCCATGTATTGATTATAAATATTACCAGCCTGTCCAGACCTTCTTCCTGTTTTCATACCCCTTTGCGCAGACATACCACGTTCTTGCTCAGCTAAGTCAAATAGACTCGTTCCCGTACTTGCCATGAGTCCACCTGCTTGTGTCTCTGCTCCCGCATACAAACTCTCTGTTCCAGCGGCCTCCCTTCTTCCAAGTAACTCCTCTCTTTGTCCATACTCCTCTGCGTATGTTGGTAGGAACTCTGACATTTCAGAGCTTATACCATAATGACCTGCCAATTGTGATTGACTAGCGGAGTACATATCAAATGATCCTTGACTTTGCTGGGGATTATAAGTACCACCTGTCCATCCCTGCCCAGACCAGTCTTCACCACCTTGTCCTGACTTTGTTTTCCAATAATCTCCGTATGCCATAATTTATCCTATGCTACCACCCTGCCAAGCTGAAGCTGCCTCCTTGAATTGTCTCTTTTTCCCTGCTTTTACAATCGATTTAAATTGATCTGAAAATTGAAATGAAGACTGGTCTGATCCTAAGCTTGCAAATTTATCTGTACTAGGTAATTCAAGACGCGACACTTTAGGGGCTGGTACTTTGTTGAGAGCTTTTATTTTTGGTGTCTCTGTTGGCCCCGTTAATTTATCCCACGACAGAGCATCTTTACCAATTGCCTTCTTAAATGTAGGACTACCAGCAATTGTCTTTGCTCCAGCTGCTAATCCTGCCATCGCACCCGCCATCAAAGATTGATCCCTACCTGCCTTTAATCCACCAGAATACATATCAGCAATATCTGATTTTACTCCAGCCTGTGATCCTTTATAAAGAGGGCCTTTATATGTTAGGTCACTTTGCATCCATTTCTTAGCAGCTCCAGCTCCTGTCTTTCCAGACGCTATTCCAACACCAGCTCCTTGAGCAAGCTTTCCACCTACTGCCGTAGTAAGTCCTGTTATAAGGGCTTTCTTACCCATCATTCCTAACAACCCAGAGACTCCTGCCCCAGCTGCTAATGGTGCTACAAGAGCAGAAGCAGCCATGCCACCTACTATTGTACCTAGTCCTCTTCCTATGTTTCCCCACATGCTCCATTTCTTTGCCTTTTTACCTGCAGCTGCGGATTGTTTCTCAAGCTTTTTCTTAGCTGAGATACCTTTTGCTTGTAATCTAAATAGTTTTTCTGCTGAACTAGCCATTATATTAACTCCCAAGATAATTTAACCATTGCTCTTTAATTCTTCAACCTCTGCTTTAAGTTCTTGTATCGCTTTTATCATAGGTGCGATGAACTCATGATACCTTAATCCTTGTGATGCATCTTCGGGTGCTATGTATCCTGCAAAGTCAGTTGTGCTAATACTCAGCTCATCCATTACTTCCTTTACTTGTTGAGATGTTAATCCATAATGTTTTCTAGTTTTGCCTATCCACTTATAAGAAACTGGTTTCAACTTATCAACAAAGTCTAATCCAAGAGATGAATCTTCAATGCTTTCCTTTTCAGTAGCATCTGAGGTCACTATTGTTCCATTTGATGCGTACACGTTTTCCCATTTATTACTAGCTCCTCCTAAATCCTGAGTACCATTAGTTGTAGGTCTAAAAGAATGAGATGTTCCACCATCATTTATTTTACACTCAAGATGTCCAGAGTTTCTTTGGAATCCCGTGTCCGCATCTGAACCTATACCTAAGTAGAAGTAATTGCCCGAGGACATTTCAACACTGCCATCATCTCTCCAATACATTGATACAGTGCTACTGTACATATGCCCAAGATCGTTATTAGAGTCTTGAAAGACTTTCCAAGAGTTTCCTGTGTGTGACCCTGCTGAGGGACTATCGGTGCCAGGATAAAATATAAGACCAACTGTTCCCGAGGCATTACCAACAAGACTTACGCTTCCATCTTTAGTAAACTTTACACGATCACTAGAAAAATACGCATCACCACCAGATTCTATATTTAAATAGTCTCCAGAGGTTATAGTTATTGACTCAGCAGTCACAGCACCTGCGGGTGTTACTCTAAATGGTGCGCTTCCAAATGTAGCATTACCAAGATATATGCCATTACTATCTGCTTTAAATATACTATTACTACTTCCAATAGATATTGTACCACCGCTCAATGCTCCACCGAATGTTCCACTTGCAGCAGACAATGCACCCGAAAATGTCCCTCCACCATTGATAGTTAAAACACTACCATTAAATGCTAGTTTATCTTTTAAAGAGAAGTTGCCAGCACTATCCATATAGAATCCAGTATTAGTATTATTATATGCTCCAGTTCCCTGATAAAGAGCAGCTCCACCACCAGCTCCTCCAGAAGGCGACACCGTTATAGGGCCAACTGTTCCAGAAGTAGCCGCTGCCACAGAACGAATTGTAGATGTTGAATCATTATCTACATTTCCTAATCCTACATTAGCTTTGGTAGTCCCAGACCTAATAGTAGACGTAGAATCATTGTCTACATTGCTAAGACCAACATTAGCTTTTGTTGTATTTTCATTTAAAGTATTGGTAGCATCTAAATTAGTAGAACCAATAGTTAGAGTTCCCTTGAAGGCTGCGTTGCCAGAAGAATCTACATAAAACATAGGAGTATGAATCCCACCTGCAGATGTTATAGTAATATCTCCATTACTTGCAGTATACCCAGACACATCTTTTGTCCCACTAAAAAGTGAATTAGAATCAACAGTCCATCCACCAATAGTACCACTAGCAGCAGTTACAGCTCCTGCACTCGTTACTTTAAATACAGAGCTTGCTCCCAATGATATACCATCAGTTCCAACGTAGACACCTGAGCTACTATCTGTTAAAGAAGTTTTCCCATTTCCTATGTAAGCACTATTAATAGTAAATCCACTACTACCATTTCCGATGTATCCGCTAGTAGCTGTCATCTTACCTGTTAAATAAACATTCTCACTATAAAGACCAAACCCTGAGAGAGAAGCACTGTCATATGTAATTCCAGCAAGATTCCCAAGTCTTACTTTAGGTACATTCCCATACCATTTAGCATAAGTGTCAATATCGCTTTTAATGTCTATGTAGGGAGCGTTGCTATCATCTGAAGTAAGATAAATTACTCCATCTCTATTTGAAGTAGTTCCATCGTTCCCAATCCTAACAAACTCATCTCCCTCAACAGGATAAGAAAGATTATTAAATCCTCCGTTTTCCACTGTAATTGTTGCACCGCTAGGAGCACCATTAACTTTATACACTAACTTCTTAACAACTCCACTAGCATTTCCAGCTGCACTCTGAGCTACAGTTGCGCCTGGGTCTACTCGTTGCATCATTATAATATCACCATCAGCAAAGGGACAAAGACTCTTTCCGCTTGGATCGTCAAATGTAATTGTACCATCATCATCACTTGCACTTAGTCCACTAGCACTAGCAACCTTCGCAGCTGAAGTGACAAAGATAGCCCCATTAGTAGCACGTATCTGTTGTATTAATAATTCATACACAGAAAGAGTTCCCCTAACTATCATATTGTCTATTTCAATATTATAAGCTGTATTGGGAGAAGAAAATTCAGAGGCGGTCTCTTTATTAATTCTATACCCAGAACCTGCAAACCCACTAGAGAATGACTCAGATTGGAAGCCAGGGTCGAATATTGGTTCACCAGTAAACTTGTGTCGTACAGTTATCTCATCTTCTGTATTGAGTATGGTTCTAGCTTCTTCATCAAAGCTTTTAAATATTCTCTTTTGAAATAATTCATCACCTACCTTTTTAACATCTGTAACATTACCATCTATAATCGCTAATCGACTCTGACCTTCAGACATACTAGTACGACCTGGCTGTTCTTTTAAAACAGTCGTACTGACTGCTCCCTCAATACGTTTTATCTTTTTCTCTTCTGTACTAAGGATAGGCATTATGCTACTGGAGCCCTCTTTCTCATGGGTCTCCACTCAATTGTTATTTCATTAATATCTATATTAGCTTCTGTTACTGTTGTTCCAGTAGAATTATTATTCACTGTCGCAAAATACAGACTAATACTTTGTCCCTGTATTGTTGATGATGGTGTGAACTCTGCTATATGCCATTCATTATCAGCTTCTCATGTCTCATTTCCTACGGCAGTCCAACTAGTAGGAGTTGCAATTGACGTTGCTCCATTTGTACTATAATACAATCTTAAATAAGCATCTGTACTTCCATTATTATTTCTGTAGTTAACATATACTTTATAAAAATTCTTTTTAATCCCTGGCTGTCCAAAGTCTTCATCCTTTGTCATAAAGTTTATTGCGTGTATCGCAGGTGTTCCAGTATCAAGATCAGGTTCCAGTATAG
>Ga0114906_1002150_pt1 | contig 10057 bp, 19 predicted proteins | sample MalvirDeepMed_M9_FD_89687 | JGI IMG/M metagenome (GOLD analysis project Ga0114906, IMG submission 89687) | Marine viral communities from the Global Malaspina Expedition - Malaspina viral metaG DeepMed_M9 | ecosystem: Environmental > Aquatic > Marine > Oceanic | place: Mediterranean Sea... | reverse complement strand
GATATGAAATGGTTTTTATTGTAATAGATAAAAATACTCATCAAATAGGTTTATTTGATTGCTCTACAGAGTTTTACGAAAGAGGTCAACGTAAAGTAGAAGAAGCAGTCCAAGCTTATAGATTATTTTATAAGCAAAAAGGATTTGACCCAAAACAATATTTTATTAACGAAACACTTTAATTAAATGAAAAGAAATAGAAAAAACCAATTAAAAGTATGTACAGTTACAGGATTAGAAACTAGTGTAAATAATTTTTATACTAATCAAAATCATGTAAAAGCTGTAGATAATTTAAGAAGAAATACTGATGCAACAAAAACTCAGTTACAAAGAATGTTTAACCAATTAAATAATTATTAATTATGGCAGGAATAGTAAAAGGAAGCATTGACCTTACTAAAGTACCTAAAGATAGAATTATCGTAGGTAAAAAAGGTAAATATATCAATGTGGCAATCACTGTTAATGATGAAGAAGACCAATTTGGAAACTTTGGTCCTATTATCGTTGACCAAACAAAAGAAGAAAGGGAGGCTAAAGTACCTAAAACTTATTTAGGTAATGTAAGAGTTGTATGGAGCAACGGGACATTCCCATCGCCTCCACCTTTTGAGGGTGGTGCACAAAAAGCACAACCTCAAGCACAACCAACTGTGACAAAAGATGAAGATTTACCATTTTAATTAAATTAAATGCAAATAGAACAAACTGAGATTAATGGATTCTTGATTGATGAATTTAATCAACATAAGCTTGACGTAGGAAAAAAAGAGGGTATTTGCCCTTTATGTTCTCACGACAGGAAACCTGAGAATAAGAAAAGTAAATGCTCTTCTTATGATTGGGAACGTGGTCTCGGTACTTGTCACAATTGTAACTCAACATTTCAACTCCATACGTATCAACGTAAAGGAGCTAGCGACAAAGAGTATGTAAGGCCTGAACCATATATAGAAAAACTTTTAAAAAGTAAAGTTACACAATGGTTTGAGTCTAGAGGGATATCTCAACAAACCCTAACCGACCTTAGAGTTGGTGAGGGGGTTGAGTATATGCCACAAACTGGCAAGCAAGAGAATACCGTCCAATTTAACTATATAATAGGCGATCAACTTATTAATGTTAAATATAGAGATGGTAGAAAGAATTTTAAATTATATAAAGGCGCTGAAAAAGTATTTTATAATATTAATAGTATTATAGGGTATAAAGAATGTGTGATAACCGAAGGGGAGATGGATGTATTAGCTTTACACGAAGCTGGAATTACAAACGTTATATCTGTACCTAATGGCGCAACTTTACATCATAATAATTTAGATTATTTAGATAATTGTATAGATTATTTTGATGATAAAGAAAAGATAATATTAGCAGTAGATACTGATGAACCAGGACTTGCGTTAAGACGAGAACTTGTTAGAAGGTTAGGAGCTGAAGTTTGCTTTTTAGTGGATTTTGAAGGCTCTAAAGATGCAAATGAATATTTACAAAATCATGGAAAAGAAAAACTTAAACAAGCAATTAAAAAAGCACGTGCTTATCCACTCGAAAATGTCACAACATTTAAAGACATCGAGGGAGACGTCGAAGACTTTGTTACCAATGGGTTTAAACCGGGCTTTCAAGTCGGGTTATCAAATTTTGACAGGATTTTTTCAACGTATACATCCCAGTTCATTACTGTTACTGGTATACCTAGCAGTGGTAAGTCTGATTTTGTTGATCAAATGGTTGTAGGTTATAATAGAAATTATAATTGGAAAACAGCCTTTGCATCACCAGAAAATGCACCAAATTATTTACACGCTCATAAGTTAATGAGAAAGGTTTGGGGCGATATGCCGCAACGTGATGATATAGGAGGAGCTAAATGGAAAGAAGTAGGTAGTCATGTAAATGACAACTTTTTCTTTATTGATATGGAAAAGTATACTTTAGAATCTGTACTTAGAAAAGGAGCAGAGCTTGTTAAACGTAAAGGAATTAAATGTTTAGTAATTGACCCATTTAATAAAGTTAGAGATAGAAATGCATCATCATTAGATGTTAATATCTATACAATGGAATATTTAACTAAAATAGAAGCCTTTGCAAAAAAATATGATGTACTAGTATTTATAGTAGCACATCCAACTAAAATGTATAAAAATCAAGATGGTAAAATTGAAGAACCTAATATGTATAACATAAAAGGTGGCGGTGAATGGTATGATGCTAGTTACCACGGATTATTAGTACACAGAGATTATGAAGCTAAAAATACTAAAGTAAAAGTATTAAAAGTTAAGTTTCAAAATCTTGGTGAAAATGGAGCTGAATGCTTTTTTACTTGGGAGCCAAAGTCTGGTTCTTATATACCGCAAGAGGCTATAGAAATTGCAAATGAAAAAATGCCATGGGAATGAAAAAAATAAAAGAATATTTATATAGTCTTGCTATGCAATCACCCCTACGTAAGTGGGTTTTATCTTTAACAGGATGGAAGTGGTGGTTTTATCAAATAGTAGTTTGTGGTATTATATTTATAATATTAGAATGGCTATTAAATAAAATAGGTATAACTATGTTGCCTTGGAAATAAATGAAAAGTATTTATGGAAGAAGAAGAAAGGCGAATCCAATGGGAGCCTATAGGCGATCTCATAAAGAAGATAAAGCTTTAGTTTGGTGTATACGTAATAATATATGTATAAGTCCACGAAAAGCTAAATGGAAAGAATATATCTGGTTTATAGATATTGAAAAAGGCGAGTATCCAAATAGACAATGGATAGGTACATCGCCTGAGGCATTTGGCCCTTCTGAAATATGGAAAAAAATTAGTGAATATCAAATTTATTATTATGACAAACGAATACGAAAAAAAGTATAAAGATTTATTAAGAGACATTTTTAATGGTTCTACTACACCTCACGTAATGAGAGATGATAGGACCGGCATAGGGTGTGTGTCTAAATTTTCTTTAGGAATAACTATAGATATTGATAAATATTTTCCAATATTAACAGGTAAGAAAATGCACCCACATATTTTTGAAACTGAATTCAAATGGTTTATATCTGGACATACAAATATTAAAGAATTACAAGAAAAAGGTAATAAAATATGGAATGAATGGGCAGATAAGGCTGGAAATTTAGGCCCTGTGTATGGACATCAATTAAGGAACTTTAATAGTGATGGTCATGATCAGCTAGAAAGTGTCTTAAATAGCATCCAAAATGACCCAGATAGCAGACGACACATCATTAGTTTGTGGAATCCGAGCCAATTAAAAGAAATGGCTCTACCGCCTTGCTATTTATATTTTCAATTTTTTGTTGAAAAAGATAACCTACACATGTTTGCTTTACAAAGAAGCGCAGATATGTTTTTAGGTGTTCCGTATGACATGGCATTATTCGCTCAATTATTATTATATGTAGCAGAAAAAACTAATCTTAAGGCTAAGACTATAGATGTTAAATTTATTGATGCACATATATATCATAACCAACACGAGGCTGTGTTTGAATATTTAAATGCGCCTTGGTATGCCAATACAGAATATACATATGAAAATGAAATATTAACTTTAAAAAATTATAAGCCAGGAAAAGTAATAACTGCTCCTGTTGCAATTTAAAATGGAATACCATATATATCACATACCGGGAAGAAAAATAGGTGTAACCCAAAATTTAGAAACACGAGTACATATTCAACAAGGATATAAACCCGGTGAATATGAAGTGCTTGAATCTTCTGATGATATAGATTATATCTCAGATAAAGAGCTAGTGTTACAAAAAGAATACGGTTACAAAATAGACAGAAAATTATATAAAAATTTAAAAACAAAAACAAAAAGTATGAAAATAAACGTAACAGAACAAACCACTACGTTTCCATATCCAGTAAGTAAACTTAAAGGTAACTTAATGGATAATATGGGATTTCAGTGGGAAACCAGTCACGGTCTTTTCGTTCTTAACAATCCTTCAATTAGATGGATTTTAAACCATGTACAAACATCTATGTATAATAACGATAGATGTTATGTATACAATAAAGCTTTTGCTAATTGGTTTGATAGTCCAGAATTATTTGAAGATAAAGTTGAAGAAGAAAAACCGACTGTTAAATGTGTTAAGAAACCTCTAAAAATGTTTGAGGATATACGTGAATGGGCGGCCACTAGAGGTCTATATGAAAGAGGAGACAGTAAAACACAATATATTAAACTACAAGAAGAAGCAGGAGAATTAGCTAAAGCATTATTAAGTAATGACAAAGCTGAAGTTATAGACGCCATAGGCGATATGGTAGTAGTATTAACTAATTTAGCACATTTAGAGGGAGTACATATTGAAACATGTGTCAATACAGCTTATAAAGAAATTAGTAAGCGTAAAGGAAGAATGCTTAATGGAACATTTGTAAAAGATGAGAGATAAGATAATAGAACGAGTAATTAATAAGATTAAGTCTCGTTCAGATGTGGGCTATAAAAAATATGGCGTTACATTAAAAGATGATGAACAAACTTTAGATACATGGTTAAACCATATACAAGAAGAATTGATGGATGCTGTTAATTATATTGAAAAAGCTAGAGCTGTATTAGGTGATGAAATAGAAGATGCTATGCTTAAACGAATAGAAATACACGATGAGAAAACGATATAAAAGAAAAAAGGGCCCTGTCACAAGTAAAAAAGTTACTTGTGATGGGATAACTTTTGCATCAGGACTTGAAAAATATATGTATGAAGCCTTAAAAAAGGCTAAAATAGAAGCTAAGTATGAAGGAAAGACATTTATAGTATTAGAGGGCTTTGATTTTCCAAACATATCTATTGAAAGATGTGCTAATGGAAAAGGAGATTATAAAAATAGAGGTGAAAAGAAAATACTACCTATAAAGTATACTCCAGATTTTATTGGAGAGAACTTTATAATTGAATGTAAGGGCCGAGCTAATGAAAGTTTTCCTTTACGTTGGAAATTATTCAAAAAAGTAGTAAGCAACAAGTATCCTCATGTAATTATATATAAACCACAGAATCAGAAAGAATGCGACAAAACAGCAGAACTAATCCTAGAGACGCAAAAAGGATAGCTCGACAAAAATATGGGGAAAGACAAATAGATAAATGGTGGAAATGGAGTTGGGCAAAAAGGAATAGAGTAAAATATAAAGAATTAGTATCTTACCAAGATAAATATAATATAAAAGTTTATGGAAAAGAAGATTAAAGATAATTGGAGTTTAAGCCTAGGGTTTTATCCGGGCATATTATTTGGGATAAGAACATACGAAGAAGGCGATGCAATAGTTTATGTTTTATATTTACCATTTATAGATATAGCATTAAAAATTTATTATTAAAATGAGTTTATTTAAAGAACGTATACCGTACAAGCCATTTGAATACCCAGTGTATTACAATGAGGGTTGGTTAAAGCAGGCACAAGCTTTCTGGTTACATACGGAAATACCAATGTCGGGTGATGTTAAAGATTGGAATGAAAAATTAACTTTAGCTGAAAAGAATTTAGTAGGCAATATACTATTAGGTTTTGCTCAGACTGAATGTGCAGTGTCAGATTATTGGACACAAAAAGTCGTATCGTGGTTTCCTAAACACGAGGTACAGCAGATGGCTATGATATTCGGCTCACAAGAAACAATACATGCTGTAGCCTATAGTTATTTAAATGAAACACTCGGACTCGAAGACTTTGAAGCATTTTTACATGAGCCAGCAACGGCTCAGCGATTTGAAAACCTGGTTAGCTACAATGGTAATGACCCTGTTGGGATTGGGCGTAGCCTTGCTATTTTCAGTGCATTTGCTGAAGGCGTTAGCTTATATAGCGCTTTCGCTGTGTTATATAGCTTTCAACTACGTAATATGCTCAAGGGTGTGGGGCAACAAATGAAATGGAGTGTAAGAGATGAATCATTACATAGTAAAATGGGCTGTCAACTATTTAGACACATGTGTGATGAAATTCCTACATTATTAGAAGACTGTAAAGAAGATATTTATGCAGCTGCTAAATTAATGATGGAATTAGAAGAGAAATATATAGAAAAAATGTTTGAAATGGGTGATATTGAAAACCTTAAAGCATTTGATTTAAAACAATTTGTAAGAAAAAGAACAAATGAGAAATTACAAGAACTTGGTTATACGGATAAAAGAAGATTTTTCCATTATGACAAAGATGCAGCTAGCAATCTTGATTGGTTTTATCATTTAACTGGAGGTCATACTCATACTGACTTTTTCGCAATCAGGCCAACTGATTATAGCAAAGCAAACGAAGGGGAGGATTTTGAAGATATTTGGTAGTAGCAAATTACCTGTACGTATAGGCTATATGGGTGCAGGAATGATACTTGCGGCGCATTGGACATTAGAACCATTATTATTTATAGCTGGTTTTAGTTGTGTTTTGGTACAAGTAGCATATAGAAAACAATGGAATTTAGTTGCATTAAATATAAATGGACTAATTGCATGGATAATACACTTTTTAAAATGAAAAAAATAATAGATAAATTAACAAAAATTAAACACGATAAATTATTACATTTCTTTTATGGAACAGTTTTAAGTTTTATAGGAGTAGGTATATTTGGATTATGGGGATTGATGCTTACAGTTGTAGTAGGGGCATGGAAAGAATTAGTATACGATAAACAACATGGAACTCCAGATATATGGGATTTTATATGGACTATTTTACCAGCTATAATGTTTATAATATTATATAATATAAGATGAAAGAATCAAAACTAATAGAAATGCAGAAAAGAATAGAAATATTAGGAGCTGCATTAAAAAATACTTTAATTAAATTAGATGCTTTACAAGAATTTACGCAAGGCGTACTAACATCTTTACAAATACACGTTGGAAAAGATGAATGGGAAAAAATTGTAGAAGAATTAAAAAATATAGAAAAAACAGCAGGACAATCTAAACAAAAAGAAAATGTGGAACAACCAGTGGAAAAAAGGAATTGATTACCCTAAATGGGGAGATACAGAAGTGTATAAAAAAACTATAGGCGGTGGATATTTATATAATGGAGAGAGCCCTAAGCAGGCATATGAGCGAGTTTGCAAAACTATAGCTAAGCAATTAGGACGCCCAGAAATGGCTGAAATTTTTTTTGAATACATCTGGCAAGGATGGCTATGTTTAGCATCACCAGTGTTATCTAATACAGGCACAGATCGAGGCTTACCAATCAGTTGCTTTGGAATTGATGTAGCTGATAGTATAATTGATATAGGACAAAAAAATTTAGAGATGATGCTACTCGCTAAGCACGGCGGTGGAGTTGGTATCGGTATAAATCAAATCAGACCCGCTGGCGCTGAAATTAAAATGAATGGAACAAGCGACGGAGTGGTACCGTTTTGTAAAATCTATGATTCGACAATACTCGCCACGAACCAAGGAGCGGTTAGACGAGGCGCGGCAAGCGTTAACATTAACATTGAACATGGCGATTTTGACGACTGGCTTGAAATTCGAGAACCTAAAGGGGATGTCAACAGACAATCTCTCAACTTACATCAGTGTGCTGTCATTGGGGATAAGTTTATGCGAAAGCTTGTGGCTGGAGATGAAGTTGCACGGAGAAAATGGGGAAAGTTATTACAAAAACGTAAAGCGACTGGAGAGCCTTATATCTTATTTAAAGGAAATACGAATAAAAGTAATCCACCAGCTTACAAGGACCATTCCTTAAAAGTACATATGACTAATATCTGTAGTGAAATAGTTTTACATACAGATGAAAATCACAGTTTTGTGTGCTGTTTATCTAGCCTAAACCTGGCTAAATATGATGAATGGAAAGATACTAATATTATTTATGATTCAATATGGTTTCTTGATGGTGTGTTAGAAGAATTTATACAAAGAGCTAAATACAGAAAAGGATTTGAAAATTCTGTACGTTCTGCTGAAAAAGGTAGAGCATTAGGGTTAGGTGTAATGGGCTGGCATACATATTTACAAGGAAAAGGTTTACCATTTGAAGGTTTATTATCACAATATGAAACTAGAAGAATATTTTCACAAATTAAAATCGAATCTGAGCGCGCTTCTATGGATCTTGCTACTGCCTTTGGCGAGCCTTTGTGGTGTGTTGGTACTGGTATGCGTAATACTCACCTTCGTGCTATTGCTCCCACTGTTAGTAATTCAAAGCTTGGTGGAAACGTTTCTCCAGGAATAGAACCTTGGGCAGCTAATGTTTTTACAGATCAATCTGCTAAAGGAACATTTATAAGGAAAAATCCTACATTAGAAAAACTACTTAAATCTAAAAAATTAGATACTAAAGAAATTTGGGATAAAATATTAATAGATGGAGGATCAGTTCAGGATTTGAACGAATTAAATGAAGAAGAAAAAGAAATATTTAAAACTTTTAAAGAAATAAATCAGTTAGAATTAGTTAGACAAGCAGGAATTAGACAGCAATATATAGATCAATCTGTAAGTTTAAATCTAGCTTTTCCAGCTGAAGCAACACCAAGATGGATAAATAAAACCCATATAGACGCATGGGAAAAAGGAATAAAAACCTTATATTATATGAGAACTGAATCTGTTTTAAGAGGGGACATAGCCGAACGAGCTATGGACGAAGATTGTTTAAGTTGTGACGGTTAATCAGCAAATATAGCATAAGCTTTTATAGGGTTTTTACTGCTTTTGTAGATAGTAGCAATAAGAACCCTTGTTTCCTTTATTTTTTCCTTTTCACTAGGTAAATATTTAGGATTACTACTGTTTAGTTTCCTTTTTTTCATTTAATTATATTACTTTATATTTTGTCTTTCCATGCTCTTTATATGCCTTAAGACATCTATTTCTGTTTGATTCTTCTGATACGTAAGATATATGTATCCAATTTGGCTGCATATCTGTACCAAATTCCCAAATCATTTGATCGAAATCTAAATTTTCCTTAATCCATTTATACATATCTGCATTACTTTTTCTACCATATACATCATCAATATCAATTGCTTGACCCTTACAATGTTGACTAGATGCCACTCCACCAATAGCTTCGTTAAGTGCTACTGAACGAAAAAATGAATTCACTTTTATTGGTCCACCTACAAATTCTCTTAATGGTTCAAAAACTTTTTCCGCTAGAAGCTTCATGGCCTCTACTTGTGTTTGATTAGGAGTATTATCAATGCCCCTTCTTTTTGCAGTATTAGAATGTATTGCTTCTGCGTGAGTTATATGATCACTTATTTTCATACTTCTTTTTCTTTTCACCATGATAAGAATAGGCATGGCCTTCTTTCATCAAAGTTTCATTAATACTAATTTGATTATCTTCATTATCTTTAATAAATAATTCTCCCAATACTCTACCATATTTTCCCACTCCATGAGATTTTATTCTAAAATAATTAGGTTTACTAGTAACCTCTGTTAGTAGTTCTTTTGTTCTTTCCTTAGCAGCTAATCCTTTCTTTTTTTCTTCTAAATTTCTAGTTCTACACTCCCATGTATCTACTCCATGAAATCTAATCCTTCTTTTAACCCATGTGTTAAAACCTAAGTCAATCATTGCATCAACGGTGTCACCATCTACAACTCTGTCTAGTTTAGCCCTATATATATATTTTTCCATAATTAAAACGCTGAAGCCTTATTAACCTCGTTAATAGCTTCTTGAATTTCATTTAAATCTGCTGGTAACATTAAATCCAAACCAGCCTTGAACATTTCTTCTTTTATACCCTCTTTAAATATAATTAAAGTTGGTACCATTCTTACTTTAAACTTCTTTTTAGCTAATGGGCATTTACTTATATCAGCTCTATAATAAACCACATCTTTTAATTTATTCCAATCTGTAAATTTGTTTCCATCATTAAATTCTGCCCAAAATTCAACAACTACTGGCAATGTTTGATCATCACCGAAAGCACTTCTTTCGTTAATCTTATTATCAAAGTTTGAATCATTTATCCATTCTTGTCCATAAATATTAAAACATAATAATAATAAAATT
>Ga0114906_1002144_pt1 | contig 10076 bp, 10 predicted proteins | sample MalvirDeepMed_M9_FD_89687 | JGI IMG/M metagenome (GOLD analysis project Ga0114906, IMG submission 89687) | Marine viral communities from the Global Malaspina Expedition - Malaspina viral metaG DeepMed_M9 | ecosystem: Environmental > Aquatic > Marine > Oceanic | place: Mediterranean Sea... | reverse complement strand
ATCCATCGATGAGGCGCTCGCTGTTGCGGGTCTCGATTGGGACGTCGAGCAGCGACCGCTGTTCGTCAACTCGACTGCCGCCTCAGATCGTACGGTCCACCCGGTGATGGGTTCGAACATCGGAGCAGATATCGACGCAGCAATGTCGATGGGTGATGGCGAACCAGAACAGATCGAGGTCCCTGGCTTCGTCGCGCAATACCGCGCAACCGATGACGCTTTCTTGGGTATCGTCACCAAGAGCTACACCACGCTGCAAAACATCGAAGCACTCGCCGCCTACGCACCGCTCGTAGAGGATGGGACGCTCGTGCTGGAAGCAGGCGGATCGCTGATGGGCGGCAAGAAGTGCTGGCTGTTGGCGCGGTTTGCCGACAACGCCGAGGTAAAGGATGGAGACGTTCTCATCCCTTACATGCTCCTGGCCTGGGGACATGACGGGAAATCCGGCATCCTCAACGCGCTTACCATCACACGTGTTGTGTGCTGGAACACGCTGCAGGCTGCAGGCTTCAAGGAAGGCGATCCGCTGAAGAACGAACAGCAATCCGACAGAATCTCCATCGCCCATACTGGTGATGTGAACAAGAAGGTTGCTGCTGCGGCTCGATCGATCGCGATTGCGCGTGCGTCGTTTAGCAAGTCGATTGATGTCTACCGGGCAATGGCAAACAAGCCGGTTGACGTCCAGACTGTGAAGGACTTTGCACGCCAGGTGTTCGACGCCGACTACGTAAAGGCGATGAACCTACTGCCGAAGCTCCGAGCCAAGGCAGTCGAGGCAGACGAGTTCAAGAAACGACAGATGGCCGAAGCTATCGACCAGCTGCAAGAACTCGTAGATGACCGCGCATCGAACCCGTCTCTGATGGAACGTTCCATCGTCAAGTCCTTCGAAGAGGGACCTGGGCACGATCTCGCCGGTTCGACTGTGTATGGCTTGGTGAATGCTGCAACCGACTACATCGACCACACCCGTTCAAAGGGCGATGAGGCGTCGTTGAAGTCATCTTGGTTCGGTGCAGGAGCCACATTGCGTAAGCAGTCGTTCGACGCTGCACTCGCTCTGCTCTAACCGGGATTGGGCGGAGTGTTTCCCCCGTCCCGTCCCCGCCGACGTCAGAGAGTCGTTCTCTGGCGTCGGCATTTTTTATATCCATTCATACTTTCGGCGGTGAGCAGGTGCCTGACCGCACCTGAGTGCATCCCTCCTAGCGGGAGTTTTCCTTTTCTCCCGCATCCTCCTCACTAGCGCTCTCGCTCACCGCCGGTTTTACTTTTAGGTCTCCTCCCATGTTATACGAACACCAGAAATCGGGCGTGCAATGGCTCGCCAACAGGAACCGCGCAATGCTCCTCGATGAGCAGGGACTTGGGAAGACCATAACCGCTATCACAGCTGCCGCTAGCCTCGATTGTAGTGGGCCCATACTGGTGTTGTGTCCGTCCGTGGTGTTGTGGAATTGGCAACGTGAATGGAAGACCTGGGATAACCGTTCATGCGTGCAGATAATCGCCACCGGTAAGGACCAGATCGACACCACAGCCGACGTCGTTATAACCACGCATTCATTGCTGTTGACGCCAGCGCTGCGAAAGCAGATTGTGCTCACCGCCTGGGAACTCGTCATCCTGGACGAAGCGCACATGTTCCGCACACCGACAGCCAAGCGAACCAAGGCGTTTTACTTTGCAGGGCATTCGGTGGTCGCAAGCAGCAACCGTGTTTGGTGTCTGACAGGAACACCGATGCCAAACAACGTTTCCGAGTTGTGGACTCACATTCGGGGACTCGCACCAGAACGACTGGTCGAAAAAGACGGTGCATTAGACTTCTTCCGTTTTCGTCGTCGATTTTGTGTCCTGAAAGAGACACGGTGGGGAGTGAAGATCATCGGCAACCGCAACGTATCCGAACTCAAGCGCAGGATGGAAGGACTGACGCTGCGTCGCATGAAAAAGGACGTGCTGGATCTACCCGATATCCGATTTGAGCAGATCATGCTACGACCTAGCGTGTTACCGGCTAAGCTGCTCAAGTTGTCGGATGCAGTCACCACGAGCATGAACGCCACGCAGGGACTTGCTGCAATCAAAAACAGCGAGGAATTCGCACGCTGGCGCAGGATGTCAGGCATCGCGAAGGTGGAGCCTGCCGCTGATCTGCTGACGATGGAGCTGGAAGATAGAGCCATCGAAAAGATCGTCGTGTTTGCCCATCATAAGGACGTGATCGAGGGTCTGCACGACCGACTGTCATTGTTTGGTGCCGTCGTTATCTCAGGATCAACGACTACACGCAACCGAGATGCTGCTGTGCACGCGTTCCAAAACGACCCGTGTTGTCGTGTGATTATCTGCAACATCGTCGCAGGTGGAACGGGTGTAACGCTTACCGCTGCTTCGGAGGTGGCGTTCGTTGAGTTATCCCCCGTCCCAGGTGAAAACGCCCAGGCGGCTGACCGTTGCCACCGGATAGGTCAATCTGATAAAGTGCGGGTTCGCTTCGTCGCTCTCGCAGGGACCGTAGACGAAAACATAACCGAGATTCTGAAAAACAAAACTCGCATGATCAGGGAGGTTCTATCATGAGACACCGCAACCGTCGTTTGCGACACGAACAAAATATGCGTCGAATTCGAGAAGCCGAGGAAACCAAGACACGGCAATCAGAAGACGAACGCACCAAACAACCGTATTCGGCAGGATTCCATCCTGCCGTTCCTGTAGCGATCCAGAAAGGATCGTTGATCTCCCGTGCAGCTGCAAGCATCAAAAGTCTGTTTAGACGTGGTGCAGTGTAGAGGCAAAACACCAATCCCTAAGAGGACATCGAGTTATGAAGTACACTTTCACTTTCACCACCGACGATCGCAAAGAGTTCGAGGACGTCTGCAACCGGCTGAATCCCCCTGCTCCCAGTGCAATCCCCAGTAGTTCGGATTTTGCAGCAGCCCTGGAACGCACCAGGGAGGAACCGAAGAAGAAGAAGAAAACCGCTAAGAAGGCGGCTAAGAAGAAGAGACCAACCGCTGCCGAGAAGAGAGCAGCAGCCGCTGAACAACGGGCCAAAGCTCAGCTGTTGGGCGTCAACCCACCCGCGATTGAAGACGTCGAAACAGCCGTCAAAACGTTTATCCAAGAAAACAGCGTTTCAGCGGCAAAGGACATCTTCTCGGAGTTTGGCGCGTCTAAGATGAGCGAGATACCAGCATCCGCCTACTCTGATCTAATCGATCGGCTCGAAGAATGACCGACCACTCGAAGCTATCTCCGTCATCGGCGCACAGGTGGATGAACTGCCCAGGCAGTGTCCGTCTGTGCGCCGATCTCGAAGAGACCAGCAGTGTCCACGCAGACGAAGGAACATTCGCCCATAACATCGCGGCTCTTTGCCTGGAACAGCACATACGTGCAGTTGAGATGGTAGGCGAGACGGACGGTCGTTTCACCTGTGATTTCGATATGGCCGATCACCTGCAAGTTTACCTGGATGTGGTAAACGATTTAGACGGGCAACTGTTGATCGAAAAGAGAGTGCACACCGAACACGACAACGTGAGCGGGACTGCTGATGCGATCATCGTGGGGTCCAAAACTCTGCATGTGATCGACCTGAAATACGGAGCAGGCGTTTTCGTCGAAGTGGAAGAAAACCCGCAGCTCATGATCTACGCGATAGGTGCGCTGCGCGAATGTTACACCGTGTACCCACGTCGAGTTGCGATACATGTAGTGCAGCCAAGATGCTCTGAACCTATGCATCGTCCCTGGGTGGTCGATGCCGGTTATCTCCTCGACTGGAATGATAACACACTATCAGGTTGTGTGGAGAGCACCGAAGAGCCTGACGCTCTCCTATCCGCAGGTGAGCACTGCCGGTTTTGTAACGCAAAACCAACTTGTCCAGCGTTACGCGCTGTCGCCCAGGCTAGAACACGTGAAGTGTTCGCCGATAAAAAACCACCAGATCCACGCACACTCACACCCGAACAGATGCAAGAGATCCTGGAAGCCGCACCACTCGTAGAAATGTGGCTAAAATCCGTACGAGAACACGCACACACGAAACTCAAGGGCGGAACTCCCGTTCCAGGTTTCAAGCTCGTCCACCGTAAGTCCAACCGCGAATGGGACGATGAAGGGCTGGCCAGGTGTGCAGGAGTTCCCATTGTGTCTAAGCTGATGAGTCCCGCCCAGGCGGAAAAGCGCATCGGCAAAGAAATCGTCGCGGAGCTTGTAGCTCCGCAAACCGTAGGCACCGTATTGGTGCAAGACTCGGACAAACGACCAGCCTTGTCGGTTGGCTCTGCATTCGAGACTCTCCCGTGAAAGTAGAAATGAACCCCTTTGGAGGGTAACTATGACTGAATTGTCAGATCATGAAATCGTAACCGAGCCATGTAGGCTCAGTTACCCCGCGTTGTTTGAGCCGAAACCGGTATCGAAAACAACGCCTAACGAACTAAAGTATCAGGCTGCGATCCTGATACCGAAGTCCGTATCGCTGAAACCGTTTGTCGACTGCATCAAGGCCGCGATGCAAGGGAAGTTCGGTAAGGAGATCAAGTTGCCTGCACGCAGCAACCCGATCAAAAACTGCAACGAGAAGGAGCTTGCTGGCTACGAGGAAGGATGGCACTACATCAACAGCAAGAGCGGTTATCCGCCGAGTGTGGTGGACCAAAAACTGCAGGACGTCATCGACCCGACCCGCATATATGCGGGTTGCTGGTGTCGATTCCATTTGCAGGCGTTCGCCTGGGATCACCCGGTAGGCGGAAAGGGAGTCTCGTTCTCGTTGAACGCGGTTCAGTTGGTGCGTGATGATGACAGGCTCGACGGTCGGGTATCGTCGAGCGATGCATTCGAAGCAATCGAAGTCGAAGAGGATGTGGCAGAAGAGACTGATCTGTCGGAACTGTTCGACTAGGAAAAACCAGGGAGGGGAAACGATGACTCGCAAGATAACGGCAAAGAATCTGGCAAGGCACATACCGTCAGCTCTGATAGCCATCGACAACTGGAATACGTGGTCGATGTCGCAAACACGAGGTGGAAAACCAACAAAGAAGCCAGACGGGTCGGTTCTAGATCCTGCAAATCGTTTCCCCTTCCTAGCGCTCGCCGATGTCACGATGGATAAACATCGTGGTGTCGGCTTTGTGCTAACAGACGGTGTGTTCGTCAAGAAACACCGTCTGCTGTCATTCGACGTGGACGCATGCCGAGACCCCAAAACCGGGACGTTGTCCACCTGGGCGAGTGAGTTATGCGATCGTTACGACACATTCACCGAGATTACCCCATCTGGAACAGGTCTGCGACTTTGGCTGCTGGTCAAGAATCCGCCTCAGTCGTTGCCAGTAATCAAGATTCACCACCCGGCACCCGGTGGAGTCAACAAAACACCGGAGATCCAGATATTCGGATTCGGGTCTGCGCAGTATGTAACTGTCACAGGTGACCGACTACCAGACAGTGAACCGGAAATCCTGACGGTCGATGATCTCGATTGGTTCATGCAACAATTCGAAGTGCACGAGATCGAAGCTTCCACGGAGACCAGGCTACCGGAGGGAACAGGCAACGCACCGTCACGCGACGAGATCCATGCCGTGGTTCAACGTGATCCGCAAGGGAAGAAGCTAGCGAAAGGAGAATGGTCGGAAAACGGAGTGGAATCAGCCAGTGAAGGATGGTGGAGACTCGAACAAATCGTCTGTCGTGCAGCCAATAACCATGGCTCCGCTGCGGTGGACTACTTGCTAAATGACACCGCATTCGGTGCAGGCCAGGTCGACTCCAAAGACCCTGATAGATACACCCGACGTTCCTGGGTAGAGCGCGATTTTGCACGCGTTATCGGTAAGACGATAGGCGCAAGCAATCACGTATTCGATGACGAATTCGACGCTTACACATGGCAACCACCTAGAAAACCGAAGCGAGGTTCTCGAGTCTTACAGGCAGCAGACTTCGATGCCGAGTGCGGAGAAACCGAAATGCTGGTGTACGGATTGTTCCCTGCGCGTGGTTTGGCGCAACTATTCGGTGAGCCATCATGCGGTAAAACACCGTTTGCTCTCTCGATAGCGCTACATGTCGCCCTAGGAAAAGACTGGTTCGGATACGATATGGAACGCCCAGGTGCAGCCGTTTACATGATCGGAGAAGACATGACCGGAGTGAGAGACAGAATGCGTGGACAACTCGACGCGCTCAGCCCTGGCCATGCGTTGTCCGATCTGCCGTTTTACCTGACAAGAGAGCCAGGACAGCTAATCGACCATGAGGATGCCAAACGTTGGATAGCCGAGATCAGGGAGACCGTAGGCGATGATTCGGTATCCATCGTGGTTGTGGACACACAGAACCGCAATTTCGGCCCAGGTAACGAAAACAGCACCGAGGACATGACCAAGTTTGTAGATGGCTGTGACTTGATGCGCAGAGAACTAGATTGCTGTGTGCTGCTGGTTCACCATGTGGGGTTGGTGGATAAAGACCGTGCACGTGGATCGTCCGTTCTGTTCGGAGCGCTCGATGCTCAATACGAGGTCCAAAAAGACGGAATGTCGGTAGCTATGATGGCCCATAAGGGTAAGAATTGGGCAGAACCTAGACCGTTGCGAGGGACACTAGCTGTCGCTGTAATTGGTGTTGACATGAAAGGACGCGATCTCACAGCAATCACGCTGTCAGACAAGATCAAAACCGACTCATCTTTCGTAGACACAACAGACATGGAATTACGATCACTACTCGTTTGTATCCAACTATCGGACGGAAATCCGATCTCTCAACAGGAACTATGCAGCGCGTGTAGTTTGACAAGAAAACAACTTCGCACCAAGATCAAAGCAGCAGTTAGCCATGGTTTGATCAACATAACTGGTGGACGTGGTGGATCTAAAGCCACTTATTCTATTACCGAACGGGGAGTAGCTAACTTCTTCCCAGACCAAGACGCCAAACAGGCAGACATCGACGAACTTCTATCATGACAATCACAATCATTCTGGACGGTCAATACGGTTCTTGCGGAAAAGGAGCTTACTCAGCTTGGCTTGCCAAGGAAGAAGAACCGGAGGTTGCAGTGCGCACCGGGTCCCCAAACGCAGGCCACTCGATACATGTGGGAAACGAGGTTGTCGCGTTGCGACACATTCCAGCTGGGTGTATCTCGCCCGAAACAAAACTCCTCATACCGGCAGGTTCTCTCATCAACGTCGACGTGTTGAGGGACGAAATCTGCACGTTAGAAAACCTGGGTCTCTCCATTAGGGACCGACTGTGGATCGACCCGCGAGCAACAATCGTAGATCCTACGCACGAAGAAGCAGAGAAACACATGCGTGATTTCAACGGATCAACACGCGAAGGAATCGGAGCATGTCGAGCAGCACGAGCCATGCGAACAGCTGTGAAGATAGGAGCGGTGGCCCAGTCAATCGACATATTCGCAGGCATGGTTAGAAAACCGCGTTGGCTGAACGCAGAGTGCCACAACAAAAACGTGCACGTGGAGATGACGCAGGGATACGGGCTGTCGCGTGAGTTTGGTGCTTACCCATTCGTTACATCTTCAAACATCGTCCCTGCACAGGCTCTCGTCGAGATGGGGGTGACGTGTTGGGACGTGAAAGTGCACATGCTGATGCGAACATATCCGATTCGGGTTGCTGGAAACTCAGGACCACTCGACGCGGAGACCACATGGGAAGAACTCGCCGACCAAACCGATGGATACGTGCAGCCAGAGAAAACCACCGTTACGAGCCTGGTCCGTCGAGTTGGCCGATGGAGCGAACATCAAGCGCTCGAATCTACCATGGCGACGAATCCCGACCGTGTTATCCTGATGTTTGGAGACTACGTATTCCCTGGTATGGGACGCGCAGTAAGAACAGACCGAGGTGACAACAGTTGGGGTAGACCGCTGCAGCTCAAGTATGAATCCAAGATCGCTGACATGTGGAGTGTCGGCGACTGGAACAAATTTCGCAGACCTTTTCAACAACTAGGAGTAGACATCCATGCCATATCACTCGGATTCGGAGCAATCGCTAGAACGCCTGCTTGGTGAACTCAAAGGGCCAGAGGTCCAGTTCATCTCGATGGTAGCAAAACGTCTGATTGAAGGACGATCATATGGGGACCCGACAGCGCGTCCCATACCGACACTTCTAGAGGAAGTGATGGAAGAACAACTCGACTGTGTTGGTTGGGTATACCCCATGTGGGCTCGAACACTAAAACTCGCCGAAAAAGCAAAGGAGCTAGATTCATGATTTATCTTGCAGGACCAATCGACCGTGTCAGTTCCACCGAGGCTAGCAAGTGGAGGGAATATGCTGCCTCGAAGCTGACAGCAACAGTGTTCGATCCGTATTCCGCGTTTGGCCGAAAACCGAACCCGGTAGATCTAAACCTCGTGCAAACCGTCAACTTTGCCGCTATCGACGAATGCGACATAATGTTGGTGAATGGATCTACCCCTGGTGGTCGTGTCACCTGGGAAGAAGTAGATTATGCACTAGATCACGGAAAAGCTGTGGTGATTTATGGGGGATCTAGCAACTACAAAGAGCTGGAGAGTCGCGGTGCGATTACACATGATTCCCTGGGCGACGCAATCCACCAGGTGAATAAGATCAGCCAAAATCCAACCACTGCTGCGGTGGTCTCGGTGGACTACACCGAAGAAGACCAGATCGATGACACACTGCCGATCCTGAAATTCATGGTCGACCACGAAGCATGCGATACCTGGAGCCCTCCTTGCCCACAGACAGTCTATGTAGACGATGTGGGCTACGATCTGCCGTGTGCCCGTGATTGTGTGTTGCCGCCTGGGGTGACAACCGAAGTTAGGTTGGCATTTCGTGTCGCTCCACCTCCTGGGTTTTGGTGGAGACTCGTTGGCAGGTCGTCCACGTGGAGATCGAAAGGTCTGATCGTGCATGAGGGCATCATAGACGGTGGCTATAGGGGACCGTTGTGGGCCGGTATACACAATCCCACCGGAAAAGAGGTCAGTATCGAACAGGGAGATAGGCTCGTGCAATGCATCCTGCAACGCATCGAATCGGTGTCGCCCATGCTCGTAAACAGTCTGCCTGTGGGGGATCGTGGAGACGCTGGATTCGGGAGTTCTGGTCAATGAGAAAGTCGCCGACCGCACGGACTCTTGAATACTGCCGCAAACACAACATTCTGTGCGGTGTAGTCGAACGACGCATCGGACCTCCCGGTGCGATCGGTGTATTGAAAGATCTGTTCGGCTGCATCGATCTCGTTGCAGTCGAACAGAACGAGCTAGGCGTATTGGGTATTCAGGCCACATCGGGATCTAACATGGCGTCTCGCTACACCAAATCAACGACCGAATGCGCACCCATGCTGCGACGCTGGCTCGAATCGTGGAACCGATTCGAGGTGTGGGGGTGGCGCAAGAACAGCAAGAATCGATGGACCTTGCGTCGTGTCGATGTTACACTAGGCAAGGACGGCAACTTCTGCAAGGCGGTGATCGGATGAACGAATTTATATTAGGCGTAGACATCGAGACATCGAGCGCTCACGACATCAGGAACGGTGCATGGGCGTATTCGCAACATGAATCCACCATCGTTTACTGCGTGGCGTTTTCGTTGGCATGGAACTCGTTTCCCAAACGAGCCAACATCGAATGGGAACCAGGGGATGACTGGCCACAACCCATCTTAGAACACATCCGAGGAGGAGGTAAAGTGCTGGCCCATAACGTTGGATTTGAAAAATCGATATTCACTAACATCCTAACTCCACACCACGACTTCCCCGTCATCAAAAGCGAGCAATGGATAGACACCCAGGCCATGGGCAACGCTATAAATATGCCAGCCTCCCTAGGAGGACTCGCTCTCGCTCTCGGTTGTTCGGTCCAAAAAGACACCGAGGGAGCAGCACTGATGCGTAAGATGGCAAAAGCGATCTCGCGAGATGATGGCTACATCTACCCGTATGACACGCCAAAGAACAGACGTCGACTGGTGGAATATTGCTCAGTCGATGTCGGTACGATGATGGAT
>Ga0114906_1002143_pt1 | contig 10077 bp, 20 predicted proteins | sample MalvirDeepMed_M9_FD_89687 | JGI IMG/M metagenome (GOLD analysis project Ga0114906, IMG submission 89687) | Marine viral communities from the Global Malaspina Expedition - Malaspina viral metaG DeepMed_M9 | ecosystem: Environmental > Aquatic > Marine > Oceanic | place: Mediterranean Sea... | reverse complement strand
TACGAACCTTATAGAAGTAGACCCAACAAAGAATTGGGGTGACCCCAGAGCGCGTAACTTTTTTAAAAACCTTGTTGACTTTGAGGTTGGCACAAAGATTGGATTAGGATATGCGACAATACCCAACATAACGCAAACTGGAATATCAACTGCCGTAAAAGCTGGTTTTTGGAATACATTTAAGGGTGCAGTAAAATTGTCCCTACCAACAGAGAAAGGCAAGAAATACAGAAAGCTTGTCAGGGAATCTGGAATCACCAATCTGTCCGTATTTCAAATGCTTGCCGGGCTTGAGCCGTCCGCATCCATAATGGGCAGATTTGCAAATTTGACAACCAAGATATCAGGCTTTCAGGCTATCAATAAAGCCAATCAATATTTAGCGGCGGCGGCTGGTAAAGAATACATAGGCACTCTTATGAAAGCAAGGGAAAGCAAGATAGGGTGGCGTCGGAATTGGGCGGAAAAAAGCTTACGCGATTTGGATTTAGACCATCGTGCGGCAAAACAGACTGAACGCCAAACTTTGGAAGCAATGTATAGGTTTTCAAGAGATGCACAGCTACAAAGAAACGTATTGAATGACCCGTTGTTTTTTAATGATCCTAGATTCAGACCATTTATTTTATTTAAAAGATTTGGTTATAAACAATTTAACTGGATAAGGGAAAACATGGCTCAGGAATTAGCGAGGGGCAACGTATTGCCTTTATTAAGATTAGGTATTGGTGGTTTCTATGGAGCTCAATTTGTAACATGGTCTAAGAAAGCGTTGAATAGTTTCTGGTCTGGTGAAGAAGTTTACGATGAGAACAGGCTGTTTCTTCCGGGTATCCCGCCGGGAACAATTCTGGATACAATGGGAAATGATATAAATACGGACATGTCGCAATATACTTGGAGTGATTTTCTTGACCATGCCGCATCGGTAGGAGCATTTGGTTTCATCGCGGACATAGCGGCGGCTGAAAATAAACTGAGAGCCGTTGAGTTTTTCGTTAAGCCTGCAATATATCAGGACGCCATGAAAGCGATAGACGCTTTTCAAAGAATGTATAAGGATATCGTAGATTACGGCATTGGGTTCGGTAAAAGGGCACCTAAGTACTTGGCGCCAATTTTTGGAACTGTCCCAAGAAGGATTTCAAAACAATTTGAAACAGAAGGGCAGAGAGAAACGTATACCAGATATAGAAGGGGTATAATCAGGGGGAGAATACTTGACGCCATGATAAACGGCAAGGATAAGGAAGCCACTAAAATTATAATGGCTTGGAATAGGGCTAATCCATATGAAGCTTTTTATTATGAGGATATTGGCGTTGACGCCATCTTTGAAAGGCTTGAAAAGAAGTACGAAAAGAGCATCAATCCTTAGGTATTTTCTTTTTAAATATTTTATACAATATCAGAAATATCCATTCCATCATTCGTTCTTTTCGTTATGATAGACCCTTCTGTCCCATTTGTTTAAAAAGTAGAAAATGGCGATGAAGGCGCATACCAGTAGATTGTCAAACACTCCCGTAACCGCTATCTCCCAAAAATAATACCAACTCATTTCATCTCTCCTTTATTAGTTTCATTATCTCATATGAGACCTGTGGGCAGATGGAATTCCCTATTCCTTTAATTCTGTCCACCCTATTGGATATCCCATGAGCCATTCTAGAAATTCCGGGTTCAACTGTCCATTGGTCACTCCAGTCACTTCCGGGTTCGACAGGCTGTAGTTCACCCCTCCCTTCGCCTTCCACGATTTGCTGGTCTTCTTTTGTATGTAATCCGATGCTTGCGGAGTCGGGTAGGTAGGCAACGATCCAGATTCTTTTCCTTCTGTGCGGTGCCGGAGGATCAACGTCGTCTGCTCCGATAATCTGCCATTCACAATTGTACCCTGACGAGGTAAGGTCGCAGAGAACTCGTTCAAACCCTCTATGAATGAGCATTGGTACGTTCTCAATGAGTGCGTATCTGGGTCGTACTTCGCCAATAATGCGGTGCAATTCTGACCAAAGACCCGACCTTTCTCCATCAATTCCGGCTCCCTTTCCCGATGACGACAAGTCTTGGCATGGGAACCCCCCTGTGATGAGGTCGACGTTTTTGAAGTCTTTGCCATCTAATTTCGTAATGTCTTCATAAATGTGAACTCCGGGGAAATTCTTTTGCAGTACCCTTTGAGCATATTTCTCAATTTCGCAGAATCCGATAATTTCCAGATCGTCTCCCCATACCCATTGGGCGGCAAGACTGAATCCACCGATTCCGCTAAAAAGATCGAGCATTCGCATTTCATTTGTTCTTCCGGTTGTTCCAACATCTTTCAGCCATCGACCACAGCATGGCTAACATAAAGACACCAATGCACCAAACGACTATGGCGATACCACACAGCAGAAAATCAATTATCCATTCAGTTAAGTCTATAAAAATCATATGCTTATCTCCTTTTTGTCTTCTTCACAAATCCTACAGGTTACCCTAGGCAATCCGTAAGTCGGCAAATGACCATACGATATGTGCCTGTAACCCAAGGTCTTTTCCCAAACCCGTTTGCAGGATTCACAATACTTCAGGCGTCTAGCCTCCCTGACGTAAGAGTTTCTCTCATGTCTCTTTTTCGGCATTGAGCCGTTTCTAAGAGCCTTTATTACCCAATCCATCTTTGTCTAGGCAACGTGAACATTTCTTTCTCCGTTTACCGTATGAAGGAACGTGTGTGTGGAATATCGTAGTCTTGACGCTTCCGTGCCGATTGTCGAGTTGTAGCTCCCACACCTTTTTGCAATCCTCGCAAAAGAAAGTTTTGTTGTCCGCATTGGAACACGACGTCCTGCTTTTTGCCGTGGCGGTTTTTAAATGGATGGAAGTCCTACCTACCATGACGTCGGCTATTATTCCATCCTGAACTGCCAAATCCCTGATGTTTTTTCCTATAAAGTCCATTCTTTCGCTTTTTTTGCCGTCTTCACTCATTTTTCATTTTACCATCAAAAAAACACCGTCTAATTTGGCGAATGCGGCTGTTTCTCGATAAATAGGTACCTAACGTAGGTTAAGAATCATACGGCGAACAGGGGGAGACTAGCCCCCCTTGTCGCCATAACACAATATTGAGCCTAGAATGGGCTTCCAGAGCCTTCTTTTGGTTGAAACTGCCCTCTAAGATTGGTTGCACCGCTCTTAGTTTTGTTTATCCAAAGAGAAGCCTTCAGTTCGACGCCGTCAACCTTTGCGCTTCCGGTATAATCCGGGCGGTTGTCGTCTTCTTCCTTGTAGCCATTCTTCAATAGACTCATTGTGTTGTCTTTAAGTTCAAAGTCTTTAGCCATTTTGAACTCCTTTATTGTGGGACGTCGCACAAGCTTTTATGAACGCAATGCCAACCACGCTCATACGTCATCCTTGTTCCGCTTGTACGGCATCCCGGTTATTGAAATATCCAAATATTTTTTCATCTTTTTCGCAATTGACCAATTTCGATATCTTTTCCATGTCTTCTTTCTTAACCAAATAACACAGTTTATGATGATCGTCTCCAACGCCAGTAGTCTTTATCTGTCTATATCCTTTCAACAATATCAAGTTTTTTATTTCATCCGGTCTTATGCAAACCCAATTTACTTCATCATAAAATATCCAATAGTCAGCCTTGGTTGTAAGCAAGGCGCTGGGTTTTCCATAATGCTCCACTTCTATCAGATAATTCCCGGTATCATTTGATTTTATATCACTTTTAATTTCGTATTTAGTATTTGTTTCTGGAACGTATATGTCGAAATCCTTAAAATATTCTTCAATCAATATTGAGTTTGGGTATTTTTTTTTCAATCTTTTCAGAAAGATTTTTTCTATTATTTTTCCATTCTCAAGAGCTTCTTCAAATTCCGGCATGGCTATACGCCCAACTTTTCCTTAACTATGGAAAGCATCCAGCAAAACTTTTCATAATCAATTACGATCATCGCCTTGCCTCTGTCTTCCTTTATAACCACTCCCTCTTCTTCCTTTTCAGGTTTCAGCCACGATGCTATGACCTTCTTTCTCTTGCATCCGAAAAACTTACCTTCAATTTCAATGTCGCCAAGTTCGTGTTGCGCTCCGCCCCTGTCCCGATTGAATGCCTCCAATTCAAATTCTTTCGCCGTCTTGACGGCATATCTCTGCAAGTCGGCTCCCCTACGGCGATTTCTTTTGCCTCGGCGAACGTTCTTGGGGTCTTTAGTCTTCATGCATGCATCTCCATTTTTGATTTTATTCCCTTATCCCTGCACGATGGGCAACGAGCGTACAACCGCTTTGACCCGTGCCACAGTTTCATATCGCACTTGTCGCATACGTAAAGATATTCAACCTTGTCCATACTGTCGTAAACCCTTGTTTTTCTTGTGTTTACCCTAAACGCCTTCATCGTTGCAATACTCGCCTATTATGGGTTCCACCGATTTGTTGTTGTCCGCTACCGCATCATCGTATTTGTTCAGCAAATCGGTTCTTATCTTTTTCATGTCCTTCAACAGTTTTTCGTAAGGCTTCATGAAATCCATACTCTCCAATCCGTATATCCTAAGCCTAGTCACGTTCTCCAATGCGTTTATATGATAATCTATCTCTGGAAGAGTGTATCTTATCACTGCGCTTATTTTAGTTTTGTCTATCAAAACGGCAACTCCAATAGTTTGACAAGTTTTCCAACCGGGTACTTCACTCGCTTGGAAAATTCATTGGTGAAAGTCTTTTCGTATATCTCTATCACGACAAGTTTACCTATGATCTCATTAGGCTGAAAACTGGCTGACGAATCATTGCTCTCTTCGATATCCATAATCCTGAGAAACTTTGCATATCCCCAATTCTTTCTATTGTCGAACAAATATCCGTCAGCCTTTTTATACCTAAAGATGCCGTTGTCCTTAACTTCCCATTCGTCAAGCGCATATATCGGCTTGTAGACGTCTGCGACGTGTCTGCCGAACCTAACGTCTCTGGAAACTTCAACGTCGACGATCTTGGCATTGTGTTTTCCCGTCCCGATTGAATCATAACCCTCCATTTGCTCCAGCAAGTTCATCAATCCTTCTGAGACATTCATGAAGATTCTCTTTTGTAATGTTCCCGTCGTTGAGAGCCTGTAACACGTTTTTCCTGTCTTCTTCTCCAAGAACCTTAACCTTCTCCTTGATTACGCCAGTGACTGTTCCGTCGCCAGTGTCCTTAATCGTTTCTTCGATGGGAGGAGTACCATTGCCTTTCATTTCCACTCCATCTACGACATATCTTATCCATCTCTCGATGCTTTGACATAGATCGTCGGTCATTTCCATACCGCTCGTAAAAGCGGCAACGGCAAAACCGTGTCTGATCTTACCTTCGGTTATCTTGTCCCAATCGGGTTGTTTTGTTTCGCTCATAATTTACCGTCTCCTTTTGATTTTAGACCACCACCGCAGACTTTGAAAAATCCGCAGTATTTTGGGTTGCATTCCCACGCATATGCGGGCGCTACACCCAATTCTATTTCCGGGTTGCCGTTTTCAAACCTTTCGTTAAGGTCAGCCCAGTAATTCTTCGCCTCGTTTACGTAATCGACGTCCACCTCGTATTCCCTCATCAACGAAGTGTCCTTATTATAGTACAACAGGGCAAGTTTTTTAATCTTTACGTCATACTCATTCTCATACCACCAAGCATACGTGCCCAGTTGCAAAAAGTAATTCGTGGACGGACTTGGATCGGGATATCTGCCAAATAGTTTTTTCCACTTAAACGAATTGCACGTCTTTATGTCGTACAAAGCATCATCGTCCGCTACGATGACGTCTAGGAATCCACGAACGCTGACTTCCGGCAACCTGATTTCCTTTTCTATGAATATTCTAGTCCCGTTGTTTTGAGCATACTCTCCAAGCGCACTCTGTATGTCTCCATGCACCAAATCTCCAAGCCTGAAAAGTCGTAGCGTATCTTTGTCTATTGGCTTTGGAACCACCTTTTCAATATGCTGAAAATAATGTTTCCGCATGCACATACCAGATGCCGATGCGTGAAACCATTGCCCGTAATCGTCATATCTCTTTTTTTGATTAAGCAGATTGGCATCCGCTATGTAATCGTTATAGATACCTATGATGTCTATCATTTAAAGCACTCCTTCCACGGGGGACATGTCCTTTATCAACATTTTGTTCCGCATCTCAGTTTGCGCCCACCTATCGAGTTCAAGCAATTCTTTAGATTGGGCTTGTTTAACGACGTTAATCGCCTTCTTCACTCCGGTTATCTCATGAAAGAGATAATCTTTTTTGGGGTCTGATCCCCATTCTTTTTCAATATTTGATATTTCATCATTCAAGTCTTTTTCAAGACTTCTTAAAACGTTGAACATTTGTTTTGCCTTTTATCTTTTTGATGCGTTTTTTGTATTGAATGCTTGTACGCCCCTGACGGCTTAAAGTTTCATTTAATTTCCTTTTTTTCTGCTTTCTAATTTTTGCTTTACTGTTTGGCATTAGTTTTTTCTTTTATTTAAGATGTCTCTACACACTTTTGAATGAAGTACAGCACCAATATGGTCATATTGCACCACCAGATGTTGTAAGTGGTCTACAGATAAAGTTTTAAATTCTTTTATCGTGATTTCGTGTGGATACGATGTTCTAGCCCAAGATCGTAATTGTTCGAGTGATTTTTTTGAATCTTTCATTTTCTTTTTTGATTTTGCTTGTTTGTTTGGCATGTGATAAGTGGCAAAGGGCGATGACGCGATAGTATATGGGTAACAATGAAAGGAGCATCACCGCCCTCCGCCGAGGGGATTAATGTTTACTCGTGTAAGGACTCAAGAACGCTTCCAATCCCTTGCTCACCTTACCCAGAAAGTCCAAACCAACAACGGGCATGGACGTTTTACGGCGAGCGGATTTGTGATTGATCCAGTATCCCGGTGAATCTACCGCAACCTTGTATCCGTTTGCTCTCGTCGTGCCCACGGGTCTTCCAAGTTTGGTTTCTTTTTTAGTTTCTTTCATTTGACTTTAACTCCTTCTTTTTTGAAAACGTCAGGTTCTCTATTTCCTCTTTCATGAACTCGAAAAACCTGTCCTTCAGTTCCCTGTTTATTCTATTAAACGCCTTTGAACCGGATATGTTCCCATTCTTTTTGTATTTATGCAATTTTTTAATGATGCCGTAAAAATCTTCAACGTATACGGATAATTCAGTCCAGTATTTAAAGTCCTTCGACGTCTTTTGGAAATGGCAATTTTGACATCTGACTTCACACTTTTCTATTTCTTCCAGTATCTTATTCCAACTATACCCGTCGCGGACGAACCTAAACACGCCCTCCGTTTTGCTTACCCTGCTCTTTTTGGATGGGTCTATATGGTCAAACACCATCATGGACGGATGATGAATCTTACCACAATCGGCACATGGTTTGCTGAAATATTCGACAACGATTCTAGCATAGTTTTTCAATACCCTTCTTCTTTTGTTGATCGTTATCATGGACAAATACTTCTTCCTGTTGGAATAATATCTATCGACGTTTACGGCGTTGTGACAAAACTTGCAAAATGATTGTTTTCCGTCTTTTCTGGCGGAGTTTCTATGGAAAAGATCAATCGATTTGACCTTTCCGCAACGATAACATCTTTTGACTGATTTCATATCCGTAAATATGGAGCGCCACGGGGTTGGATTTGACGAAAAAAAGGAAAAACAAACATGTCCAAAACCCCGCAGTCGCCCCAATAAAATATAGAAATTATCTCATAAACTTGCAACATAACTATGAGTCAAATCTATAGTAGCATTGCCAACCAAAATCCTTGTCTAGCCAACTTATTTCCTCGATGTCCAGTTCGCAATGTTGTTTAAGATATTCCACGTCGCTCATCTTGATCGGATTCCAGTAGCCATAGGAGAAGAATCTGTCTCCGGCACTATTCGTCTTAAATGAAATCTGCCGTTTGTCGATTCCGTTCATTCCAAGTAACAGGAGTATCTTATGCTCGACTGGGTTCACTTTCTTCTCTTTGTATGACTTCGGTAAGGTCGTTGCCCAATCTTTTCATCATATGATCCAATACCAACGAATGTTCGTTGAGATCAAACTCCAACTTTTTTATCTCCTTCACGAGTTTTTCGTTCTCTCTCAACAACTCTTCCATTGAAGGTTTTTTCTTTTTCATTACAGACTCCTTTTTCTTTTGTTCTTTTTCATCGTTTTTGTAGTTTAGTAACCTATGGCATACTCTTTAGCAATGTCAAACGCTTTCGCCTTTTGTCTGGCACGGGTTCCATTGAGTATGTTGCTTCCAGATTCCTTTTCCCTGTCCGATATCATGTGGTCAGCCCAATAAGTCACGGCTGAAAACCATCTCCATGCGGTATCTCCACGCTCCGCCTGACCGGGTGAATTATGATAAGCCCAATCAAGGTCGGCAAGTTGGCTGATGTGCTTTCCAGAATACTTGGAATTTGTCCAAGAGACCTTTCCTTTCAACGTCCGCTTTCTAGGTTTCATAACCGCACCAAGAACGTTGGCGAACTCCTTTTTGTTGCGCATCGTATACCATTCCGTATCCTGTAGGCGATTTACCACGTCGTAGTATTCAAGAATAGTATCGTTAGCCAATCGTATCTGTATCCTATAATCCTGAATTTTTATTATAGAATTACGCGTATGTTTCGCTTTGAATAGGAGATCTGATGCCGAATTAAGCATAAATGTATTAGTACACACCGAATCTCCGATCTTTATTGTACATTTCAATGCTACTGAGCCGTCATGAGATGTTCCTATCCATATTTTGGGAACTAAAAATGTTCCATCAAAAGAGAGATTAGGTAAATCATCATTCTCCAATTCAATGAAGGCAAGTCGATTGTTTTTTAATTCACCGCTACCAGTTATTCTATACCCCATTTTCATTAATTCATGGGCAATCTCTTCCAACTTCTCGAGTTGAATAGGACAATAACTGGACGGATGGACGTAGAGTACGTCTCCACTGTTCCACGGATTGTTTCTCGGCATTCTGGCAACGCCATTGAAATCGGGTATCGGCTCATACATGATCCCGTCTTCCGTAATGACTTCCCTAAAAATCGGGATGGACTTGACGTCGTGAGTGAATAGTCTTTCTTTCATTATTCGTTCTCCTTTTTTAGGTTAAAAAATTGTAGCGAAACAAGGTGTCGGTTCCCCAATATATGAACCCAGTACGTTGTAGTAAAAATACTCATTGGCATCATCAACGTCATCGATACCTCCTTTAACTAAAAGTTCCAAACATTTTTCCTTGTCGTATAGAACTACGGGTTCCATGCCGTATCTTTCGACAACGCCTATAATGGCATCATCAAAGCCTTCGGCAATTGATACGTCTGGGTATTCGTCCGCCAAGAAATCTTTAACTGATTTTATTGCCATCGGTTGCCTGTTTTAAATTTTTAATTTCATCGTCGATCCAACCGCCGACGTGTTCAATACCATCTGAGACGTTCTTCAGCATCCCCAACAAAGCCCTTTGGCTCATGATTCTGCCAACGCCTTCGGTATGGGAGTACATCATCGTCACTTTGTCTTTGATGGTCTCCAAAGTTTTAATTTGTTTCTTCATCTATATCTCCATCTAATTTGTTACTCATATGCCTTTCAGCATATTTTGTCGCCCATTCACTAATAAATTTCCATAATTCAGCGTGTTCATATAGTTCTTTTTCTTTAAAACTATCTTTTTTTAGTTCTGCATAAAATAATACAAGAAAAATAAACATTTCACTATATGACTCTATATCTTTAGGTAGTTCAGTATTTACTAAATCTGTAGGTAGTTCAGCAGTTGCTAAAAACCGTAAAACATCTTGAACTCCTTGTTTCGTGATTCGATAAGTATCTTCTTCTTTCATTATTTATTCCTTTTTTTGATTGTGTTCATCTTACTTAAACGTTCTTATTCTCATTTGGTTCCATTTTATTTTTTGCAGGAGAGGCAGGGCTCGAACCCACATCTAACGGGTTTGGAATCCGTTGCATTATTCCTGTTTTATGCTACTCTCCTATGT
>Ga0114906_1002141_pt1 | contig 10082 bp, 8 predicted proteins | sample MalvirDeepMed_M9_FD_89687 | JGI IMG/M metagenome (GOLD analysis project Ga0114906, IMG submission 89687) | Marine viral communities from the Global Malaspina Expedition - Malaspina viral metaG DeepMed_M9 | ecosystem: Environmental > Aquatic > Marine > Oceanic | place: Mediterranean Sea... | reverse complement strand
TCGACCATGTCGGGCATCGAGGGTATGGCTACCTACAATTACAGCGACACGCTAACTTTAACCGCAAGCCTTGGTTTCTTAGACGCAGAATTTGCTAACGACACTGCCGATGGTTCGCCATTTGAATACGGCGGTAACAAGTTCCGTTTAGCACCTGAGGTAAGCGGTGCAATTAACATCAACAAAGTATTCAACATGAATAACTTCGACATTGATGTTAACTGGCTTACCAGTTTCCAGTCAGAAGTGTTTTTTGAAAGCAGCAATTACCCTGGTCTTTCTCAAGATACTTACTCACTGACTGATGTATCGGTGAAGCTGCTTCAAGACAACAGCAAGTTTGCCTATGAGTTTTACGTGAACAACCTGTTTGATAAAGAATTCTTGATTGATGCTGGTAATACGGGCGGTGGCTTGGGGATTCCGACCTTTGTTCGCGGCATGCCACGCATTGCTGGTGTGCGTGTTTATTACGCGTTCTAGAAGTAAAGAATAAGAGAGTACCTATTCCCGTCAATATGCCCCTATTTTGATGGGAATAGGACGTAATTTAAATTATATGGATTACAAGAAGGAGTATCAGAGACTCTGTTTTTAGTTGGTGCAATTTAACTATAATGTCTTTCACTCTGTCTTTGTTGATGAAAAGCGAAAGAAGACATTTAATGCTAGTGCAGTTACAATAAAGATTCTTTAAGAACCTCGGAGAATCTGCATGCCTTTAAAAGCTACCTCAGTGAGATTAGATGATGAAACACTTGCACGTGTAGGCGAAATGGCTAAGGCGATGGATAGACCTAGGGCGTGGCTGATGGCCGAAGCCATCAAGCAGTTTGTTGCTCGCGAAGAGTGGTTTATCCAAGAGGTGGAAAAAGGAGTGAAAGCCGCTGATGAGGGACGTTTGACCGACCATACTGATGTCAAAGCTAAGTGGGAGGCTAAGCGTGCAGCTCAAATGGACTGATCTTGCAGGTACCGATTTAGAGAAAATTGAAGCTTATTGTGCGAGGTGTAAAACAGCGTTTATAGCTTCTTCTTGTATAAATAACGTGTATAGGCTCAAGCCTATACACGCTTATAAAATTGTAGAAAGCTATGCCTTAATCTCAAAGCTATGCGTGTTAACCACCTTTCCAGCCTTGGTCAAAATTGCATCAACGTAGTGCCACGTGGCTTTTGCACTATTTTCGCTAATGGTTAGTGTCATAAAACCGCGCTGATGAAGATTACAGTATTGCAAGTCTTCAATGAGTAACGGAAGGTCATCGGCAAGGGTTTCTGCCATTTCATCATCCATGCTTAAATAATGTTCCATGCCGGGTGACGTCACCCCAGGGGTGGCAAGTTCAACACCCACTTCCGTTCCGTCTTTAAGGGTTAGTTTGTTGTGCCAAGCATTATGAGTATCGCCTGCAAGGGCAATAACTGGCTTGCCGATGGATTTTAGCTGCATGAGAACCTGTTCACGTTCAACAGGGTAGCCATCCCATGCGTCTAAGTTGTAGGGCATTACCGTATTGATAAGCGCAAGCTCTTGCTCACTGAGTGCTGCACCTTGCTTTTGTTTGCGTTTGATATTCGCAAGCCTATGTACATGAGCAGGTATTTCTTTACGCTCAACGCCGTTAAAAATAGACACAGGGAATAGCATGCGGCCAATTAATAGCTGTTGCCCCAGCACTTGCCATTTAGCCTGGCTTTGCTTCATAGAGGTATGTAGCCAATTGCGCTGGGTTTCACCTAAAAGACCGCGATTAGGATTACTGATATCTTTCATAAAGCCTGCTTGGTCAAAAGCTTTAGTTTCAGCGTCGCGATAGTTGGCGTATTCAAGCTGCTTATCCCGGGCTAAAACGCGGGTATCAAGCATGTATAAATCAAGCAGGTTGCCAAAGGTAAACTGACGGTAGATTTCTAAACGCTCTGTGCCAAATGGCGGCCGTATAGGTAGCCACTCATAATAGGCTTGAACGGCCGCCGCACGACGTTCATAAAAATCGCCTTCATCCGCTTGGTGATTTTCAGCACCGTCTTTATAGGTGTCGTTAGTAATTTCATGGTCATCCCACACAACGATAAACGGCTTATTTTGATGTAAAGCCAGCAAGCCTTCGTCGGTGCGATACAACGCGTAGCGCTTTCGGTAGTCGGTTAGCGTATAAAGCTCGGTATCGTTATCTGGCGCATAGGTTCGGCCAATCTCTTTGGCATGTTCGGTGGCGTAACCCTTTCCATCGTACTCATATATGTAGTCGCCTAAATGCAGCACATAATCCATGTTGTCATCTTTGGCGGCTTCCATATAAGGCGTGAAAAAGCCGGCAGGGTAGTTCGAGCAAGAAAATATGCCGAATGTGACCTTAGATACGTCTGCTTCCGGCAATGTACGAGTTTCGCCAACAGGGCTCACATTATCCGCACTTTTGAAGCGATAAAAGTATTTGCTTGCAGGCTGAAGACCTGACACATCTACTTTTACGGTAAAGTCATGTGTCGCTTTAGCCTCAACGACTCCGCTACTTACCACGTCGGTAAATGCTGCATCGCTTGCCATTTCCCACAAAATATCGGCTTTAACTAAAGCCGAGCTTGATGTAGGAACCGCGCGAGTCCAAATGATCACTGCATCTTTTAACGGGTCGCCACTGGCCACGCCATGGGTAAATTCCGATTTAGTTTGAGGCTGACTGTTTGCTGACGTGCTAACTGTACACCCCGCTAGCCCAGTAGATACTGCCACGCTCGCACCCGCGAATGACGACAGCCTAATAAACGTTCTTCTATCCATATGCCTGCTCTTTATAAAGTTGGTAGGGTAAATAGTGTATTAATTGTTTTGTTGAACGCTCATACAACAAAAATGAAAACCCATTTTTATACTGATTGTTTGTGACATCGAGATGTCAGGCTGAACTGAATCGAGAACTGGACGTTAGATCGAAGTTTACACAACCCTGTTCGATTAAAATATAAACATATTTTTGAGGTGAGATTACCTCTGTGGTAATCTTCTATGGGTGGTTAGATGGCAATTGTAAGCTTCCTACATCAAAAGCTACTTTTAATGTGGCTATCTGATTACGATGAATGGCTTGTGTTAGCATATCGTCATGAAGTCTGGAATGCGTTGTTTGATTTAGACGCTGCATCACAAATATCTGATTTGCTAGATATCGGTGCAGTACGATCCGAAGAAAGCGAACTTTGGTACGTGACTATTGCAGTTAATAGCGTAGAGCCTTGTGGAGCGGTAACTTGCTATTTCAACGATGGTGACTGTTTCAGTCTGGATTATAGAGAGTACAACCCATGAGACAAAGTATGCACATAGGCATTGAATCTAAAGGTGATAGGGGCTGCGCATTAATTGAAGCAGGAGAGCGAGCATCACGGCCCGAGCATCTTAAGAGGCCCCATCCGGGCGAAGTATTTAAACGCAGATGCATGGCAAAGTCACCCTTGAAGCAATCAGAGGTTGCGCAATGCTTAGAAGTCTCGACTAAACATTTATCGCGATTTGTTAACGGGCATTCTAATTTAACTGTCGAGTTCGCGCGCAAGCTTGAAGCGGTAAGCGGTATAAGTGCCAAGACTTGGATGCATTATCAGGTTGCCTACGACTTGTATCGAACCGCAAAAAGTAAACCCAGCTTAAAACCAATATACTAGCGGGTGTTTCAACTTTTATAATGTGTATGTATAACTTACGTGAGCTTGCACCCTTTAACCTTATTAGCTTATAGACATTGAAGAAAAGATATTGCCTAGCACGGTAATAACTTCGCTTGCATTACAATAAACCGCAAAATTCAGCACGCCTTAATTACTCCCAATGTTTTACCGTAAATACTGTTATACTGTGCAGCAAATAACCACATGAACCAAATTTGGTAAGTGTGTCTAACAATCTATGAATCAAAATTTCTTGTACGTATTTTTTAAGGCGTACCACAATAAGAAAGTCTTGAACAAATAAAGTAAGCTTTAGGAGCACGTTAGTTGAGATGTCAGACGACGAGTTGTTTGAATATTAACTAGCAGAGCAACGCCCGTCAGCGGCAGGTTAAGGCTTACTGAGTAAACAAAGTAAAAGGTAATTTATAAATACATGAGTGACGATCCGCATTATCAGCGCGAGAAAGAGAAGTACGACAACCCGGTAGCAAGCCGCGAATATTTAATGAGTTTACTAAAAGAACACGACAAGCCGTTGTCGTTTCTTGATATTTGTAACTTGGTGAACGCGTTCGACGAAGAAGCCCGAATAGGTATACAGCGCCGCTTACGCGCCATGGAGCGCGAAGGGCAAGTACAGTTCACCAAACAGAAAAAATACATACTTCAAAACCGTGATGAAATCATAAAAGGCCGCATTATTGGCCACCGAGATGGTTACGGCTTTCTGCGTCCTGAAGATAAAAGTGGTGACTTATTCATAAGTGCCGGGCAAATGAATTTGTTTTTACACGATGACGTGGTTGAAGCGCGCATTAGCGGCACCGACCGTCGCGGTAGAAAAGAAGCCTTTATTACCCAAGTTATCGAGCCAAGAAGCGAGCCAATAGTCGGGCGCTATTTCGTAGAGCAAGGTTTTGGCATGGTTGTGCCAGATGATAGCCGCCTTCAGCATGAAATTGTTATTCCGCCAGAAAGTACCAACGGTGCGCGCATGGGGCAGGTGGTTGTAGTAGAACTCTCCCAACGCCCCCGCCGTAAAATGAACCCCGTGGGAAAAATTGTTGAAGTACTTGGTGAGCACATGGCACCAGGTATGGAAATCGAAATGGCTCTTCGCACTTTTGATATTCCGCATCAGTGGCCAAACGGCGTAACCAAGCAGGTGGAAAAACTCACCGATCAGGTGCCAGATGAAGCCAAAGAAGGGCGTATCGATTTACGCCAGCTTCCTCTTGTTACCATTGATGGTGAAGACGCCCGCGATTTTGACGATGCGGTTTATTGCGAGCCACTCGATGACGGCGGCTGGCAGCTGTGGGTAGCCATTGCGGATGTAAGCCATTACGTAAGAACGGGCTCTGCCCTTGATGATGAAGCGCAACAGCGCGGAAACTCAGTGTATTTCCCCGACCAAGTTATCCCTATGTTACCTGAGGTGTTGTCGAACGGACTGTGTTCACTGAACCCTGAAGTTGACCGGCTTTGTATGGTGTGTGAAATGACCATCAGCGCCCAAGGGAAGCTAGAAGAGTTTCAGTTCTATGAAGCAGTGATGAACTCTCATGCCCGTCTTACCTACAACAAGGTGTGGGGCATATTACAAGGCGATAAAGAGCTGCATCAGCGTTATGAACCTCATGTGCCCCATCTTCGCAATCTACACGATTTATACCGAGCACTTAAAAAAGCCCGAGCTAAACGTGGTGCTATTGAGTTTGAAACCCAAGAAGTCAAGTTCGTGTTCAATGCACAGCGCAAAATAGAAAACATTGTGCCGCTGGTGCGTAACGACGCACACAAGCTGATTGAAGAATGCATGATCATGGCGAACGTAAGTGCGGCTTTAACGCTAGAAAAGCATGAGGCGCCAGCGCTTTATCGTGTTCACGATAAGCCAGACGCCGACAGGCTAACGGCATTCACTAGCTATTTGAGTGAAATTGGTATTCCACACCGCATAGTTGAAGATGCAGAGCCTGCCGCATTTACCGATGTAGTACTAAAAACACGCGGGCGGGTAGACGAAGAGCTTATACAAACCATGCTGCTGCGCTCTATGAAGCAAGCGGTATACGACGGTGAAAACGTAGGGCACTTTGGTTTGGCCCTCGAAGCTTATGCTCACTTTACCTCGCCTATTCGTCGCTACCCTGATTTAGTGGTGCACCGTGCATTAAAAGGCATTATTGCTAAACAGCAGGGTAAAAAAGCGGTAAGCGGTGCTAAAAACTACACAGTAGAGGAAATTGAGCAGCTTGGTGAACAGTGTTCAATGACAGAACGCCGCGCTGATGATGCTACCCGCGATGTGGCCGACTGGCTCAAGTGCGAGTTTATGTTAGATCACGTAGGTGACACTTTTGAAGGGGTAGTCAGCTCGGTCACTAATTTCGGTTTATTCATTCGCTTAACGGAATACCATATCGACGGGTTAGTGCATATTACGTCACTCGATGACGACTATTATCACTATGATGATGTGAAACAAGCGTTGGTAGGTGAGTCGGGCCATCGTCAGTTCAGACTGGGCGACACAGTCGAGGTAACCGTTGCGGCAGTAAACCTTGATGAAAGAAAGATTGATTTATTACTCGATAAGTCTATGCTGCGCAGCACTAAAGGTAAGAAGGTAAAAGTGAAGACAGTTAAAAAGTCTTCAGACAAACCTACTCGCTTTGATAATAAACCCCGCTCTGGTAAAGACTCCCGTTCTGATAAGAAGGGGAGCAAAGGCAAAGGTGGTTCAAATTCGCCCAGTCGTAGCGGTGGAAAGTCGTCAAGTCGCGGTAGCGCAAAAAGTAGCAACAGCGGCAAAACATTGTCATTGAATAAAAGAGGTAAGCGTTAAATGGCGCAGCAAGAATGGTTATACGGTTTACATGCTATGCAGTCGGTACTCGAAAAAGAGCCAGAGCGTGTAATGGAAGTGTGGGTTTTAAAAGGTCGGAACGATGACCGCTTGACCAACATTGTTAACCAAGCCCGCCGTTTTGGTATCTCTGTTCAGTTTAGCCAGCGCAAAGCGCTAGATGACAAAGTAAGCGGTGAGCAACACCAAGGCGTGGTAGCAAGAGCGAAACCAGCCCGCGTGCTAGATGAAGCTGACTTAGACAAAATTTTAGAAAGCGAAGCGCAGCCTTTAATCTTGGTACTAGACGGTGTTACCGACCCGCATAATCTAGGTGCGTGCCTGCGTACTGCAGATGGAGCAGGGGTGCACGCGGTAGTAGTACCGAAAGATAAATCAGCCAGCCTTAACGGCACAGTAAGAAAAGTGGCCTGTGGTGCAGCTGAAGTGGTTCCACTTATTCAAATCACGAACCTGGCCAGAACCTTGAAGCACCTTCAAGATAAAGGCCTTTGGATTGTTGGCACAGCCGGTGAAACCGATAAGACCCTTTATGATGTAGACCTGAAAGGCCCAACTGCATTAGTAATGGGGGCTGAAGGTAAGGGCATGCGTAGGCTTACCAAAGAAACATGCGATGAGCTGGTGAAGCTCCCTATGGCTGGTAGCGTGACAAGTTTAAACGTGTCGGTAGCTACAGGTGTATGCCTGTACGAAATAGTGAGACAGCGTGGTTTGTAATGCTCCCTAAGCGTTTGAACGCGACGCGAGAGCTTCCAAAACAAGAAATGTTAAAGGCACGCAGAAAGATTGTTGCGCGCCTTTTTTCTTTTTAGAATATTTACTTAATCTATGCAAACTGTGCTTGGTTGTCTGAAATAGCACTTTTGGTTGCGTCAACTGTTGCATATGGTTGCCAAGCAATGAGTTAGTAGCAATCCGTTGCTATCACGAGTATTTATATTAAAAAATAGGGTTGTTTAGTAGTTCTGTCGCTTTTTCTTGAGCTCTAAGCCAAGCGACGGTTTTCTTGCATCGCCATGACACGGCTTCTTCAATTAACGGCAGTAGCTGGGTTAATGTAGGCTGATTAAAAATAGGCTCATGGTGAGCAATTCTATTGCGTTGCTTCCTGATTATGTCGCAACCGTTTTTCAGTGTGTTTCGAATGGTAGATACTGTATTTTCCGTTGAGTTGGGAAAGACTTGTTTGATAAAAGGCTTCCAAATACGCCCCTCATGTCTTTTTGCCAGCATGTTTTCATACCAACTCAGTTTCAGCTCTGGCAAAAGTTTACCTACACCTTGATAATCTTGAGTTAGTCGTACTAAGTCTTGCTTGTCTTTGTAGGGCAATGAATTTTGGAATACGACGTTTGTTGGCCAGTCATCGCCGTAGCGCATTGATATAGCCTCAGAAACCGCATTCCTTAAAACGACTTCATATATGTGAAGCGGGAAGAACATCACGGAAGAAAGCTGTGCGTTCCATTCGTAGAGCTTAAGAGTTGTAGCAGTGCAGTCATTTCCTATTTTTTTTACTACCGCATTTCTAAACGTTGTTAACCGGCTCAGAGACAACGTATTTTCTATAGACTGGTACGGCACAAATCATTCCCTTTAATTAACCATTTGACAATTGGTGTTCGATTACTTACGATCTCAAACGAGAGCTTTGGATATCCCTGCTTAAGCAGCCCACCAAAGACATAAGACTCGAACGAGCCTACGCTTATAGCGTGGGCTTTTTCATTTATAAATTAGCATATTATCTTTTAAGTAGTGATCTTTTTTACACCGCCATTGCATTGCCGCTGGGTGATAAGTATCTAAACCTCATGCCCGAGCGCACAGCAACTTCCTCTCGTCAACGCCAAACTAAATAAAATATCTACTAACCAGTCTTGAAATATTGCATTGCTTAATGGCTCAGCCAATTAAATAAAACCAGACCAAGAAATCTACAAATCACTGCTGGATTCGTTTAATAAAAAAAGCTAAACAGGTGATTAATATTTTGTTACATTTCAAGTTGTAAAATAAATGTTAATTATGAATTTTTATTCCTAACATGAATGTGCTCATAGCGCACAGCTATGGCGGCTTGCATAGTAATTGTTGGTTTTTCAACGTATCGTAAAAGGTATGAAAAATACTCACCAAGGTTGAGGCAACATACTCAACCCATTGATTAGCCGCTTAATATGAGCTCTGTGAATAAGCTTATCTAATCGCTTATTTGCATACCTGACAAACGGGTAGGTCGTTGCAACGCAGTTGCGTCGGTTGTCATGGATGAGCTTTTCGTATGAGGTAATGGTTATACCTGTATGTCATTTAATAACAAATAGCTTCAAAAGCACCGGACAAAAAAGTGCTGAAGTTAATAAGACAGATAAAACAGGAAATAAATTTTGAACTCAAAGTTTAATAAGAAACACACATGTCTAACTGCAGCTGCACTAGCTGTATCACTTGGCTTAATGGGTAATTCTGCAATGGCTGCCGGCGAAGGGCTGGTAAAAGTGAAAGAAAAACCTCAATCTTTGAAGCAAGCAATAGGCAAACGCCTAACCGTTGACCGTTTGGTAACTACCGAACAACAGCGCTACATCATTAAGTTCAAAGACGAAATGGTAAGCGAAACGGTTGAGGTTACTGCGTCTAAAGGTAAGCTTAAAAGTGCATCGGCTAAATCGAAAGGTAAAAAGCCTTTTGACATCGCATCTGCAAAGTCAGAGGTTCGCAAAGCCGGCGGCGCTATCAAAAAAGAGCTTAAAAAGCACAAAATGGTAGCGGCGACCATGAGTAAGTCGGCGCTCAACAAGCTTCGCAACAATCCTAACGTAGAAAGTATTGAGGTTGACGTACGTCGTAAGCCTATGGCGCAAACTACGCCTTACGGCTACACCATGGTACAGGCAAACCAGTTTGGACAGTCAGATACCACGGCACGCAAAGTATGTATTATCGATACTGGCTATAATTTAGGTCACCCAGACCTTCCGGGCACAAACGACGGGGTTACCGGTCAAGCCAATAATAGTGCCGTAGGTAACTGGTACAACGATGGTAATGGTCACGGCACACACGTAGCGGGCACTATCGCCGCTTATGATAATAACGAAGGTGTGGTAGGCGTATACCCAGGCGTAGACATGCATATCGTTAAGATTTTTAACGATAATGGTCAATGGACTTACGCATCTGACCTTATCGATGCTATCACCCAATGTCAGGATGCCGGCTCGAACGTTGTTAACATGAGCTTGGGTGGCGGCAGCTCTTCAACCACCGAGCGTAATGCAATGCAAAGCTTTACCGATGCAGGCATCTTGCTAGTGGCTGCGGCGGGTAACGACGGCAATAGTGCAAAATCATACCCAGCGTCTTACGATGCAGTTATGTCGGTAGCGGCGGTAGACTCAAATGAAAATCGTGCAAGCTACAGCCAATATAACGATCAGGTTGAAATTGCCGCGCCAGGCAGTGCAGTTCAGTCTACCTATCCAACAAATACCTACGCTTCGCTCAGCGGTACATCCATGGCGACGCC
>Ga0114906_1002140_pt1 | contig 10082 bp, 6 predicted proteins | sample MalvirDeepMed_M9_FD_89687 | JGI IMG/M metagenome (GOLD analysis project Ga0114906, IMG submission 89687) | Marine viral communities from the Global Malaspina Expedition - Malaspina viral metaG DeepMed_M9 | ecosystem: Environmental > Aquatic > Marine > Oceanic | place: Mediterranean Sea... | reverse complement strand
TTTCTCATATAACTCACAAATTTCGGAGTCATTTTAACAGACTTTTTACCAAAGTCTGTTTGCACCGGTAAATCATTAGAGTTTCCGTCGTCCAAGAAATTAATCTCAACAAAAAAGTTAGATGCCGAAGACAAGATCCAAAATCCAGAATCATCGCCAGATAGAATACCAATTTCCCGATAGTTTCTTAAAAAGTATACACCCCTCTTGTAAGTTCCACCAATGCCAGATCCAAGATTGGTACTTGATTTTCGCTGGTTCCTACCGCCGTGTCCAATTTTTGTGTGACACGCTCTTATCTCAAAGGTAAGACCGTCAAAAACAAAAGTATCAGCATGATCTGGACCTCCGTAAAACCAATCCGAATTGTGACTTGGGTCAGATGAAAACAGTGGATCAATAGTGCTGTTTTCATCTAAAGTTCTATTTTTACCCAACTTAATCTGGTAAATGCTGTCTTTTAAGTCCTTTCTATAGATCCTAGAAGCCATTTCACTAAGTCTGTTGTAAAAATTGCTCTGCTTAACAGGAAATTCTTCTTGTAGACCGCGAAGAACCAACACAGTTCCTACTTGGTTTTCAAGGTACTTGTTAACTGCCCAATGTTCGGTTGTGCCCTCTATCAGATCGATCACCGGGACCTTCCAATCTCCTCTTTTTCTTTGCTGCTCCGGGTTATATACAGATGTACGAAATTTTTGCTCTAATGTGCTCCTGGATGTAAAAGTTGCAGATATAGCAATAGACATCGTTGCTGCCTTTAGTCCTATGCCGAAAACACCGTATAGTTTTTCTGTGTTTTGAGTTTTTGATTCGCTAGATTCCCCCAATCCCCAAACGTGGGCAAGACTGTAACTATCATTATCCAATCCACATCCTGTATCAATTACAATCAATTCTCTATCACTAGATTCGCTTTCCCAGTTTTTGGGAATGACATGGATAGTCTCCACATTTTGCGCTCCCTGCTCCTCTGACCATCTTTTAATTGCATCAGAACCATTGTCAATCACCTCACAAAGTGCTTGCCAGGAGTCATATCCTGTTCTAGCGAGTGCTTTGTTTATTTCTGGTGTCGGGGGTACATCAATATGTACTTGTCCCGAATTGTGTTTTTTTTCTTTCACTCTCTTTCCTCCTTATATTGTTTTTTTTTTGCTCTCTCGGCTATAGCAGGTCGGCAAATCTCCCGACCAACTTTATATATCATACCAGATTTAAAACTTAAGTCAACCCTTTTTTTAAAGAATTTTGAATTTTTGTTGAATGAGATAAAACATATCCACAATTATAATCATATTCAGTCGAATAAATACCATAACTAACTTTTGTATCTTTCGAGGCTTTTTTCTTCACTTGATCAATTATTTTTTTGCGCAAACCTTTTTCGCTCTTCAATCTTTCTTCAGGTATACCGTAATAATATCGCGCTTCTCTCGGGAAGTCAAGAGAAAAAAACAATTTTTGTTTTCCGTCATCCACGTTTAAAATACCAAAAGTAGAAATTTTCGCGGTGGGGGACGGACTTGAAAAAGTATCCGAAACAGATTCAATATGATCATATACATTAATCATATGAAAAGCTGATACTATAGTTTCATTTATTCTAAAGTAATAATCAAATACGGACGCGTCCTCGACAAAATTGGACAAGTCCTCGTTAGAAACCAAATACATTCTATTAAATACATTTGATCTTGTGTACTGTTGTAATACGTTAAACACAACTTTTTCTTGAAGAAACTTAGTTTCACTCAGCAGTTCTATTTCTGGCCTGATATACAGAATATTGATACTACAATTTTTCTTTAAACTCTCCAACAAAACTAAAGAAACACCAGAAGCTATACTAGCTCCTGAAACCACAAAGAGTATTTCTCCTTTTATCTTTTTTATAAAAGAGGGCAGGCTTAAATTATTACTTTCGTATTCCTCTGGACTAGAAAATTTCGGGATTTGAAAAAAGTTCTTCTCTTCGGAGCTTTTTGAATCAATCTTATATATTTGATATTGTGGATATACTTTGAATTGATCCGCAACTCTGCAACCAACCCCTCCAAGGCCAATTATGATTTCCAATTAAATCTCCTCATATCACCAAAATTATTTCCTATATTAACATTAATTTTAAATTTACCAAATCGGGTACCTTGAAAAACCTCTGCTAGTTCATAAATCTTTTTATAATCTTCCTTTGCAAAATCAATCACAACAGAATCATGAAGCAAGAAAGCAATATTACTTCGTTTATTATTTAATAACTCATAAATTTTATAAGCCTGTTCCAAAAATATATCATTAGAAGTTGATTGTAAAACATAATTTACATTATGAAACTCATCAGAATAAATTTCTCTGTGAAATGGAGTTACAATCTTCTCTCCATCCCAAAATTTATCCTTAAGCGCAGCTCTATCATAAAATCTATCTAGCAAGTAGTCATTTGAATTAAGATTATAAAGCCAGGCAAAAACTCTTCTCTTTGCTTTATCTCTTGTGGTAAAACCCCTAAAAATATTCTGGGCATGCCATTCATGAATGTCTATATCTGGCTGTTCTTGATTGTTCAATGCCAATAAGGTTCTTATCTCAGCTGCATTAAAATCTAACTCAAGAAACACATCATTGCTTGGTTCAATATAATTCCTCAAGTCTTTGTCGAGTGTCAGTATTGGGAAAGATCTATTTTGTGCACTCAGTCTACCTGTTTTTGTTCCAAACAATTTATATCTTACGTAAGGATCAAACTTATCTTTATTTTTAATGAATCTTCGGACCTTCTGTTTATAAGAAGCTTTTTTTAATTCACTGGAGTTGATATTAATCTTTTGATATTTAATCTCTTCCGCCAGTTTGGCAATTTTAAGAAGGTGCTCATAATTTTTTGGTCTCTCACAAGTATCAAAAACATATTCAGTTATTTTATTTTTCACGTCGAGATAGTCTTTTAAACTTTTATGTGGTATCAGATCAAAAATACAATTTTCTGTCAGATCTACTTTGGCTATTTTCAAAGACTTTATGAAAGATCTCATTTTCGTCAACACTTCGCCATATTCATGTTTTATGCTATCCGGACAAACCTTAAATATGTCATCGTTTTTAGCATAAAAAGATGCGCACTCTATATTCTTATTATTTTCAATGAGTTTAGAGTATTTCCATGTTCTAGAAAACCCATCTAAATTGAAGTCTTCAAACAACAAACAACCATCTGTATAAATACCAATACATTCCTGTTTGTCATCGATACTTTGAAAATACATCCTACCTCTTAACTTAATAACTGCTGCCGCCACCCGTTGAAGAGCCACCACCGCCATAAGTTAGAGATGATGCTGCAGGGGATGATGGTGCCGAAGTTGCAAACGCACCCTGCAGGTTTTGGGTAGTAGTGCCAAATATTTGGTCGGCCATGGCCAAACCTGCTCCTGGGCCTGACGATACAAGTCCGTATAAATCAGATGCCGCTGCAGCTATAACTTCCGGCAGCTGCCCAGCTTCTTTAAAAGAAATATCAATATTTAATTTTTTTAATAAACTCATATCAACGCTCATAATAAACATGTTTATATAAAAATAAATATAAGACAGCGTTTTATACCTTTTTAAGATCCCGATTTTTTTCTTAAGATCTTTTAATTTATCTTGGCCAACCTTAGCCCCGATTTCACTGATCCTAGTTTGTATATAAATATTCATTATATCTGTTTCACTTATTTTAGAATTTAGCTCAGCTTTTGTCAAGACTTTTCTTGAAAAAGATTTCTTTTTTATCGTTTCACAGATTTTAGTTTTCTGTTTGATGGGAAAATTCTCCACAAAAGTAAAATAAATATCATAAATAAAAGATCTCAAATACTCTCTATCAGCAAGATATGTTGGATAACAGTAATCAGAAAAATAATTACCAGGGTTCTTCAAGCCATATAAACTCATGTATTTATGCATTATTGGAGAGGATAAGTTTGCTACCAAAGTCCAAGGAGCATTTTTATCAATTAGAAAACCAAATTTATTAGCAATATTAACAAACGCTGAGAAGCTTTCAGATTCTAATATTGTATTTTTGATTTCATCTTCTCCATGATCTGCATCTAATAGTTCTACAGAAAGTCCACTAACTCTTCCCGGGCAAAGATTAGACGCCATGAAGCCAGTTAAAGTCAAAGGGAAATCATAGGAATGATTTCCTATAAAAACCATAAATTGCTTTAGTACGTCTTCTATGCCGGTAATAGCATCGCTTCGTGGCGCAAGATAAGCATCAATAAAATAATTTTTCATCATCTCAGAATGTTTATCATAATAATCAAACATGCTTTCCCATGCCCTTTTTGGTTTTAGGTCAACTATGTCACCTATCACAGGAAGTATTCTACTTTTGGCAACTTGATGGTTAAAATACTTAACCATATCATTAAAAGCGTCCGTCACAAAATCAACAGCAAACATATTTTCTCCTTCGTTAAAAAGAGATAAAGCACTTTGTTGTAAAACATAAACTGAATTGCCTAAAAGATCTACTTTTCCGTAAAGTGGTTTTTTATACCAAAAATCAATAATTCTTTTTTTGTTTTTAACTCTATTCAAAGAATTATTTTTATATTCTTCTCGTGCGTAAAAAGCATGTTTCGCGTCGATCTTATTTTTTGCTGGTTCGTAAAAGGGCACAATTCATTCCTCTTATTTTATTGCTTTGCCGAGGGCCTCAAAAGCGGGCCCAAACATACCCGCAGACTTTTTCTTTTTTGCGCCTGAAGGCTCACTACGGGTTTGCCATATAGCGCGAACTTTTGTCTCAAAGCCCGAAGGACTTATAGTTGAACTCATACCATGAGTTAAATAATATCCCCCGAGACCTAATTTTGATGCTATAGCAGTACCGCCGCGGCCTGGAAGAGTGGGTAATAAATAGAACCAAATACCTGGTCTAAAATAATTATTACCCACTAAAGTTAAATCTACATTATATGGCTCCCATGCCCTAGCAAAAGCATCCCCAGCTTGTTTAGTAATTCTATCTGCTACAAGATTTGCGTCGTTCATCTTATTAAATGATGCATTTTTAAGCAATCCTCTGTCTTGCCCTAAACGAAGATGAATAATTCCTATATCTCTATCAGCACTCTCAGAGCCTTCAAAATCCGGTGTTGGATCATTATTGCTTGAAATAACTATATAATTAAATTCTGTTTCAGCCAAATCACCACCGGAGCTTCGCCCGCGAAGCTTTCCTTCAATCTGCGACATGTCTTTAATTCTGCCAAGAGGGATCTCACCTCCTCCAACCATATTCAGAAACGAAACTCTATTCGAAGCCTTAGCGATAACTCCAAGATTTCCAAAGCACTCTTGACCAAAGGCGGGGGTAATTAATTCAGTCAATAGCCTAACTAAAAACCTACTTAAAGTTATTTTGGTGGCTATTTTTTTAACAAAGTTCTCATGAAACCAAGAAGAAAATCTGCTAACTGATATCGGTATATCAGCCATGCTAATTATTTCTCTCTTTCCAGTTTCAAAATTTTCATACACCATGGTGCCCAAAATAATTCGAATTCTATGTTTTTTTATTTGATAGTCAACTACATTTAATATTGCTTCCATCAAATCTCCCAAAAATATAAAAGGAATATTCATTTCACCACTAACAGATGTAGTACTGCCAACTACTGATGTTAAACTCGTGTTCTTAGAGTAGTTACCGATATTGATAGCGCCCGGTAATTCTGTAGGTACACGAGGAGGAGCGGGCGGCTTAACTTTTGGTGTTGACGGAGAAGCTCCAGTTTTAGAACCACCATATGTGCTAAAATAAGCATCTAGTTCTTCTTTTACAACCGACAAATTATAAATTCTGCCATTTTCTCCTGATAAGCTTTCTATGCTATTCAAGATCCTTTGAAATCTTTCTGTGGTTCTAGATTTTATAAAGGATGTACGATATAATTTTGATGCTTTTTGTTTTGCAACATCCGGATCTGAAGATAATATATCCGCAATTTCTTCTTCTGCACCTGGGAATTCTCCACCCATGGCAGTTTGCACTTCTGATATACTTCCATCCATTTGTATTATGTTGTATTTCGTCATCGGATCCTCGTATATATCTTCAACACCTCCTTCGGAATCAAATTGAAATGGTACCGAAGTCTGAATATCTTTACTTAATTTAGAAAATTTCTCTCCTGCAATCTCTGCTCCAACTTTAAGACCCTTTTCATCTGCAATATCTTTTTTCGCTTCGGTCTCAGAGCCCGGGCCCGTCATATTGATTTTAGTTAATAGGCTATCAACATATCCATGATAACTCAAAGTTAGTTTAAACGATCCATCTTGCTCAAAAGAAAAGTTATGCTTGGTTAATGTCATATTAAAAGATAAAGTATCTCCCTCGATGGCGGTTCTTAGCTTGGCATCTATTAGATTTCTAATATTATTTCTTGGCACACTCCAGCCAACTACAACTTTTGTATATGAATCTTTACCTGGAAGCGGAGATCTAAGTAATAATTTTTCATATTTTGGGTCTTCGAAAACTTTTAAACTATCACCAAACAAAGTTAAATCGGCGGAAATCATTCTATCTGCGGTAAAGGGGTCTGTTCCCAAAAAATCAAAATCAAACTTTTTAATGCCTATATTTCTACCGCGGGATCCAGGATCACTCAGAATAGATTTCAAGTCCATAAAACCGCCCTGAAAATCGTATTCGCTTTGTACCGGTTTGTTAGTCTTATCTATCTCAACAGAATATACTCTAATGTGCGGCACCAAAGCAGAAATTTGTGCATTGGTCAATTGATTTAATTTATCAAAACCCTTATACTTTAGAAGCCTGTTAATAGTCTGGCTATTTGAAATACCGCCAAGAGCAGTAAAATTTTTATACTCGGTTTTTTGATTTTGATTAGCTAAATTCGACATCATAGATATGAGAAAACATTGTTCTCGAAAGCGATGACTATTTTTTAATTGTTCTGCTTTTTTTTGTTCGTTTTCTTCAGCCATCTTTACAACCTATAATATGATATCACTTTTTCTAAAGGAAGTGGTACATAAATCATATCACCAAGCCCGACATGACCATCTGTTGGTGTTTTATTGAACCAAGCAATAACCCACCATAATTCAGGATCACCATAAAAAGCGTGTGCTAATTTAAAAAATCTATCTCCAAGTGACCATCTCACTGGCTCTAAAGTTAAAGTAGCTATTTCTTCCGTTGTTGGATGCCTCAGTTCTGGAGTTTCGAACATAATTATTTCTTTTAGATTTCTGTTTTTCAGTAAAGTCTTTTTATACCTACCCAGGCTATTTCTTAATTTTTTTCTTCTTAAATATCTATCAGACATAATGTTTTCTCACATGAAAGGTCTTAACGTAATGATTGCTTGCGCATCGCCTATTTTTCTATTGTTCTTTGCTATGGTTTTTCTTCCATCCCTCTGGAAAAGGCCTTTCTTACAAATTGAATGTTTGCCTGTTAATTTATGTTGGCCATATGGAAATTTATCATTTTTTGCCATCCATCTATTAGAGCCTTCTTTCCATCCTAGTTCGTGTGTATGCAAAACGGACAATTGACAATTAACCGTATACTCTTTTGGAAGCAACGTACCGGGGGAAGGCGCAAAAAATCCCATATCAAGATTTGGTGTTAACGTAAAGCCATTAATCGTACCCAAAAGACCAGAATCAACTGCCGCAGGACTAGGAGAACCAGCGCTATTAGCGTCTAAAATAAGATTTGTAAATTTTACCCTCATAAGTGGTGGTGCGTTCATTATGGGCATGCCGGTGGCGGTTTCTGTATGATAATTTTTATACGTAGGATACAACATACTAGAAAGATGCTCAAACTTATGGAGATTTTTTTTTGCTTCTTCTTCATCCGTAGAAACAACAGTCCAACCAAGAGATATCTTTCTTTGAGTATTTTGAAAAGTCATGATTGGATCCATTCTACCATAAACTTTTTCTTCATTCCAGTTTGAGGTAAAGGAATCTGCGAATTCAGTTACAATGGCGGCAAAATCAACACATTTACCAGTGGCGACATGGACAAAATCTATCATCCATAACTGGTCATTTACAAATAAATTTTCAGCTGCATCGACAAATCCCTGTTTCTTGTTCGAACTTCCATGACCTACTTCAGTTAATGAACTATCTGTTGTTTGTGACGCCATTTAAGAAACCCTCCTTTAAAATGAATACGTGTCGTTTATGGCACGAGCAATTTCTCGACCATTTATTGCGACCACCGTATCTCCAGTATTGTTATTATTAACTAGTTGTGTTAACAATTCTATCATCTTTCCTAGTTTTTTATCTATTAATCCATTCTCTTTTGTTCCAACTATTTGATCTGCAGCGTTAGGTTTTGCTCCGAACATCGACGGCATTAAAGCTGAAAAATCTTGTACTGGCACCGGTGGGCTTACCTTAGCCTTTTTTACCTCAATATACTTATCCCGGGCGTCGAACCAGCTATCGGAAAAGCCCACGTCGGGAGTAATACCTTTAGCTATTTCGCCTTTCCGCCAAGCATCATATATAGGATCCCCCGGTGCGAAACCAGACACATCACCTTCCCAGAATTCTGTAGATGATCCAGTCTTTGGTGGTGCTATTGTCTTTTCTGCTCGAAGTGCCTGCTGGTAGCCGGCAGCGTTCGCGGCTTGGGCCTCCAGCAGCGCATCGGAGCCTCTGAATACCGACTTCGTCATCGACTTGGAGGTAGTTGTGGGTCTAGCTGCTATTGTTTTCTTTACTGGCGCAGGAGCTTTCTTTGGTCGAGCTGGAGCTTTCCTTTGATTTCTTATCAATTTGACTGATTTAGCTCTCACCGATTCGCCAATATCTGGAGGCAAACTAGAGCCTGTTTTGATATTAGTCGCTATCATTTGCCCTAGATCATTCGCTGCAAAACTATAATTTGCAACTTCTTTAGCAAAAGTTTTAGGATCAGCTAATTTTGTTAAACTCTCCTCCATCGCAGAAAGTTTATCTACCGCAGATGCAGTGGGTTGGGCGCGGCCCGCTTCTGATCTAGCAGCAAAAGTTTGCGCAGGATACTCTTTCAACCTTTTTGCAGGCGCAGGACCAGCAAACGCACTCGTCATTGTAGAAAAAGTGTTTTTCAGTCCTGCACCGATGTCGTCGGTTAATTGACCTACATCCTCTTTTATTATACTACCCGCGTCACTCCAAATCTCTGAGAGATTATTAAGGGTGCCATCTGATATTGCTTTTTGATCTTCTTTGGCTTTCTTTACATCTTCTGGACTGTCAAAAAGACTAATCCCTGTCCAATCTTTTACAAAGTCGTTTATACCTTCGAGTTTATCATAGAAAAATTGTACAGCACCCTCACCAAGTTTAAAGCCTCCAACAAAAGCTGCCACACCAGCAGTTAAAGTGGTTAGAACAGGCATCATAAGAGCTATTCCAGTTTTAATGCCGCTGACAACAGTCACTGCAGCTGAGAATAATTTTGTAAGTCCTGTCCAAAGTAAACTGACAGCTTTAATTGGGTGCATTAAAGCGTAAGTGGCCAGTCCCATGGATGCAAGCCCAGCTGTAATTGTTGTTACCACAGCAGCAACAGTGCCTAATGATTCGTTAACAACATCGTACATGCTTCTAAAAAAGCCTATAACGGCTCCTATACCACGAGATAAATCAAACATTACACCCACAATATCAGTTGCAATAGTCTTGAAGGCTTCCATGGCATCTTGGGACTCGCCACCAAAAGCATTTTTAAATACTTGTTGTGCTATGTCTTGTAAGGCACGTGAAAATTGTTCCATAACAGTAAGATTCTTCATGATTTGTTTATTGAGATCTTGTTGTGCTTTCGCTGGATCGTCATCTGCAGCTGCAGTCATGGCTTCTTCAATACTACCAGCAGTAGAATTCATAATTTTTCCTAATTGCTCTGCATCCATTCCCATTGCAGCCGCAATACCTTTTCTCTGAAATTTGCTCATTTGATCAAAAGATAGACCTTGAGCATCCAAAGTTTGTTTTAATGTCACCAACCTTTCGGATTCTGTCATACCCAATAATTC
>Ga0114906_1002139_pt1 | contig 10084 bp, 13 predicted proteins | sample MalvirDeepMed_M9_FD_89687 | JGI IMG/M metagenome (GOLD analysis project Ga0114906, IMG submission 89687) | Marine viral communities from the Global Malaspina Expedition - Malaspina viral metaG DeepMed_M9 | ecosystem: Environmental > Aquatic > Marine > Oceanic | place: Mediterranean Sea... | reverse complement strand
GGCTTATGATGGTGCTGAAGAGGCAGAGATTATGAAAGACGCACACGAAGTAGGAAAGTTGTTCACATTTATAAAAAGAAAAACAGCTTAACCTGGTCCCCTTTAGTCCCCTATAGTTATCTCCTATATTTTCCTTTATAGAAACCCGTCAAAGTGATATCAACGGGATATGAAAACTGTAGATCTCCAGGAACTAGGGAAGTATCTAAGGAAGAAGGGTATTAGTCCCACTAAAGCCTTAAATATTATTCAAAGATCTGTTGAACAAGACAAAACCAGAGGACCTAAGTTTCAGTGGAAAATGCTACGGTTTACTTTGTATCTCTGGGAAAGACATAAAGAATATAGATCAGATCCACCACATAAAGGCTTAGGTAAAAGAATTGATACAATCAAAAGACTTTGTAAGACCACTAGATATGTTGATTTCTATAGGGCCTATTCAGATGAGAAGTTTAATTATGAGAATGAATGTAAAAGACTTGCAGATTTAGTCTCTGAACCTAGGCAACGAAAGTACTTCAATTCTAAGTATTTTAAGCTGGAGGGTAGGCAAGATAAAATGGCTCAACCCTTGATAGACAAACTCCGTTAAGGTATTTTTAACGGGAAAACCGTCAAATATTACTTGACGGGATTAAATCAGACCTGTATGTTAGTAATTATAAAAAAGAAGGTAATTACTAATGGAAAACTTCAATTTTAATAAGCTCTGGATTAGTACAGTAGAACTGGTCAAAGTCACTGGTTTGTCTCGTTCTAGAATATTCCAATGGAAGAAGGAATGGGAAGAAGGAGGTAATGATGTCAAAGACATGGGTATTATTACTTTCAAAGGTCCTAAAAAAAGAACTGGGCTGCTGCTGTGGGATCCTAGAGTTTTTGTGTCCTGGCTGATTAAGCACAAAACAGCAAGACCATTAAAATATAATTATGAGTTTAAAGAACGAGAATTAATAAAAAATATTCTTGTCGTTAATAATTTACCTTTAAGTAAACAACAACTATGGAAGGAAAGTAATAATGGCTAAGAATGAAAAACTACTCCAGATTTATGGCGAAGGTGCATGGGTTTATCTTAATAAACCTGATGACGGCTTTGGATCTCCAGGAGAATATAAAATCACACTTAAAGTGCCAAAAGCTAAAGCTGGAACACTTATAAGAGATATAGAACAAGTGATTACTCAAGAAGGAAAAACTAACAACACAAATGGCATGGTTAAGAAAAAGCCGTTCAAAGTAATAGGAGATATTGTTGAGTTTAAATTACACTCACAATTCAAACCAGTGCTTTGGGATAAGGACCAAAACAAACTTGATGAAAAAATTCAAGTGTGGAGTGGATCAACAATGTGGGTTAATTGTAAAGCAAGTGGCTACACAAAATCTACTGGTACAGGAGCAACTCTATTACTGGGTTCAGTACAAATAGATAAACTTGTTGAAGGAACTGGAAACGGTTCTGACACTTGTCCATTTCCTAAGAGAGCTGGAAGTGCTTTACCAGCACCAGAAAAAACGGTGGCTCTATAATGCCTGAAGTAAAAGTTAAAACAATTACTTACAAACCTAACGGGGAAAAGCCGGAGGAAAACTCTGGCTTTGATCCCTTCTATGGATCTGAAGGAGAGAACTTAATTGAGTTTCCAAGAGACAGAATAAAACCTTGGTATGAAGATACTAAGAGAAAAAACTATGAAGGAATTTTAAATCAACTCACTCAAATGAGTGAAAAAGAATATAGAGAATTCATGGGCGGATATATTGTGCCTTTTGGCTACAAAGAGGAAGATATTATGAAAATGCCTCTAAAGGAATTGGAATATTTATTTGAAGGGATAATGAAAATATGAGTTTTGAATGGCACCACCCAAACTATTATAAAAAACAAAAACAAAAACAAAAGATTAATCCTAACTATAAACCTGGAATAGATCCTCCTAGTTATAAAAAAGATACTCATTTAAAACCTGGAGAGCCTAACCCAAAAGATCAGGGAGTAGATGGTTATGAATACCACGAAGATATTTTGGAAGATTACAAACCAATAGAAGATGGAAAGCCTGGGGAATTTTAATGGATAATGAACTGAACAAAGGTATAGGTGGAATTCTAGATCCTGGCTATAAAACTGACGAAGATATTGCTAAGGAAAAAAGAAATAGGTTCTATAAAGAAGTTATAGAGCCAACTATGCAAGGCAAAAAGCCTATTGAACCCCTGAGAACCCCTGAAGTAGAACCTCTTCAGGACCATCTTATGGATCTTCCATTGAATATTAATATCACTGCAGCAGAACCCGTGAAGAAAAAAACTGGATTTACAGATAAAGAATTAGATAACTACATGGCTGACCAGGCTAAATGGAAAGAGAAAATTAGAAAATTTAGACAAGATCCTCAATGGGTAAAAGAACACAACGAGAGATTTGGTTCTATTTCTAAAACAACAGTATTACCTAAGGATCCACCTAAGGGATCTCCTAAGTCTCCCATCTCTAGGGGATCTCCTAAGTGGCAGTATGAAGGCTGGGCTAATGACAAAGTGGAAAGACTTTCTATGCCACAACAGCTAAAGAACCTTGATGACTGGGCTAAGAAAAAAACTCCAGTGCAGCAGAAGAGAGAAGAATACGCACAAAAAATCCAAGACAATAAAAATAAAAGATCTAAACAATGGACCGGTGGAGCTCTCAAGATGGCTCAGGAAGAGGCTGAACATTTAAACAGTATCAAAAGACAAACCTGGAATAATGGTGGCAGAGTAGGACCACAGCCAAACTATGTCACAGCACAAGATGTCATGAATGTTTATGAACCTAAAGGACCTGAGGCTACTCCGGTGCAACTAAAGGGATTACACAAAAGACTTAAGAACCATAATGAGAGAACTGGACAATTTAAAAATTTACCTGAGGTGCCTGAAGAAGAAATGCACCCAGCAGAACAATCGTATTTGGATCAACTCAATGAGACTATAAAAAAAGGGAAAAGCATAACTCTTCCATTGATGGATCCTAGTTTAAAACGAAAGAAAGTAGAAAGTGAGAGTGGACAAACTAAAAAAAGGGGGGCACCGTATGGATAAATACAAGGCAAAATCCATAACCCTAAGGAATTCAACTCACTCAAAACTAACTACTTTGAGAAGTAAAATCGCACCTGGTTTAGAGATTTCTATACCACAAACGATTGATAAACTTGCTGATATAGCAGAGGAAAAGCTGAGTAATTCCAAGGGAATAATAAAAGGAATTACTAATGAACAAATCCAAAAATCCTAAACAAAAGATAGACCCCTGGTGTAATGACGGAAGAGATGAACCAGGAGATTATAATCTTACACAAGAACAAAAAGATTATGTTGATAAAGCCTATAAGGAAGGAAGAATACTTGCTAAAGAGATAGACCTTAAAATCACTTCTAAAAAAGATCTACTAAACGCATTAATAAATAATGAAAGACTGCTGCAACAGCAGCAGAGAAGAATAGAAAAATTAGTCGGGCTCTTAGAACTTCACGGGAGCAACTCAAAGGATAACCAATGAGTAAAGATGTAATAGAAACAGTGATTACAGGCAAACTTAAATCAATGTCTAACTTGGTTAATGAAACAGGCTGCAGTACTTGCCCTAATAACTATCCCTTAAAGTTTAAAGACATACGAAGTTATAAAGAATTCAAAATCGCTGGAATGTGCCAGAATTGCCAAGATGAAGTCTTTGGGAGTAAGCCTGAATGAGTATTATATTAGGGAACTACAGCAAGAAAGAAAAAAAGACCTCAAAGATAAGCATTGATGGTTATATACAAACATTACCACCTGATAATGATCTTCCAACCAGTTGGACCAAACGAGAAAATCTAATTTATTTAGATGGTATGAGAACCGGTGACATTACAGAATGGGTAAATGAAGAAGGAAACCGTACACACTTCACCTGGAGAAAGAAAGATAAGGACGGAAATAAGAAACTTATACCGTTTACTTATTGGTCAAGAACTCAAGACGGAGAAATAATAGGAGTGTGGAAAACAAAGGGCTGGTTAGGCAAGAAGTGCTTTCATAAAAGTAATAAAATTCAAGACAGCGAACTACCATTACTCGTTGCTGAAGGAGAAAAATGTATGCACTTTGCAGAAAAAGATCCTTTTCTTTCCAAACATTATTTACCAACTACTTGGTGGGGAGGTGTTGAGCAACTCCCAGACTACAACTATGAAATATTTAAAGACAAAGAAGTTATTTTGTGTCCTGACAATGATGGCCCCGGGAGAAAAGCCATGCACTTTATTGCCTATCAATTAGTCACAAAAGGAATAACTACAAAAATAAAATACTTTAATCTTGCTGAAAAATTTAAAGAGAGCTTTCCAACAGCCTGGGATATAGCTGATGAGTTTCCAAAGAACTATAAACTAGAGAATGTACTAGAACCTGGTTCTATGTTTATAACAGACTTTTCATCTATTAAAGAGGACCAACTATGGAAAGAAATAGAAGATGACGAAGTAAAAAGAACGGAGAAGGAGGTAGCAAAGAATATATCCAACTCCCTTTGTTATGTCATGGCTAATGATATGTTTAATAGACTTGGTACAGCAGATTTTTATCAGGCCAAACAGTTAAACAATTACCACAAACACCAGGTCAAGAAGGGTACCCTAACAGATATTCTTCTGAAGGATCCGGAGTTTGATAAAGCTGAAACTTTTATAACAAGTGCTAAATTCAAACCTGGCCTTGTAAATATAACTAAACCAGGAATGATACCGTTAATAAGACAAGGAGTAGTATTAAATATTTATATTCCTAACCACCTCACTGAAAAACAGGGTGATGTTAAATTCCTAATAGACTTTTTTATATGGCTTGTAGGAGAGAAGAAGTGGAGGATTATAGAACAATGGATCGCTTACTTGCTCCAATATCCAGGGGAAAAGATAAAATGGGCCATAGTGTTAGTATCAGCAATAGAAGGAGTTGGAAAAGGTTTACTGGCAAGAATACTCTCCAGGGTACTTGGTATTGAAAATGTAAATGAAAATGCAAATTACAAACACTTAACAAACACACACAACACACTTTTAGTTGGAACCCAGGTAATAGTTTTAAATGAAGTATCTCTAGGGGACTTTAAGAGTAAAGCCGAGGGGACCAACACACTTAAGAACTTTGTTGCTGATGACTATTACTCTTGCAATTTTAAGAATAAACCAATGGTAAAGCTACCCAACCTCACATGTTTTCTCCTATGTTCAAATGATGTCAGAGTAATTAATGCTAACCAGGGTATCAGGAGATATTTCTTTTGTAATATTGACAAGACGGAAGAGGAAATAATCCAAAAGACTGACGAAGGTTTCTTCAAAAGATCTTGGGACTTTGTTGATAGTGATGAAGGAGCTAGAGCCTTAATCCATTATTTTAAAAGAGAGGTAAACATACCCAACCCAGATATCTTTAAAGCCAGAGCTCCTATTACAGAGGATTTAAAAATATTAATAGAAGAAACTAAGCACCCGGTCATAAAGAAATTGGAATGGGATCTAACTAGACCAGACGATATACATAGAAAGATATTTCATAGCTCTTGGAGTGGCTTGATGACCTTTGATGAACTCAATGAAAACATGAGCACGACTAGAGATACTTACGACCACAGCAGATATGACTGGGGCAGCTATGGTGATGACGCATTATATAAATTTTTGTCAGCTAACTGTACTAGGTGGAACAATGGAGAGACTACTAGACAAATTAGTATCAGCGGAGTTAAGCACAGATTTTATTTATTAGATGATACAAGGTGTCCAATGCCAGGTAAGAGTTATAAAGATCTAAATCCAAAGGACATTGAAACAATCTACAAGAATTATAGAGCTATCCTGGATACGATTAAGGAAGAAAAACCTAGTTATGAAACAGCAAAATTCAACATAGAGGGATACAAAAAGAACTTTAAAAGAAGGATTGAAAGCTGGATAGATAGAGCCAACAAAGAAGAAACACCAAAGTTCTATGGTGATTATAAAAACAAAACAGTAGATCAAGTTTGGGAAGAAATTGCGAATGGAAATATTAAGTTAATAGAAAAAGGTCCACTTGACGATTTGAGTTTAATTTTATCTTCACAGAAAATTATCAAAAGAGGAATAAGAACACCTTGGCAAATACTTGCTGAGCTAGGTGGCTACACAACGAAACTCAATGGAGCCAGTATGGAACCAAAGAAAAAGCTAGAGGACGAGGAAATTCATAAAGATTACATGAAATTACGCAAACCAACCTCGTTAGATTTATAATGAAACAAATTAGTAGAAGAAGAAAAGGAAGAAGATTACAAAACCTAGTTAGGACCAAAATATTACAGACCTTTGATATATTAAGACCAATAGATGTAAGTATAGCAAAGACCGGGGAAAATGGTGCAGATATTAAGTTAAGTAAGATAGCAAGACGGATCTTGCCCTACCAGATAGAATGTAAAAATCAGGAGAAGTTTGAAACCCTCTACAAGTTTTATAATCAAAGTAAAAGGCATGGCAGACTGGAACCAATTTTAGTATGCAAGATGAATGAAAAAAAGCCAATCCTGGTCATGGACCTGGACCACTTCTTTGAGATTATAAAAGACTAACAACTCACCTAACTCGCCCAACTCACGCAGTTTGACCTCTGAAAAGGGCCGCCCAATATTCCCTTCTTCGTGTTCTACTAAAGGGGGTGAGATGGTTGAGATGGTTGAGACGGCCTAAAGTATTGCAACAATGGGTATTCAGAGTTATTAGTTGGTATGACAAAATTCCTCACAGCCAAAGAAAAAGCAGACGAGCTGGGTATCACAACTTCCGGTCTTGCTAAAACAAGACATCTGTATAAGCACATTAAAAAGTCTCCAAGAAAGTATCTGTACTTTAAGGAGGAGGACCGTCCATTTAAGCCTGAGGCTCCTGATACTCCTGTTATTTCCAGATACCGGAGAAGGAATGTCCCCTTTGGTCAAACCCATTACTCTAGAGCACCTGGAGGCTCTGGGGAAAAACTAAAGAGGTTAAACCAAATGAGAGCCAAAATGGCACTAGAGGGTAGGATACCTAAAGAGCAACAAGAGGCTTACAATGAGGCTGAGGCTTACCACTTAGAAAAGAATTATTTAAAAATTAAAGAAGAGAAAAAAGCAAAACTGCAACATGAACTATTACAGAATGAAGAGAGGGCCCGTAAACAAGATCCTGGCAGATATGTTGTGATGAACCCAAGAACCCCTTTGGTAAACCTCCAGACCCCTTGGAGAACTTTGTTCCCTCAGGAGAAATCTGAATATGATAAAGCTCTAGAGGAACTCCAGGGAGACACTAAAGATAAATCTATATACTAAAGCCGTTGCAGCAAAGGGTTCAACTAACTTTACAATAATCTCTCAGTGATTATATTAGAACTCATTAGTAATAAACCTCCTGTGTGGCTGGACCGTTTCTAAATGGTGCCCAACACTGAGTGTCCAGTCCTACAGGTTTTCATTTTAAATTTTTTATAATTTTTTTCACTTTACTTTTCATTTCATTTTAAATTTTTTATAATTTTTTTTAGTTAGGTACTTAAAACTCAAAACGAATTTGGGTCCCTTGACTGCCTGAAACAAAGACTAAAGTAAGAACTATTAGGATCCCTATTTAAAAACCTTGATGGGTTCCTTCCCCTGAGCTGTCATGGAAACCCCGGTCATACCTCCATACCTTTATTAGAACCCCCTGAAGGAGCCACGCAAGACCGTAGGGTCTTGTGGTGGCGACTGAAGGAATAGAGTTAGTCTTTCACATGGAACAAAAAACGAAATCAACTGAGGAAAGAACTATGGATAAAAGTAAGTAAATGCTATATTTTTATTTTGGATTTTATTTACTAAACTTGTATAAAACTCCCACTTTATCTAGCTTTCTTTGATGATAGTATAAATTGGGTATAAACCAGAGGATAGGGGATTAGATTTGACTTCTATTTCTTTTTTGAAATCGTTAGAAAGTGTTGTAAATAAAGTAAAAGGGCCTGTAGCTCAGCTGGTTAGAGCAGTACACTCATAAAGTTGAACATACCAAATCCAACCAAGTCCCATTAAGTTTTAGTAAGATATTTTCAGCACAAAATAGTTGCAACCTACAAGATAATAAATATTTAATGGAGTTATGAAAGCCAAAGAGTTTAAACCGGGTATGAACCAGGAGGACAAAGAGCTCCTGAAGTTTAATGATACTGAAATTAAGAACCACATCTCCTCCTTTAGCTATACCAACAAAGAAGGGGAGATAAAGCAGAAGAAAAGATCCTTCACTCCTTTTGATGTTCCTAAGAACTCTCGTCTTAAAGGCCTACATTTGTATCAAGGTAAAGATGATGATGGTAATGTATATCCAGGCAAATTCTTCTATCTGGAATACAAACTTAAGGGCTCTGGTAAAGGTAAATGGTTCTCTCTTGGAAAGTTTATACCTGGTCAATTTGGAATTAAAGAAGTTGAAGATAAATTAACAGAATTAAATAAAAAACATACTGACGATAATGGTCACTGGATCTCCTGTCCACTTGAGGCCAAACAAAGGGCCACCGTTATAATCACTAAGAAAGAGGCCTATGAAAAAAGCAAAGAACCTGTTTCCAATGTAGTAGAGGCTTACTGTAAAGCTGATTTCCCTAGAGCTACCTTTGGAGGCTCTCTAGTCGCTAGAGTTATTGAGAAGAGAGCTAGATACTTGATTGGTTATAACCACCGTAAGAAACATTTAACTTACTATAATGACGACAAAGGTAATGGTCATGTCAGTTTTAAAGCAAATAAAATTACTAGAATTGTTGCTCCAACTAACTGGGAAGATTTATTTGAAAAATTCCCTTCTGGAAAAAAGATAGAGAGGAACCCTGTTCTAAACCCAAACAAATGTATTTCTATTTATGATGATCCTATTTTGTCAAAAACTTGGATAGGAGATTTAGATAGAGACATGATTAAGAACTTTATAAAACAGTTTAAGTCTGACAGCACCAAAAGAGACGCAATAGAGTGCTTTAATTTAATTTATTGTTTTGCCTGTAGTGAAGGGTACCTTGGTGTTTCAGAGGATAAGAACCCGGCCTATAAATTCAAACCAAAAAAAGATCGGGCTAAACCAAGAAATAAATATTACAAGAAAGCATTTGCTGCAGAGGACCTGGAGCTGGTGTGTAATAAAGCAGAGGAATTAAGAAATAGGTTCCCCTTCCAGGCAGAGCTTATAAGACTAATGGCAGTGACCGGTTTAAGACGGGAAGAGGCCTGTAAAATATGGAAAGAAGATATCCGGCTGGACCTGGGTAAGATTATTCTTCGTTCAGGCATAACTAAATCGGGCCGTGAAGAATTCTGTACTATTACTGATAAAGTTGAAATTATTCTTGAAGAAATATCGGAATATAAAAAACACCCTCTCCTTGGACACTACTATAGATCTATCCCTTGGCTCCTTGGTACGACACACTCAAGATTAATGAAGGATAACCTCCTTGATAAAGACTATAGGAATTCAGATCAAACAAGATTAAAAACAGATAGAAATTGTTGGATAGCAATTAGAGAAGAACTTGGTTGGGAATATTGTACAAGTAAAATGCTGCGTAAATCGTATGCGAGAGCTACACAACAACAGCTCCATGGAAGATCTGATAAATCAATCCGTCTAATGAGACAATCTACAACTGAAGTATTTGATAAATCTTATGATGGTGCTGAAGAGGCAGATATTAAAAAGGACGCACATAAGGTTGGAGAACTATTCACATTTATAAAAAGAAAAACAGCTTAACCTGGTCCCCTTTAGTCCCCCTTTAGTTGTCTCCTATATTTTCCTTTATGTAAACCCGTCAAAGTGATATCAACGGGAATATGAAAACTGTAGATCTCCAGGAACTAGGGAAGTATCTAAGAAAGAAGGGTATCAGCCCAACTAAAGCCTTAAATATTATTCAAAGATCTGTTGAACAAGATAAAACCAGAGGACCTAAGTTTCAGTGGAAAATGCTACGGTTTACTTTGTATCTCTGGGAAAG
>Ga0114906_1002129_pt1 | contig 10105 bp, 8 predicted proteins | sample MalvirDeepMed_M9_FD_89687 | JGI IMG/M metagenome (GOLD analysis project Ga0114906, IMG submission 89687) | Marine viral communities from the Global Malaspina Expedition - Malaspina viral metaG DeepMed_M9 | ecosystem: Environmental > Aquatic > Marine > Oceanic | place: Mediterranean Sea... | reverse complement strand
GCTAATGGAGCTACACTTAAATTTAATAAGAATGGTGCTAGTCCTGCTACAAGTGACGTAATAGGTAATATAGATTTTGTAAGTGAAGATGCAGGAAATGCTGCTACAACATTTGGGCGTATACAAAGCACAATTACAGATGTAACAGCAGGTGGAGAAGAAGGAAGTATAGGTTTCTTTGTAGCAGAAAATGATGGTACTTTAACTAAAGGAATGGATATTGTTGGAATTGGGTCTGATGGAAATATTACAGTAGACATTTCAACACATGATGGTGCTGCAGGTGGTTTAAAATTAGGAGGCACATTAGTAACTGCTTCTGCTACGGAACTTAATCTATTAAAAGATAAAACAGCTATACCCGGATTAACAGGATCAACAGATAATACGCTTGTAACAGTTACAGGTGCTAACGCTATAGCAGGTGAAGATAATTTAAAATTCGACGGTTCAGATTTAACACTCTATGAAGCAACAAATGACGGAAGTCCTTCTATCTCTGTAGGAGGTGCGTCTGCTGAAAAAGGAATGATACAAGCTGTCTACGACAGTGGAGCACAAACACTGGACTATTTAGAAATATCTACAGCGACAGCAGACAGTGGTGGCGATGCAGCTTCTATACGTTTTGATGTAGATGGAACTGACATTTTTAATATCGATGATGGTGGGATTACTTTTACTAATGCAAGTGCTTGGGATATTGGTGTAGCAGCAACTACTAGTTCTACTGCAGGTCGTGCTTTAACAATCGCTGCCGGATCTTCTGCTACTGGTTCTGCAAACATTAACGGAGGAGATCTAACACTTTCTTCTGGTGGAGGTGACGGTACAGGTACTTCAAAAATAGATTTTAAAACTAAAGTTAGCGGTACTGACGTTCCTGCTTCTAAGATGCAATTATCAGGTGCAGGAGTATTAACATTAAGTGCAGGAGGAGTAGTTGTTCCTGATGATGGTGATTTTGGTTCTGCTAGTGCTACAGATGCAATACAGATATCTTCTGCAGGTATTGTTACTTTTAAAGACGATATTAAAATTAAAGACGGTGGCACTATAGGCACTTCTACTACAGCAGGAGCGTTGACAATATCTTCTGGAGGAAATCTTACAGTATCAGGCACTGCTACCTCAAGTGCAGGTGAATTAATATCAGTAGCAATGGCGATTGCATTAGGATAATTGAATAATAATAATAATAGTGGGGGAAGTATCCCAAAAAGGAGTAAACAAGTATGGCGAACACATTTAAAGTTTGTACAATAGCAGATGTAGCAGTTGATAGCGGAACTTTTTCAACAATTTACACAGTAGCCGGAAGCACAACTACTGTGGTTTTAGGTTTAGCTTTATGTAATAAAATTAATGCAGCAAGAACTGTCACTGTAAAAATTGCTAGTGATACTGGTAATCGAACAGGAAGCAATGATGCAGCTAATGAAAGTGTTACTTTATTAAACGAAGTTAGCGTTCCTGCAGATACTACATTAGAAGTTCTTTCTGGGCAGAAATATGTCTTAGAAACTACAGATGTTATGACTATAGGTGCTAGTGCTGGATCAAGTATTGATGCTACTCTGTCAATTATGGAGATTACATAAAATGCGTATTATTGGCCCTCAACCTATCTCTGGAAAAGTAGGCACTTCTGCAATAGCAGATGATGCAATAACAGAAGCTAAAGTTGCAAACGATGCCATTAGTATTACTGAAATGAAAGCAGGGACTGACGGAAATATTATAAGTTATGATGCCTCTGGCGATCCTGTAGCTATAGCAACTGGCACAGATGGACAAGTGTTAACGAGTACAGGTGCTGGCTCTCCCCCTGCGTTTGAGACGTTATCCGTTGCATCAGGCTTGACTAAAATTGCTACTATTACAACAACAGGAACTGATTGGGCATTTACTGGATTAGATACTACTTACGACACGCTTCTTATTGCGTACCGTGCTATCCCTGCAACTGATAATGCAAATTTATATCTTTATGTCGGAACAGGTGCTGGCCCTAGTTACGCAAGTTCTGGGTACGAGTGGGCAACATATCATATGGATAATGACATTTCAAATATGACATCAAGTAATAGCGACAGTCAATTTAAATTACATTCAGACCGTGGACAAGGAAACGATGCTGTTGCAGGTTCTTCAGGTGTAATATGGGCACATGAACCAAGTTCAGGCACATGGCATAGTCAGTTTCATTGGAACGGTTTTGTTAGAGATACTTCATCAACTCCTAACGGATTTGCTACTGCTGGTGGCGGTGTATATTTAGGTGCAACAACTGCTCTTACAGCGTTTAAATTACAGTATTCAAGTGGGAATATTACTGGAGAAGCAACGTTGTACGGTCTAGCAAGAGGATAAAAATATGGCATATCAACATGTAATTAATAATGAGTTAGTAGATTTTACAGAAGAAGAAGCAACTGCACGAAAACAAGAAGAAGACGCTTGGGCTGCTTCTGCACCAGCAAGAGCGTTTAAGATATTAAGAGAAGAACGTGATAAAAAGCTAAAGGCTTGTGATTGGATGGCAAACTCTGATGTGACGTTAGCTGATTCGTGGAAAACATATCGACAAGAACTAAGAGATCTACCAGCACAATATAACAATAGTACTGTGCTAGGCACGATAACGTGGCCTACTGAGCCAAGTTAATAATATGAACGATAGTACAAAATCTTTAGTAGATGCAGGTGCAGGAGCAATAACAGTAAGTGCTGTAATGCAATGGCTTCCGGCAGCGACAGCTATCTTATCTTTTGTGTGGGTTTTAATACGTATATTTGAAACAAAAACAGTACAACGTATTTTAGGCAAGTCAAATGATAATAATTAATAGTATGTGTGATAATAATAATAATAACTATGCTAATTCTGATGTAAATAGAAACGAGAAGTAATATATCATGGCAGAAGAAGACACAACAACTGAAGAAGAAGAAACTGCAGTGGAACCTGCTCCTCAAACTGTAGACGAGCGTAATCAGCCCATTAAAGATATTATAGGACAACAAGCTACAGGAGTAGTTGATTTAGCAGTTGATCCTGATACTGGTATTACACCCTCGTTAGGAGCAGGAGAGTATACTCCTACTAGTATGACAGCAGGAAGTGATGAAGATATAGATACTACAGATAAAACAATAGCTTCAGATATTACTTTAACTCCTGCCGTTAGAGAAACTACTGCTGATGTTGTTGCTCCTACACAACCTTCTGCATCTTTAGTAGAAGATGTTGAAAGAGTACACTCTAGTATTCCTACAGCTACTGGTGCAACAGGAACATTATCAGAAGGTTCAACTATAGATCCTAATTTAGTAACAGATGAAAGAACTAAAACAGAATTATTTGAAAGAGGTAGTTTAGCTGAAGCACAAACACAAGATTTAGCACAGGAAGCAACAGTTCAATATCAAGTAGAAAAACTGATGTCTTCTTTGGATAGTGGAGATGAATTACCTGCGTGGGCAGCACCTTCAGTACGAAAAGCTAAAGCTATAATGAATCAACGAGGTTTAGGCAGTTCTTCTATGGCTGCTGCAGCGATGATACAAGCTTTGATGGAGAGTGGTACACCTATAGCTGCTGCAGATGCACAATCGTACGCTAGAATACAGTTACAGAATCTCACTAATGAACAACAAACAGCTTTGTCGAATGCAGCAACTATAGCAGCGATAGATATGAAGAATTTAGATAATCGTATGAAAGCTGCACAACAGAACGCAAATACTTTTTTACAGATGGATTTAGCAAACCTTTCTAATGAACAAGCTGCACAAGTATTAACATATCAGACTCAAGCACAGGCGTTATTCACTGACCAAGCTGCTGTCAATGCTGCTAAACAATTTAACGCTACTACACAAAATCAAGTTAATCAGTTTTATGATCAGTTAGGTACAACTGTATCAACTAACAATGCTAACAGACAGGAAGCAGCAAGTCAGTTTAATGCTGACCAAGCTAATACTATGTTAAAGTATGAAGCTAAGATAGAAGATGCTAGAGAGAAATTTAATGCAAATATGCAATTACAGATAGATCAATCTAACGCTCTCTGGAGAAGAACGATAAATACAGCCAACACTGCAGCAACGAATGCTGCTAATCAATCTAATGCTGCTGCATTATTAGGAATAACAGTATCAGCACAGAATGCGTTATGGCAACAATATAGGGATGAAGCTAGTTTTGCTTTTACCGCTAGTGAAAATGAAGCACAAAGAGCTTTACAATTAGCTTTGACAAGTATCAGTAATCAATTTGCTAATCAGATGTTTGATAAAGAAGTAGATTATGAAGATGATAAAGCTTCTGGAGCATTGTTAGCAAACGTTATTGATTCAATTTTAGATGTAGGCGTTTCTTGGTTGACTTCATAAAATAGTGTGTAGAAGTCTAATAAATGAATAAATAAATAAATATATGTATGTGTGTGTATATATATATAAATTTTTTTAAAAAGGTGTTAAAGGTATGAGTTTAGGAAGTATAGTTTTAAATCTTGGAGGAAAACTCGTTGAAGGATTTTTCGGTGGTGGTGACGATGATGATGGTAAAGATGCAAGATATGCTAAATCTATGGAAGAAGGATTTTTACGTAAGGAAGCTAGAGATGAAGCATTACTTCGTTGGAAACAAGCTAACACTAGAGCAAAAGAAGGTGCAAGAATAACAGCCGGAAACACACAACGCACTACTGCAAAACTACAAGAAACAAAGTATCTCGACGATATTTACCAAAAAATGCGAAAACATGGAATTAATGTAGAAGAGGTTTTAGCTTACATAGTTAATCAACAGAAAAGACAATCTAACAGTCATACTGCAGTCGCAGGTTTAGATGAAAAATATACTGTTGCAGACCCCGATAACAGAATAACATAGGACAACAATAACATGGCAACACCTGTAGATCAACTAAACGTAGATCCTTTGGCGAAACCAATACCGGGGCAGTCTTTAACTATGACTCCGGGGAGTATGCCGTATGAAACTCCTCCACAAACTGCTTCTGTTCCAGAGGCATTTGAAGCTTTAACTCAAGGAATAACTAAGCCAGTAGCTAGAGCAAATATTTCAAAGATAATAGATATGGGATTATCTGTAGAGACAGTAGTATCAGGTCTAACTATGAAAGCTTTTGCTGATGGTGTAATTACACCTGATATGGCTGAGTTGCTAAAACCTGCATTGGTTATATTTATTGTGTCGATTGTTTTAGAAGATGGAGTCGAAGACCCGTTGATATTTAACGAACCCCCTGAAGAACCTATGTCTGATTCAGAAGTTATGTCATTAGCTCAAAGAATTGCACCTGAACGTTATGAAAAAAAGAAACAGAAATTGCTTGCGCTGATGGAAAGTAGAGACATGGAAGATCAAGGAGATCAAGGAGAATTAGAAGAAGAAGAAGAAGATAGCGTGGTTAATATGCGTGAAGGAAGTTTTCTAGATATGGAAGTACCTGAAGAAGATAGCGAAGAAATGGATGCTATGGCAATGTCAGATATGAGAGAACCAATGCAAGAAGGTGGCATGGAAGAACCAAAAGAAGAAGAAGAAGAACAAGTACGAGGATTAATCTAATGGGTATTTTTGGTAAATTAGTATCACCGGGATTTAGCGAAGGTTTTGCAGACCAGTTGTCTGCTAATATAACAGCAAAAAAAGAGCGAACAAGAAAAGATAAAATTGCTCGTGCTAAAGCAGCGCAAGAAGAAGCCAAGGAAATAGGAGAAGGTGTCATTAAGACTGCAGAAATGTACGCAGGGCTTGCTAAAAATATAAAAGACATGTCTCCAAAAGGGCAGGAAGAACTAACCGAAAAAATCTTAAGTTTTGTAGAAAGTGTTCCTTTAGCTCATAGAAATAAAGTGGGAAGTTTACTTAATGCCTTAGGTGTGTATAAAGACATGTCTTCTTTTGCAGAAAAAACAAAATCTGATAAAGATTTTAAAACCAAATTAAAAGATATACAAGGTGGAAAAACTCCTTTTTTTTCTCCACAAGAACTTTTAGATATGTCTTCTGAAAGACGAGAGGAAGTATCAAAGTATTTTAAAGTATCTGACAACAACTCTTTAGCAAAAATAGCACAAGGTATAAACGATCAGTTTGATTTTTTTAACCAAGTTACTAACGAAAAAAAATTAAAGGAAACTGGACGACGTTATATGTTTCCACAGATTCCTAGTTCTTCAGAAAAAAACGCTTTAGTCGCTTCTGATAAAGTAGCACTAGTTTTTGATGGAAATAGAGAATTTGGTGGAGGTCAAGATGCTATTAATTTGTCAGGACAATATTTACTATCAGGTTTTGAAATGTTAACAGACCAATATAGACGAGACGCTAATCTAAGAAGGTTTATGCAAAATAATCAGAGAATAGGTTTTAAAATAAGAAGAAATTTTGAGCGTCTTCAAAAAAATGACGGTATAATAATAAACAATAAAATGCAATTTTTTACTAGCGAAAAATTAAAAAAGAGATTTCCTGAATTATGGAGTTATTTTGTAGAAAATAAAGAACTTTCTGATAATGCAATAAGCACACCAAACTCTGTTAATGCAAACGCTAAAATATTTATTAACCCTCAAAGTCGTAAAGATCGTAGTGATACCCATAAAAAACTCACAGGTAATCAGTACACTAGTTTAAATAACACTCATAATACTTTATCTACAGAAAATAAAAAACAGATTAAAAAGCTTTTTTCTGACGGAAAATTGCCTATGAAACCTAGCCCACTAGTTCCTGAAGAAACTTTACATAATTTGACGCAAACAATACAAAGGAATGTATATACGTCTGCGTTAAATCTTGATTCTAAAAATCCACAATTAAAAGCATTAGCTGAAGACCCTGTATTAGGAGAGTTACAGTTATATGAAGACGGTTTAAAAATAAAAGATCAATATGCTTTAGCAAAAGCTTTTGATAATTTTACGTCTGGTATTAAAAATGAAGAAAATTCATTAGCTCTTATGGATGCTATAATGAAACCGCTAGAAGGAGAATATACAACTAACGCTGAAAAAATGTACGAAGCTGTTTTAGCTGTAGGAGAGTTGATAGAATATAGAATACCAAGAGGAAATAATGTAGAAAATGCAGCAGGAAGAGTATCGTTTGAACACACTTATGAGTCTTTAAATTTTAAAGAAGAAAAAATTAGACGAAAAGAAGATACTTCTAAGGTGTTAAAAATAAAGACTAAAAAACAACAAACTTTTAGAGATTTATCGTATGATCTTAAAAATGTACTATTTCTTGTTTCTAGAGATGAAGATTCTGAAAATGCATTAGATCAAGTTCGTTTTTCATCTTCTACTACTGATAGAATTCAAGGAGCAGCAGCATCGTTTGAAACTTTTGTCGATACGAAACTAATACAAATATCAACTATAGCAGCAACATTTAAAAACTATGTTGATGGAGATAACGGAATTAAAAAATTAAACGAATTGCGTCTGTTAGAGAATAGAAACCTTAAAAATTCAAGTGTCCGTAATTTTACAGGACTTAATAACGCTAACGAAAATCGTTTACTACAAGCTAATAATGTTTTTAATAAACGATTAAAAGAATTTGAAGATGACAAGTCTTTAATAAATAATCCAAAACTTTATCAGAAAAAAGCATTATTAGAATATGCTAAATTAGCTCTTACGTATAGATTATCAGGAATGGTTCAAGGAGATAGTACAGGTGGACGAACTATATCTAATGCTGATTTTGAAGTTATGTTCAGAGCGTTGTGGGGAGAACAAGAACAAGTCAAGCCAAAATTAAACGCTCTTTTTAATAAAATTAAATTTCAAGAAGCTGTTATGACAAACGATATAGCTATGTTAGAAAACGGTTCGTATTTTCATATCACAGGGGGTAGAGATCTTTATGGTTTAGACAGATTTTATAAAACAGCCTCTGAAAGATTTATAAGAGAGTTTAAAAATACAGATCTTGTTCCTGCAAGTTCTCAATTAAATAAAATATCAGAAGTTGTAAGAGACACAGTAAACAGATATAGCCTTATGTCTAGTCAAGATGTAGCTACACAAATTATACCAAAAATTTTAAACAACAACGAAGAACAAGCACAAAACATAAACAAGAGCTTATCTCCGTTTTTAACTAGTTTTGATTCACTAATGTCTCTTTCAAAACAATTTATAGATAATCCTCAAAAAGAAACTATATCGTCAAAATTAGATAGTACACTTACTAGGGAAAAGCTTATAAAATTCATTCAAAGGTTTAGAGATACACAACCTCGACGTATAAACATTATTCTTAAAAATAGTCGTGCATTATATGACAAAGACACAGAAAAATTTAATGATAGCGGAACTCTTATTCTTAATAATATTGTAAAATATAAAATGTTACCTGCTATAGAAAAAAATTTAAATAGTTTAATAGCACAATCTTCTACTTCTGAATAAATAAAAATTTAAAAGAAAGCGATTAATATGCCTTTAATAGAAGAATACACTCCGTTTTTTTCGGACATACAACCTAAAAAGAATGGAATAAAACCTTCTTATAAAAATAATGTTGTGTCTTCTGTCCCTGAATTTCCACAAGGTAAAGAATCTACACCTGAACCTAAACAACCTTCTGTTGATTCTACTGCTCCTGATTCTATTATTACTTCCTCTTCTCCTGTTATTGCAGAAAAAAGTATAAGTTCTGACAGAACAGATAAAGAAGTAGCAGATATTTTTTCAATTAAAGAAAAAGAAGAAGAAGAAGGAAAAGATGAAATATTATTAGGAGGTAGCAGTGGTGATATAGGCGACATTAGTATAGAGGATGTACAATTTCTTAACAATATGTCTGAAGAACCTAGTCTAGCGACAGAACCAGAAAAACAAGGAACTCTTTTTAAATGGTGGGAAGAAGGAGTAATAGAAGAAGCAGCAGAAGGTATTGCAGAACCTTTTATGCGTCATCTTGATGCAATAGTCGAGAGTCCAATAGATTATCTTTTAGGTGTAGATAAAAATGTAATAAGTAAAGAAAGTATTTTTCCAGATATAAATTATTCTGAAATGTCTAAAGAACAAAAACAAAATATTAACAATATAATAAAACAATTAAAAGAAGAAGCTAGAGAACTAGCTGTTAATAGATTTGTTAAACATGAAATACCTAAAATTCCAATTAAAACAGCATTGTCTATAGGTACAGGAGCTACAAAAGCAATAGATTTTATGTCGGACGCACTAACAGGAACTATGAAATACGCTCCCGGTGTAAGTTTTTCAGTATTACGTCCTGAAAATTCTTTATCTCCTGCATTTTTACCTGTACTTTCTCTAGAAGTTCTTAACAGCATAGCTTCTGATAAATCGGCAAGCAAAGATAATATGAAATCTTTGCCTTCTTTTACTAATTTTGATTTAAGTATGTATATAGGAGATAATCTTTTACTAAACACTTATCGTAATTTATTCCATGACCATACAGAGGAGATTATAGGAGAGGGTCTTGATAAATTTCAAAAAGCTAATTTATTAACGCCATTAGCAAACACTATTGGTAACGCAAAAGATCACGGAATTAAGTATGCGTATGAAGCTTTTGACATTCCAAAAGAAGAACAAAATGCGTGGACAACTTTTTTAACATATTCAACAGAATTTTTTTCAGATGTTCTTCTGTTTGGTTTAGGAGCACGAGCAGCAAAAGGAGTTAAAAAAGGAGCTAAAGAATTAGTATATACGGGATTTGTAAAAGCTGAACCAATACTAAAAAGTCTTAGAAATAGTCCTGTATCAAAATATGAAATGCCAGATGCTTTATTTAAAAAAATAACATCAAATAAATCTCCTGACATAAATGATCCTAAATATACTGGTGCTACACAAAAAGATAAACAAAAAAAAGTATCTGATAGTGAGGTAGAAGGGGAGCGTATTGTTGAGCGCTCTGGAAAACTTTCTTGGGTTCAAGAACAAAAAAGAAACGCTGACGCTGCTATAGGTGCAGCAGGAGCTATGACTACTGCAGAACATGTTTTTGAAGATAGTCCGTATAAAGATGCTGTATCTTTAACAGCAGGATTAACAGGTGCAATGT
>Ga0114906_1002127_pt1 | contig 10118 bp, 19 predicted proteins | sample MalvirDeepMed_M9_FD_89687 | JGI IMG/M metagenome (GOLD analysis project Ga0114906, IMG submission 89687) | Marine viral communities from the Global Malaspina Expedition - Malaspina viral metaG DeepMed_M9 | ecosystem: Environmental > Aquatic > Marine > Oceanic | place: Mediterranean Sea... | reverse complement strand
GGTGATTTAGTCACCCTATCAATTGGTCGGAAATCCACCCTCTCAATTGTCGGAGGGCGGGTCAAACGCTCAATGCAACTGACGCCTTTAATGGGTAAGCGGGACACAAAAGGCAAATGCACCACCCAATTTTCACTCCAATACTTGACTTCTGTTTGTTCTCTCTTTGGCACAAAAACAAAGGCGGCGGGTCACGCCACTTTGTATTCCGCCAATAAATACCCCCTCAAAATGCGCTCCTTAGAAGATGTAATAGAGTGGGAGTTTTTCCTCGCACCCCGCGTAGCAGGTGACAACGAATGAAAATGGATATATTGGTGGCGTGTGAAGAGTCTGGCGTCGTACGCGACGCGTTTATACAACAGGGCCATAACGCGTTGAGTTGCGACCTTCTGCCGACTTCAAGCCCCGGTCCACACTATCGCGGTGATGTTTTCAATATCATAAATGACGGTTGGGATTTGATGATAGCCCACCCTCCCTGCACTTTCCTATCGGTTTCCGGGGCACAATGGTTCTATCACCCCGATGATAAACACCTACCCACCGAAAAAAGGCGGCGGCACCCAAAATACCCAAACCGTCACGAAAACCGAGCGGACGCTATTGATTTCTTCATGCGGCTGGCGGAGGCCGATATACCCCGTATCGCTATTGAGAATCCCGTCTGTGTGATGAGTAGCCATTGGCGAAAACCGGACCAAATTATTCAGCCCTACGAATATGGCGACCCCTTCAAAAAGACAACCTGCCTTTGGTTAAAGGGATTGCCCGCTCTCACCCCTACAAATGTTGTTAAACCGGAAATCGTCACCTATGGTGATGGCAGCAGGTTCAGCGCGGATTACGGATTTCACAAGGGCGGAGGCGCGCGCTCCAAGACCTATCAAGGGATTGCTAACGCAATGGCACAACAATGGGGGCTATCGTGGTTATGAGTGAGAGTGAGTTTATTTGTCCTTCTTGTGGCTCCTACCAATACATTGATGAAAGCATAATCGTTGATGAGGGTATCGTTGATTGTCACGATGGCAACGATATTTGCTTCATGTATGATACGGAATGCGATAATACAAAATGCAGCCATACTTTCACGCTTACCAAGTATTTCACCGAAAGTAGCCCAATGGAGGTATGCGGAGAATGAGCGGAATGATTTGGAGTGCCGGCATTCACCGAGTAATATGGAAATATATTGACTACGATTCAAGGGATTGGAAGGGCGACACCTACAAACCCGAGTGCCACCCCGACCTTGACCCCGATATTCTGCGAAAGCAAGAAAAGGAATACGAATACGAATTGGAGCATTATGGGGTTGTTCTCCTTATGCTGCAAAAGTGGAATCCAGAAGTGGGTCAAGGGTGGGAACGCGAAGACTCCACAATGTCCGAATACCTACATAGAGAGGAAACCAGCGACGAGTTTTTCCCGAAGGACGAATACTTTAACGACGGTCCCGAGAGGGGTGGTGCTTGATGAAGCGATTTGTAATTAAGAGAGTCATTACCTATGTCAAAGTAGTCGAAGCATGGTCTAAGGAAGAGGTCGAAGAATGGTTATCGCAGGGTATGCACGACCATGAAATTAACGATAACCCCCAAGTAAAGGAAATTGTTCGGTTAGCCAGAAGGTGTGAAGAATGAGTCAAGATGCTTCCGTTAATGGCGACCGGCACTTTTATATTCTCGGCCCTGTTAGGGTCAAATACCCGACAAAAGGGGAACAGGAAGTGAAAAAATGATGAATGAGCAAACACAAACACAGGAGCGGACGACGCCAATGGAGGCGTCATTGAACGAAAAGGAAGCAGAATTACTGCTGCATCGGTTGGAGGGACCAGACGACTTAATTCATGTTGTCTTTGGTTTTGACGACCCGGAGGGGGAGTCGCCAGACTTCACCGAAGCGCAGGGTGATGAGGCAATGGAGATTCTAACCAAGCAGGTTCGGTCAAGAACAATCAAGACCGGCGAGTGGAACGGGGCTTGTCCCGAAGTGCTTGCTGAAATGTTGGAGGGTTCGACTTATTGTGCCGCCGCAGCATCATGGGGCACGACTCTTGAATTGTGTCGAGCGGTCAAGACGCTAAAGCAATTGGAGAAAAAGTTGGAGCCATTGGTCGGACGAGTAATATATGGGGCTGATTGTTGATGGATGGTGAAAAAGACTTCGTGGTTGCGCCCGGCCTAAAGGTGCGGGTGACGCTGCGGTATTGCCCAGACAGCCCATCGTGGCTCGGTGGGCCTTACAAATGGAGTGCGACTCCGATTTGGAACACACGCCGACGATTGGGTGCGGGATATTCTCTCACCCAAGCCGGCAACGGCCAGACCGGATATGATATTCTAACTTCAGTCACAGGCAGCGCGAGGGGTTGGTTCGCTCGCCTCAAGGGCAAAAGACCAAGACAGGTTGTAGCCGACGAAAACATGATTAATTTTTCCTCCGCTCTCAATGAGTGGTTGGCTCAAGAGGGGGCGATATGATGAAAAGCAACATGGAAAGAACCGCGATGCGAAGTGTGACAATCGGATTCAAGTTGGATTCGCACATTGAAAAGGACGAAGTAATCCGCATTCAAAGCGTGCTGGCGAAAAACGGATTCCGCCCCGCCAATTCATACCACGGAACCAAAACAACAAGACCAGATGATTACCTCTATGAAGGTTGGGAACGGGAACACCAACGCACGACGATAAAGTTTGCCGGCGAATCCTATGATTTTGGACGCGGTATGACTACTACGGAAAAGAAAACATTGAATGAATTAGTCGACAATTTGAAGGACGCTATTAACTACCACGGAGAAGATATCGAAATAACTGAACAAACCGAAACTGAAAAACATAAACCGCGCCTTCGTGGGTTCTCTTGTGGTGTTTGGATTGATTGGGGTAAAATCGAATGGGAGCATTACCCCGCCGACGATAAAATGACAACGAGTGGTTGGTCTATTGGGTTCTATGACGATGACTGCGGCGAACGAGAGGCCGAAAGGATATTTATTTTCAAGGTCAGCACTATGAAAGTCGATATGAACCGAATCGAATTAAAAATAAACCTCACCACAGATAAGGAGGCATCTATTCTGGAAGGGGATTATGCCAACAGCATGATTCGTTCTATCACGAAGCATTTCCGCTCCATCGTTCAAGCAGAAGGTATTGATGGTTTTTATGCCCGTTGCCAATCCACGCTTAGTGCGAAAAAGAGCGAGGTTTGTGATGTATCGTGGTTGATGCCAGCCCAATCCGGGGGTGAAGAGGAATGAGCAACGAATTGAAAATGAATGAATGCGAAGGGTGCGGCCGTCGAACGGCCGATACCTTCCATGACGCTTGGCCGCGACCCGATAGGTGCGACCATTGCCCGGCGGTGGTGATTATATCAAAGAGGATGGCGTGGTGTCCGATTTGTGGGGGTGGGTTGGAAACAGTTTTCAATCTAACTTCCGAGGGGCCGGACAGTCATGTTATGGTGCGTTGTGTCGGACCCTCGCCGTATTGCGGGGCCGAATGGTCGCTTTCAACGGGGGCGAAAGAATGCGTGACACAGACAAATACGAAAGGACAACACCCGAACTTGAAGAGTTTGAAGGAGAGAACTTGGGGGATTTGATAACGAACCTGCTTACAGAAGTGAAACGGCTCCGTAAATTGATTTGTCAATTGGAAACGATTCGGATAATGGATTCACCGCTACACAACCACCCGAAGTTATGGGATGATATCGAAGCGGTCCACGAACAGCGGGAAAATGATATTTGGGAGGAAGGCAAACAATGAGTGAATCAATCAAGGACAAACAACACCGCGGTATCCGTTCACCAGAAGAATGGTATCAAGACGGCACCATTATTCTCCAAAATGTTGGGCACCGAGCCTTTTTGATTGCCAAGTGCGAGAGTGGTTATTATGCTGAATACATAGCAGATGCACCCAAAATAATAAAGGAACTGAAAGCAGAAAACGAACGATTGCGACTCGAAATAAAACGCATCCGTAGCATGGCTATGGGAACGACTTTGGAAGGTGATGAATTATGAGCAAACCATTTAGATTGAAGCGGATACTACATGAGGCCGAAGAGGTATTCGACGGCCTTGAACGGGCTGCCGAGGCGTCTGGCCTATCCCTTGACACAATTACAATTTACGCGTACCCGGTGGAAACGGGCATAGGTCGCCGCAACGGTGGCTACGCTTTCTGTAACCACAAGGATAAGCGGGTTGTGTTTGTGATAGCATCACAGCCCGGTATTTACGACGGCAAAATGGCAGTATTCCGGTGGAAAGGAATGAGCGGTGGTTCGATAATTTGGGTTTGGGACAACCTACCCGAACGCGTGCTACGACGACCCCTTCTATGCGACGACAGCGAACAAATAGTCGAAGCAATCACAACATTTCTTCTAACCAGCGACAGCGAGAACGCTGGCGTCGATGGGGGGAACCGCTGATGATGCTTCCGTTAATGAGCATAGAAAGCCTTATTAACGCGGAGTATGTAGCAACAAATAGAACCGAGAGGGGGAATTAAAATGACAGATGAACAAAAAGACAGATATGATTACCGGGACGATTGCGACGACCGTTGGTTCGTAAAAGATGAAAAAGACCTATACGATAGTGCGATTAATTTTTTGGCAGCAAATCCAGAATATATTAGAGAGGCATGGAACGACCCAATGGGGCATTATTCTGGTAAGTTGTTTAGGCCGGTAACTTGGAAGGGCGGGCTGGATTCCATTCACCTTGAATCATCGTTCGACCGGAACATAATTTGTGGGTGCTTAACGCAGATTAGAGGGGGGCGGCGTAATAACAACGATGTTATGAGCGACGCGGATTGGGTATCATATTGGCCGGAATTGACGGAACTAATCAAAATGGATGAGCGCATTCCGATGGACGAAGATACTATCGAATTAGACGACCTTAAGGTATTCGCTGAATACCAGCGACTATTCGACCGGATTCGGGACGGGCTTATTACCCCCAACAAAGCGGCAGACAGACTTCGGACGGTGATATCGTGAGCGTCTATGATAGTTATTACCGTTACAATTCACGCGACCAATGGTTCATCGTTGAACAAATGTTGGCCGGCAAAAGACCCAACGCAATTCCGACTCCAGATTACTATGCTGACGGCTTCAAAGGTGGCCCCTCAAGGGCTTGGGATTTGGCTTGGGCCAAATGGTTGGTTGCTTATGATAATGAGAGCAACAACCAACGCATTAGGTATATGGCTAACTTTTTCGACACGGCGACCCAAATGCGAGCCGAACGCCCCAACACCAATTACCTATCCGTCGGTAAAGGGGGCGGGGTGGTGTTTAGAACAACGGCATTCCCTATGCCGCCAGAACTCCCCTCCCTTGAAGATTGGTTGAAAATCGACAATAACGCGCTGCGTGGTTCTTCTATCAAGCATATTTGTGGCAGGTTATGCCACGATGACTGCGAGCGAACAGGCATCATACAATACAACACAACATATAGTGATTTGCGTAATGGGCGTAATTCAAGCAATGCTCTTTGCATATACGATAAACAAATTAAAATTGATAAGGATATTCCGATTCCTAATGGTTCTTTCGTAGTGGCATATTTGGAACTACACCTAAGCGGCTATAACAATGTAAAAACTCGCTATGAAGTGGCTCTCGAAAACAAAAACAATGCACAGGCTCGGTTGGCTAATTGGTCTAACGAATCCTATATTGATAACTATATCAAAACAGAAGTTGATAGATGTTGGCGTAAGTTGAAAGAATTATCACAAAAAGAGGGCGAAGCGAAAAAGGCTCTCGATAAAGCGAAGGAGGCGATAAAATGAACGGGAAGTGTGACGCTTGCGGAGAAAAGCAGACGATTGGGTGTAGTGATGGTTTTTGTATCGTTCATGGTATTATCGACCCATGCACCGGATTAACAAAGGCGACAAAAATTAAATGGGGGTCGGTGCCGTATGGTGCTGCCGCCATCTTAGATATCATCAAACCCCGTCGAAGGTGCTTTCGAGATGGAACGGTAACACAGGCTGACATAATCAAGGCGGTTCCCGGTGAACCCCACCTAAAAACCATTGATGAAATCAATATAGCATTCGATTGGTTGGAGGGACACAAACTCCGGTCATTCACTTACAGAATTAACGGTGGCTCCAGATATAGTCAAGGAACGAGGCAATTTCGGGTCAGCGAGAGCGACAACATTTCGTATGATTTTTCACACGCGACCGGCCTTGCTTCAACATATCGTCGTAACTTTTTCCGCCTGTCCTATCGTGGTTATGATATCGGAAAAATGCGTGAAGAAACCATTGAATGTTTTGATAAAATCAAAGAATCGAAGAGTTTTGATGAGTGGAGTGACAAGATTCAAAAATTACGAAAGACAGTAGCAAGAACCAAGACCCAAAGTGAAAAAGCCGTAATGAGCGAAGAGGCTATTCGCCGCTCCTTGTGTGCTACGCTGAAGCAAATGAGGTTGGGCAAAAAGGGTTTTTCATCGTCGTTCATTTATACCATGCACTATTCAACACAATATATCAGCCCCTACGATGGAGAGTTAATGACCCTGCGACCAAATCATATTTACTGCACCGCATCAACAGATAGTGAGTGGTTGGCAACGATACCCCATGATGATTTGCGGTTGGTCGCTAAGGGGTTGCTCGCTGAATTACTGCAATACACAAAGATTCTGTATGGCAGAACGGTTGAGTGGTTAAGGATATGGGATGAAATAATTGAACAAATCGAGGGGTTGATACTATGAGTAACGAAACAACACAAATGACGCGCCAAGAAATGCTCAAGTTTTTGGACCGCATCGAAGATTTGGAAAGCGAAAACGCCAGAATAAACCAAGAGAACCAAGACCTCTTACGACTGATGGTTCGGTGTTGGGAGTGGTTCGGTGTGAAGCCGCACTCTCCCCTGCCCTCCACTTACCGTAGGGCTATGAAGGAGTATTCTGGTGTCGTCAAACAATGGCGAACAGACAACGAGGGGGTGAAGCCTTGAGCGGTGATGAAATCAAAGCAGAATGCGTCACCTGCGGTAATGTATGGTGGTCGATAGTGGAGTCACCCGACGAGTTGGTGTGTAAGGATTGCGGCCAGACCCACCCGATAAAATGGGAGTGGTTGTGATGGATAACAAAACCGGAAAGTGGGTGGTTGTGATAACCGAGGGCGACTCGCTCAAGCGTATGGTTTTCGATTCCCCCGAACCATTATTGTATGCTATGGAGGCGGTGGTAAGGGCGGCCCAAGTTTGGACCAGCGCGCACTTCAAACAATGGGTCAACCACGCCAAGCCCGGACAATGGATAGAATTACGCGACGCCGAAAACAGGGTACGCGTGCTTGTTCTCCGCTCCACGAATATGGGTCAATGGTGGGTATTGTGAGCGCAATAGGAATGTTTAATAGTGGCGATATGCTGCGAAATATGTCCAGAAATGGGGGTTTTGAGTGATGGCGGCAAGGCGACAAAAGCGCATTCGGCTTCGGATTGTAGCCCTACTGCGAGAGCATCCAGACGGTTTGACAAGTGACGCTATTCGTGGTTTATTAAAATCCAACCATTCGGTGAAATCAATAGGGCAGATATTGAAGGCCACACCCGGTATCACTTCGTCTGTATGTAAGATACACGACTTCGTAAAAGAGCAAGACTATCACCTTTGGGTTCTCGATGATGAGGTCCGCTTTAATCGTTGGATGGGGGGCAATGAGTAGTGGATTCCGAACCCATATTCTGTCGGCAGGTATTAGCAAGCACGCTCAAAGTGGTCGAATGTTTTCCCAATACACGACCAAGCAACCCTCATTGGGTGGTTTGTTTATCCGACCCGCACTTCGGAGAGTTTTACCTCGAAAATAGAAAGGTGGTATGGTTGCTTTTCAAAGCACTATGGCACGACAACAATACTCTTTATGGTGATGTACGCGCTCTAATGGATAGCACCGAACCGATTTTCGGTGACACGCTCCGTGAGGAATTGCGGAAGGCACCCGGTCAAGCAATCAATTTTTGGTTCTCGGTCGATTCTGGAGGCAGAAAAACGGTGCATGGTATATCGTGTGTTGATTTTGTATCACCCATGCCCCACCTGTTAGAAGATATCGCTTCATACTACAAGGACAAGGATGATGGGTCTGGTGGTGTGGTCGCTATTGTGTTGCAGCATTACAGGGATGCTTGCGGCCCCCACCGGATGCCAGCGTTGGTTATCCGACGGCCGGGTTTGGGCTTCATCAACATTTTATGTCACGAAGAACGACGACTCCTAATCAGCGGCGTTAGCGAGTTTGTATCGCCATGTAATGACGACCCCGCGCTTGGTTGTGGTGATTTTTATTGGCGGGTCCGCCCGTCCCGCTGGACCATCATTAAAACGAAGTCTTGGGCAGCCAACTACGATGAAGTCATATCGACCATTGACAGTAAGTGGGACGAACTTGAACATTATTCCGCACTCCAATTCAGCGAACATGAGCAGCGGTTGCTCGATTACAACACACAGAACGACAAGGCTCGCCGTGAAATGCGTAGCGCGGAGTTGGATACTTTGGAGTTTGATGCAGCGAAGCGGGCAAAAAATTATTTGTCCGTTTCTAATTCTTTTTCTTCTTTAGATGGGGGCGAGAAAGAATAAATGCGGCGCAGTCATGCGTTTTCGTTATTTATTTTATTCTTTCAAAGAGGGTTTAGTAGGAGGGTATAACTAACGACTTAATGAAGAAATAAAAGAATTAACCGAACAGGCTCGCAGTCTAACGGTTTATTCTTTCTGTATTCTTTTTGTCAACAAAAAGAATTAACAAGACTTAAAGGCAAGCAGTTATACGGTTATTATGGAGAGCGGGGGAATTACTATGGCACAGATGGAGAATTACGGAGAGGTTGACATATATTGGGTGGACGAACGACCGGAGGGCGTCGAAAACGCAACCCTGTTAATCGGTATGCAGGGAGAACAAGGATACGCCCCGTTCCTAACAGTCATGGGTTGCGTGGGTAACGCAAAGCCCATAGCCCATATTTGCTCTAAAATGCAATCCATCGAGGCATTCAATACTGTTCCCGAACCATTGCCCCCTGCTTGGTTGTTGTATCAAATTGAGAGCCGTGACGACGAAGTGGTTTATGTTCTCCGTCTTACTAATTGGTTCCCGCTGGTAGCGCAACCCGATGCCAACCCCCATGCGTGGTTGTATTCTTACACACCCACGCGCGATACTCTTCGCGGTTTAGTGGGCCTCGGCATCACGCAACTTGTTTTCTTGGCTACAAACAATTTAGCCAGATTCATTGACCCAACCGAAATTGACATATTGAGCGTTATACCGCCCGGTCAAATGGTCTGTTACGATTTCATAACCGATAACGAATTGGATTGTGGGGATTTGGTTTTGACGACGCCCGTTTGGTTGTTCCCCTATTTGTTCCGCTTGATGGTTGGTGCTGATGATTCTTACCTATCGTGCGTTGCTTGTGCTGGGATTACCGATGAATACATTGACGAGCCGGCAGTAAGCGTGCTGTCGGATTACTGTAATGATGTTCTCCAAATCGACCTTAGCGAAAAGAAAATGGATGAAATGCGTAACCTGTTAAATGAAATGGAAGATGAAATGCCGCTGGACGGGATAGAGGCATTGAAGTTGTTGGAAAATAATGGTCTGGTGTCGCTCAATAAGAATGGGGATTCGGTGATGTGGCAATGATTAAGGATGACGATATATTCGCTGCGGTGAATGATTTTGCCCATGACAACCATTACATTGATGTTGCCGACAAACTCCCCATTTTCATTTGTTCGATTGGAGCGCATATTTTCAATACGCTGAATAAATGCAGTCGGTGCGACTTCGACCCGGATTCACCTTATGTTCACGAAAATGATTTCATCATAGGCAATTGCCCGTTGCGCCATAACAAAATGCCGTTCTATACACCGATGAGTCAATTACCGGATACCCGAATCCATTTGATGCTGCGGGGCGCAAAGGGCAGCGGCAAATCCGTTCTTATTCTCATGTTTCTCTCGGAGGGAACCGGGCTACTGTATTCCCCCGACGCCAATTTGGGTCAAGGGT
>Ga0114906_1002125_pt1 | contig 10123 bp, 12 predicted proteins | sample MalvirDeepMed_M9_FD_89687 | JGI IMG/M metagenome (GOLD analysis project Ga0114906, IMG submission 89687) | Marine viral communities from the Global Malaspina Expedition - Malaspina viral metaG DeepMed_M9 | ecosystem: Environmental > Aquatic > Marine > Oceanic | place: Mediterranean Sea... | reverse complement strand
GTTCTTGATGCTGTCGATGGCTGGACCCAACACCCGCATGACCGCGACCGAGGTGGCCGAGAGGCATGAGGAGAAGCTCCTCGCGCTTGGCCCTGTCTTGGAGCGTTTACACAACGAGCTGTTGCAGCCGCTGATCGACATCACCTTCGATCACATGAATGACGCCGGGATGCTGCCGCCGCCACCGGAGGAGTTGGGCGGTCACGAGTTGACGATTGAGTTCGTCTCGATCCTGGCTCAGGCGCAGCGCGCGGTCGGCAGCAACAGCGTGGACCGGTTCATGGGCAACGTGGCGCAGCTATCGCAGATCAAGCCTGACATGCTCGACAAGGTCAACTTCGACAAGTGGGTTGATCATTACGCCAACATCCTCGGGGTGGAAACCGACATCATCGTGGACGACGAGAACGTGTTGGCGCTGCGGAAGGCTCGCGCGGAGGCCGAGGCGGCGCAGGCACAGATCGCGGCAGCGCGTGAGCAGGCGGCTGCGGCCAAGGACATGGGTAGCGTCAAGACCGACGAGCGGAACGCCGTGGCGGATGCTCTAACGTCGGGAGTGGCTCAAGAGGGAATCTGACATGACAACAACGATCACGAACGCAACCCTGACCGTCACCATCACCGAGGCGGTGACCTTGAATGGCTACGACCAGGGATCGAGCAACGTGCTGTCGCTCCCCAACATAGACGAGGTGGTCAAGCGGATCGTGACGGTCTCGACCACCGAGACCGGGCTTTTCTCTTTCGCGGCCAACGTAGCTTCACAAGTAGCGGCTGACTCTGGTGGCGTTCGTCAAGCCAGCTACATCGCTGGTCATTTCGACCATGACACCGCGCGCTACATCAGGATCACCAACAAGGATGACACCAACCACGCGACCCTGGTGTTTCGAGGTGAGTCGGGCGCTGAGTTCGCGGTCATGTTGGATGCTGGCAACTCGTTCATCTATTGCTGTGACACTACGGACGGTGCTGGGGTGGTGAACACGATGGACGCACACAGTGCCGCGCAGTCGCACACTCTGGAAGCCCTGCGAGATGTCACGGCACAGGCGAACGCGGCGGACGTTGACCTGGAAGTATTCGTGGCAGCAGTCTAGGCGGCACCATGACCCGAGTCGTTGCAGCGCGAGTGGGGAGGCCAGACCGCAGCAACGCCGGGGTTCTTCGCAGCCTTGATCGGAGGGTGAAGACTCGCAACCGCCTACAGCGTCAGCTCGCGATCACGGAGGCCGGGATCAACATGGCGCGGGCTGAAGATGTTGCGGCGCAGCGCGGCCTCTTGGAGCTAGGGCTGACCGACGCGGGGAAGGGGGCCGGTCTGATTGGGTTTGCTGATCCGGGCGGCGACTTCGAGGCGACCACGGTTGAGGCTGCGCTGGCGGAACTCGCGCCCGACCCTGGCTGTTTTCGCGGGTCCGGTACGAACCTGACCACGACGGTCGCCACGGTCAACCTCTCTGTGACGGCGTTGTCGAACGACCTGTATGCGCTGTCGGGGAATGAGCTGACGATCCAGGTCACCGGCACCTACTGGTTCTCCTATCAGATCCAGGCTTACATCGACTCCTCGACAGGCTCGACCAGGGCTGCCATGGAGACGTATATCGAGGATGACCAGGGCGGCTATGCGGTGATCGCTCAGAGCTACGCCGAAGCATACCTGCGTGAGCTGGCAGACGGATCAAGCTCCGGTGCGTCGTTTCCCTTTGTTGTCGCGGCGGCTGGGACCAAGGTCCGGTTGAGGGCGATCCTCTCGCAGGCGATCGACGCATCCGTTCACCGTTCGATGTTGTCAATTCACCGGTTGGGATCTCCTTAGGTGGAACAGGAGAGAGAGGTTCGAGAAGTGGTTCGCGAGGTAGACCGAAAGACTGCCGTCAGGCTGCGCCGTATCGAGGCGAACGCCGAGACCGCGAAGTATAAGGCTGCCGTAGCCAAGAGCCGGGCCGAGGCCAGGGACAAGGCTTCCGCAGATCGCTTCGCTGCAAAGATCGAACTTGCCAAGATCCGCGCGAAACAGAGCGCCTCGGAGAAGGCGCGGACCAACATCGCGCTCACTTCCCCGGCGATGCTCACGGTCCTCATCGGGGGCTTCATTGTTGCGATGGCGACTGGTGCGCTCCCAGACGAGTCGATTGCCACTGGCGCAGCACTTTTGACCATGCTCTCGGCTGGCTTGTTGCAAAATCTCAGGTCCATAATTTCAGAGGGCAACGGCCATGAAGAGAAGCCGAAGCCTGGCGCTGACAAGCACAGAGAGCCTCGATGAGCGACATCGACGCGCGCGTGGCCTCGCTGGAGGCATACTCGAAGACCCAGCACTCCACCATCGTGGAGCTGAAGACTGATATTCGGTGTATCCGGTCTGGTGTTGAGGGGATCAGTCGAGATCTCCACGCCGCCAAGGTCGGTGGCAGAGTCCTGCTGGCTATCGCGGTCGCCATTGGCGGCATAGTTGGCTGGGCAATCAATCTCTTGAACCCGTGAGGAGTGACCGATGAACGTGCTGACTGAGATGTTTCGGAGTAAGAAGTTCGTTGCCATGCTGGCTGGACTGGTTGCCACGCTGGTAGCCAAGATCGGCTGGGAGCTGGATGAGGCGACGATCACGCAGATCGTGGCGCTCGTGGCGGTCTACATCGGCGGCCAGGGCCTGGCGGATCTCGGCAAGGAGAAATCCAAGATCGAGGTCCAATGATCCGCCTGCTGCCGATCTTGCTGCTTCTTCCTGGCTGCGCTGGCTTGACCGAGAAGGTCACAGAGGTTCTGTCGGATCCGGCGGTGCAGGAGGGCCTGGCCCAGACGGCGACGAGCGCGGCGACCGGGGATTGGACAGGCGTTCTGTGGGGGGTTGGCGGGACAGTCGCTGCGGTATGCGCCTACAAGGGGATCAAGAAAGGGCCTGTCCCCAGCTAGGTAGGCCCGAGTCGGGCGCTGCGTTTGAACGAGGGCGGAGGAGAGGCGTAGCGCCCGGCGTTTTTTTCGCGGGAATAGGCCAGCGTCTTGCTGATTTCCGTGGCGACAGCACACTCAGGTTGTGTGAGTGAGCATGATCCGTTCGATCTCGAAGAGCAGGAGTTGCGTGGCGACCTTCGCCGCGTGGCGTCTCGGCTCTCCTCCGAGAACGATGACGCGGACTTCGTGTGGCTCATGTCAGGTCCGAGAGGCAGGCGCATTGTGCGTCGGCTGCTCGATCGCGCGGGAGTCTGGCGCACATCGTTCCACCCGAACACCATGGAGATGTCCAGGCAAGAGGGTGCGAAGCAGACGGGCTACTGGATCCTCGCGCAGATCGATCGGTTGTGCCCTTCGGAGTACACCACAATGATGCAGGAGCACAAACATGGAAGAGCCGTTGCTGGCAACCGAAGCGACTCCCAAGACTGAGGGGCAGACGGCACAGGACTCGGACAACTCGTTGTTGACCGAGACCACACAGCAGCCGAAGCAGGCTGACGATCAGAGCACGGAAACCACCAGTGAGCCGCAAGGCGCACCGGAGGCTTACGAGTTCAAGACCCCCGAGAGACTTCCCGAGGGTCACGAGATCGACAAACAGGTTCTCGACGCCTATTCCGAGGCCGCGCGAGATCTTGACCTGCCGCAGGACAAAGCGCAGAAGATGCTCGACAAGGTCATGCCGACACTACATGAGCGTGCCCTTGAACAGCAGGAGCAGCAGCGAGACAAGTGGGCGAAAGAGGCTCGCGAGGACGCTGACTTCGGGGGAGACAAACTCGAAGAGAACCTGGGCGTCGCCAAGAAGGCGCTCGACCAGTTCGGCTCAGATGGACTGCGTGATCTGCTGGAAAGCTCGGCGGGCCTTGGCAACCATCCCGAAGTGATTCGGTTCATGGTGAAGGTCGGTCAGGCACTCAGTGAGGACCGATTCGTGGGCAACAATCAGGGTCAGGCGGTCGACCCCAACGATGATGTTGCCATAGCGCACAAGCTCTACCCGAGCAGCACCAGCAGCTAGAGGACTCTGAACCATGGCAAATCTGAACCTATTGGACTGGGCCAAGCGAACCGACCCAGACGGCACGGCGCCGATCATCGCGGACCTTCTTTCGCAAACGAACGCGATCCTTCAGGACGCGACCTACGTGCAGGGCAACCTGCCGACCGGCCACCGGGTGACCATTTCAACTGGTCTCCCCACGGTCTACTACCGCGCTCTGAATGAGGGCATCCCGACCAGCAAGGCCACGACCGCACAGGTCGATGAGTCGTGCTCGATCTTGGAAGCTCGCTCCGAGGTCGACATCGACCTGGCGATGCTGAACGGCAACACCGCCGAGTTCCGCATGGGCGAAGCCCGCATGTTCATCGAGGCGATGAACCAGAAGATGGCGACCGGGCTGTTCTATGGCAACCCGGCCAACGACCCGAAGGAGTTCCTCGGGCTGAATGCTCGCTATTCCAACACAGCCGCAGGTAACGGGCAGAATGTGATCCTGGCTGGCGGTGCTAGTGACCCAACACAGACCTCAGTCTGGCTTGTCTGCTGGTCGGATCAGACCGTCTTCTGCCCCTTCCCGAAGGGCAGCAAGGCTGGCCTTCTCCAAGAGGATCTGGGTCGCCAGACGAGCTTCGATGTGGTCGGCGGCGCGTCCGGCACGCGCATGGAAGTCATGGCCGAGAGGTTCCAGTGGAAGTCTGGCCTCGTGGTCAAGGACTGGCGCTACGCGGTGCGGATCGCAAACATCGAAACCAACAGTGCCGATGCTGGCGCGATCAACAAGCTCGATAATTACAACGCTCCCAACACCGTCACCAATCAAATTCATCAGATGGCGAAGGCTGTCGCCCGCATTCCCAATACCTCGATGGGGCGCACGGTCTTCTACATGAATCGCACGGTCTTCACTGGCCCGATGCGGCTGGCCTTGGAATCAAGTGCTAATGCCCTTTCCATCACCGATGCGGCCACGCAGTTCGGCACCAACCAGTCGATGCTCTCATTCATGGGCATTCCGATCCGTCAGGTGGACTCCATTCTCAACACCGAAGCCGTCATCAGCTAATCCGAGGAGGACAATCACATGACTTACGTAGACAACGATCTCCGACTCGCTAATGGTTTGAGCCTCGCCGGGGCTGGACCGGTAAAGACGCCGACTGGAAGCGTCATCGACCTTTCTGGGTTGGACCTCGACGGCTCAACGGTTTTGAGTAACCAGGATGTCGGCATTGGCAAGCAGTTGTCCGTGCAGATTTATCCTGGCACGGCTCTCGATAACGCTACGAGTATGCAGGTTCAGGTGGTCCTGAGCGCGGCGGAAGCACTCACGAGCCCGGTCGAGGTGGCCGACACCGGCGTGATTCTCCTCGCGGACTGGAACGACTCGGAGAAGTGGCCGTTCATCTTGCGGATCTCACCAAACTTCGACATGGATGAGATGGACCCGGCGGATGCTACTTCGCTGCGTTACCTGGGCCTGATCTTCACCGAGGACGGCACGAACCCGACAGCTGGCACGGTGACGGCTGACCTCGTAATTGACGAGCAGTCGCCACGACGTTTCTACCCGACGAAGTCCGAAGTCCTCTAAGACAAACAAAGCGGCCAGCTTCGGCTGGCCGCGCAACTCCTCAAGGAGGATTCAAATGATCTACGTCATTGGCACTGGGGTGACGGTGGCTGGACCGACTGGGACAGACCATATCTCCTATTCTGCCGCCATTGATTTGACTGATGGCAACGATGGTGTTCCGGCCCTCTTTGGGGCAGGTGAGCAGCTCTACATGCAGTTCGAGGTGACCGTGGCGTTTGCTGCTGCTGGTGGTGCTCCGCTGGCTCAGTTTGGTGTTGCAGTTGATGATGCAGCGACTCTCGCAGCAGGTTCGTCAATCGTTCTTGGGCTTACCGGCGGATCGGTTGCTACCAAGATTGGCTACGAAGTCACCGAGTTGACGGTCGGCAAGAAGTTCCATCTGGCGATCCCACCGTTTGATGACGTTATGGAGAACACTGGGGGTGAGTGGCCGAATACTATCGGTAGTACTGAACTGAGTAATTTCCGTCTGTTGAAGTACATGGGCATTGTGATTCACAACCCCATGGATATCGCCTCAACGAACAGGTTCAGTGCTGGCACTGTCAAGGCTCGGATTTGCACCCAGGCATCGCTTGGCACTGCTGTCCTGTCGAACGTCTACGGTTCAAGGATGACGGTGAGCTGACATGAGAGTTCGCGCACTTCAGACATGCTTCATCGACAACCGACTGCGGCAAGCTGGGTCCGAGTTCGAGTTCAATGGCTCGATCGAAGGATCCACGGTCCTGGTAGCTGTCGAAGAAGAAGAGCCGGTAGAGGTTCCTCAGACTCCAGCCAAGAAGAAGGCCAAGAAGAAGGTCGCCAAGAAGAGCAGCGAGGAGAGCTAACCAGCCGCCGACCGTCGTACGCCGCGACGACGGTCGGCGCACCCATCGCGGCGATGATCCACCATGCTGAAGCACGCCGCTGATCTCTCTGACTCCCACGAATACTTCATCGTCTGGGCCGGGGGGACCAACGCCCGGCCATGGGGAACGAAGGCTCAGGCGCACTCGCTCTTCCCTGACATTGAACTCGCCAGGGATGGGGTGAAATTTGCCAATATCAACCTTCCCTCTAATGGCAATCGATTAGGGGGCGCTATTGAGAGGGGGCTGGCTATTACTCTCCCTGCTGAAACGCCAGCCCTCAAGGTCAACGAGTTTACTAGCACAATCATCCGCTTGGGAACCAATACGGCCCCAGTAAAGGGGGTTGGCACGGTGGTGGCGAACACCGCCACGACAGTTGATGTGCTGTGGTATACCAATCTGACTCCTGGGACATCCGCGCTCGATGTTCCTGCGTCCATAACCAGGGGGGGCAGGCGGGCATCGGCCTATCATAATGTCCGTGTGTTGACGCCTTATTTGGCAGTCAATGATGAAACCCAAAACCACTTGATCGGAAGCCCGTCCTCCGCCTCCTCTTTCAGTTACGCAGGCGCTGGTGGGCGGTCGGTAACCTTGCCAGCACCATTTTCAGGTTCGACCGGCACGGTGTCTGCTCCAGCTACGGGGCGTCCAATAGAATTTACGGATATGGGTGTGTTCCTGCCGTTCACCTTCCTGGAGGGGATCGACGGCTACGGCATCAGTGAGTTCGGGGACGCGGCAGGATCTTTCTCTGTTTCGTGTACGTCCGCGAACCCAATGGTAGTCACCAAGACCAACCACGGTCTTTCAGATGGCGATATCGTTGCCTTCCATGAGGATACGACAACGCTGCCGCAAAGAACGACCCCGTTCAAACTTCGCTTGCAGGATCGTGGGGTGCCTACGTCCTTCGTTGTGACGAACAAGACAGATCATACTTTCACACTCAGGCTAGCCGGTACTGCAACGGCATCCCCGCCATACGGCCCAATCTCGGGAGAGTATGCTTCGTCTTCGACGGGGACTGATGTCAGGATGATCCAGCAGCACAAGATCACGGATATTACGTCGGCTACATGGACATTCACTAACGCGCTTCCTGATTCGTACCTGCTCAATGGTGGTTACATTATTGTGGACTGGGAGGATAGCGGCGTGATGAAGCGGAGCTGGTCGATCATCACGAACAACCCGACCTCCACCACGTTCAGCATCGCTGCCACAGCATACCCATGGCTTGGGGATGGGGCACCAACCTCAGCTGTCGCTGTCAAGCGTTACACGGCCTGGCAACCGAACTTCAACGACAACCCTCACTCCTACCTTCCCGGTGAAGGCTACACGTATCCAAACAACGACATCTCCCCTTACCCTGAGTCAGCTAACGGCGCAGCCATTCACAACCGTCCGCGAGGGTTGGCTGGTCACTGTTACGGCGACAGGTTTGGCGAGATGCTGACGGGTGCGCTTAGGTTGTCGGCCTCAATCGGAAAGCGTGTGAACGTCGTTCTTTTGGGCTTCAATCAATCTGGGCTTGTTCCAAGTTCAGCTAGAACCAGTCCAGCTCACCATTTTTCTGGATACGTCAGCGGGTTCACTAGTCAGCAGAATTCTTGGTCTATAGCAAACGAGTGGCCTTACGACTGGGGTGTTACGAGACCTACCGGGCTGGCTTTTGGGAGTAAGAATCAGTTCGACCATTTGACGAGGCTCTTGACGACAGTGCTCCCAAACGCCCTGAAGGCCGAGTCTTCAACGAAGACTTTGCGGTGTTTGGGGATCGTTTTCCTTCAGGGGGAAGAGGACGCGCTGGACGTTAGTTCAAAGCAGCACTATGGCAGTTCGTTGAGGGCGTTCATCGTCGCGCTGCGGAACCTGATCAACAAGCTGGGCTACAACCCATACGCCAACGGCGCAGAGATTCCTTACGTCCAGCCGCGCATCGCTCACATCCCCTACGAGCTTGATGGCACCTACAATTATTTCGGGGTGTCGACTGCGATCGCGGGCGACACGGACGGCCTCGTCAATAGCGCGATCGAAGAGAACACGGCTGCCGATGCCTTTGCTGCGTCGGTCAAGGTTGACGATCTGCCGCGTATTGTGGCAGAACCGGGTGTATACAACGGCGTTGGCGAGGCTGAACTTGGGGCTCGCATTAGTGACAAGCTAGGCAGGCTGATTGACTACGCCTTGGGGCATGGGTCGTTAGCCCTGAGCAACACGCAGACGCGCCTGGTTGAGATCTGCAATCTCGCGCTGTCCTTTATCGGAGACTCGGGGCTGCTCACGTCTCTCGAAGATGGCAGCGAGCAGGCGACACTCTGTAAGAGGTTTTTACCTGAGGCTCGGGACGGACTGCTTCAGATGAGGCAGTGGGGATTCGCCATGCGTCGCCGGGCGTTGGTGAGAATTCAGAAGTTGGAAGGCGAGCTGTATCAGCACTTCAACAACTGCTACGTGTTGCCAGAGGATGCGCTCAATGCGTTCGCCGTCCTTCCAGCGGTAGTGGTGCCAGACCAGAACTTTGACTACGAGGAGGTTCTGACCTCATCCTACTCATCAGACTTTGCTGCAAACGATGGCTCGGGCACAGCTCCGAAGCCTGTTCAGACAAAGCGTCTCCTGGTAGTTGGAGGCGGGCTTGAGGGCGGTGTGACGATCGAGCCAGATAGCCTTCTTCCGATTCTGTCCAATATCGAACTGGACCCGGTTCCGTTCACGGTCGAGCAGTCACCATTCGGTCACCGCTATATCTTCACCAACGAGAACTACGCGACGTTGCAATACGTCGCTCGTGTCGTTGACGCGGATCAGTATTCGCCTCAGTTCACAACAGCTCTCGCCTGCTACCTCGGATCGATGCTGGCCGGGGTCATCGTCAAGGGCGACCAGGGCGAGGCAGTCTCTGCGCGGTTGCTTCAGAAGGCAGCTGGGTTTATTCGTTCGGCGTCTTCGAGCGACGCGAGGCAGCAGCGACCAGTCGACAGTCACAGGCCGTTCGGCTTCGTCCCTGACCACCTCGCGAACCGATGAGTCGACACCTCAAGACCATCACCCGTAGCTTCGCTGGCGGCGAGATGTCGCCCGAGATGTTCGGGCGCATGGACGATGTCAAGTTCCAGGCTGGCGCAGCGACGCTTCTCAACGTGATCCCGAGACCAGAGGGCACGGCGTTTCGTCGGCCTGGGACGCGGTTAGTCCGTAAGAGCAAGGACAGCACAAAGATATCGCACCTGTTCCCGTTCGTGTTCAGCCCGACGCAGTCGTTGGTGATCGAGGGGAGCAGGGCCACGGTGGACAGCCTTGATACGGGGCACTTTCGATTTCACACCAACGGCGGGACGCTTCTGTATTCACAACCGGAAAGGTTCTTCGAGGTCCGCTCATCCTCTTCGAGGGCTTGGCCGCGATGGCAGGTAACGGTCGCGTGTAGCCTTGGCAATCCGATGGTTGTCACCCTTGCTTCTCACGGCTTCGTCAATGATCAGCAAGTTACCTTCAAAGCTCCTAGCCAAGGCGGTGGCGTTCTCCCCCTTGGCCCCACGCCGCCAGCATATAATACGACTTACTATGTAAAGAAGATTTCAGGTAGCACCTTCAAACTTGCGACGGAGAGTGGTGGGACGACTTTTCTCAGTACCAGCGGCGGATCAGTTGGTTGGCAGCCTGTATTGAAGATCGGCGCGGCAACTCTCGCCATGC
>Ga0114906_1002123_pt1 | contig 10137 bp, 6 predicted proteins | sample MalvirDeepMed_M9_FD_89687 | JGI IMG/M metagenome (GOLD analysis project Ga0114906, IMG submission 89687) | Marine viral communities from the Global Malaspina Expedition - Malaspina viral metaG DeepMed_M9 | ecosystem: Environmental > Aquatic > Marine > Oceanic | place: Mediterranean Sea... | reverse complement strand
GTGTTGGACTCCGTAGAACCCGGCGCACAGACAGAGGGGATGGTCGCAGGGCAGGGTGATGGAATGTCTGATGAGGTTATGGGGATGATCGGAGACCAGCAGAGGGTGGCTGTTTCTCCCGGCGAGTACATCGTTCCAGCCGATGTGGTTTCTGGAATTGGTAACGGCAGCAGTGATGCCGGAGCGGGTGAGCTTGACAGGATGATGGCTGATATTCGTCAAGCAAGAACAGGAAGAACTCAACAGCCTCCTGCGATCAACCCACGCGGAGCAATGCCAGTATGAACGAACCCGCACTTAAGGAGGATATCGTTATCAAGGATATCTCCCGTGAGCCGAGGGTGCGGCCTAAAAATTCGCCACGGAAAATAACACACACGATTGCGCTGATCCCGCCAAATTATGTGCAGACACTTTGGGATGATGTGGAGAAGTATCTGGCTCCTGCGATTGCAAGGTCTTACGGGCGATGGGATATGCAGTCTCTTTATGAGTCTGTGCGTAAAACTGAACAGCATCTGTGGGTCGCGTTCAATAAAGACAACATCATTGAGGGCGTAGCTACGACTGAATTCACGATGTACCCGAAGAAAAAAATGCTTACTTTGCAATATCTGGGTGGTAAAAACTTCAATCATTGGTGCTGGGATATGCTTGAAAAATTCAATAGTTGGGCGAAAGATAACGAGTGCGATGGTATTGAGGGTACGGCAAGACATGGAATGTGGAAGTGGCTGGAGCAGGATGGTTTTAGCCGTTCTTATACGATATATGAGAAAGAGGTGTAGTCATGGGCGGTAAAAGCAGCGGAAGCAACAGGCCACAAGAAGTTACCCAGACCTCTACCAATCTTCCTGAGTATGCGGAGCCGTATTTCAGAAGGGCATTAGAGCGTACTGCCTATGAAACCATGCGTCCTTATGAGGCGTTTCCCGGTCAGAGAATTGCTGAGTTTGCCCCCCAAGAGCAGGTAGCGATGCAGGGCATGACCGGGATGGCGGCTGCGGGTAGCCCGACCCAGATGGGGCAGGCCAGTGATATTGCGGCTGGATTGGGTTATCAGCCTATGGGTGGAACCATAGCCGACCCTGAGACATTGCAAACGTATATGGACCCGTATCAGCAACTCGTTACTGACATTGAAAAGCGTGAAGCAACACGACAATCAGAAATAATGGGTAGCCAGATGGGGCAGCAGGCTGCACAGGCAGGGGGTCTGGGTGGTTATCGTGAAGCGATCATGCAGTCCGAGCGGGAACGCAACCTGGCTCAACAATTAGGCGATATTCAGTCCAGAGGAGGACAGCAGGCGTTTGGTCAGGCGCAACGTGCGTTTGAGGCGGATCGTGCCGCGAGACTGGGTATTGGCTCGCAGAGATTGCAGGCAGCGCAAATGCTGGGTGGTCTTGGCTCGCAACAGCAGCAGATGGCTTATGAACGGCTGAGAAACTTACAGGCCGCAGGGGAAATACAGAGACAGCAACAGCAGCAAGGTCTGACGATGGGTTATCAGGATTTCCTGAGACAGCAAGCCTATCCGCGTGAGCAGGTGGCGTTCTACAACCAGATTCTCCGTGGATTACCGATTCAGCCTGGAACGACTCAGGCCACTTTTGGTGGGCCGGGTTCATTGGAACGATTGCTTGGCAGCGGTATAGCTGGCGTTGGTTTATATCGGGCTTTACGTTAAGGATAAAAAATGAACATCCTTCAGCAAGAAGATTTAATTAAGGGTACTCCAGATGACCTTTTGGTTCAGGAGGCTCAGAACCCTTCAGGAGCAGTACCTCAGTTCTTGGTCATTTCAGAGATTCAGCGCAGACAGGATATGCGACAGAGATTCGCGGCAGAGGAGGAGCAACCACAGCAGACTGTGGCAGATCAGATTGTTTCTGGAGTCTCGCCGCAGCAACAGGGTATCGCTGCATTACCACCCCAGATGCCTCCACAGGCTCCTGTAGGTGCAATGCCCCCTCAGATGCCACCACCACAGATGCCGCCTCAGATGATGCCACCACCCCAGATGCCGCCAGAGATGATGGCGGCTCAGATGCCTCCTATGGCTTCACAGCCTCAACAGGTAATGATGGCGGGTGGAGGGCCAATTCCAAATGCGATTATCGAGGATGCTTCAAAGTTCAGCCCAGAGAGTCTTTATGATGTTGACCCTGTTCAGCAGTCGGCAATGCTGAATGCGACCAATATGGGTATCCCTTCCGTCTTACCGATGGCTGGGGGTGGTGTAGTCAGGATGCAGGAAGGAGGGTATTTAGCAGGAAAACAGGGCTGGATTCCAGATAGATACCAAGATGAAGGAGAAGGGATAGGCTCTCTTGATTATAGTCAAATTGGAGGGGATGTTCTGACAGCAGCGGAAGTTGCAGCATTGGCTATGATGCTTGCTCCTGAACCAACTTCATCAATAGCGGGTGGTGTTTTGAAAGCGGGAACTACTGCGGCTAGATGGATTCCACGGGGGCTAGGTATAGCTAAAAAAGCGATACAAGGTTTGCCTGAAGGGGGGTTGGCTTCTTTGGGAAGAAGAATTGCTGGTGACAAATCTTTGTTAAATTTTGGTGTAGATAGATTTTCAGATTTAGGAAGACAAGCTATTTCTAGGTTGAATTTAGGCAGAAGGTCTGCTGGTCTTGGGATTGTGGGTCTTCTTGAAGCAGCAAGAAGGAGGAGGTTGTCTGAACGCTCCGAGACTGATGTTGAAGCAAATATAGAAGCGATGGAAAGATTAGGAATGAGTCCTGTTCAGCAAGAAGAAAAGCGTAGTGGCGGCATTATCAAGATGCAGAGTGGTTCACAAGTTCCAATATCCTTTAGTACAGCTCGGCAGTTATTGAGCGAAAGAGGGCTACTTGTTCCTACATGGTTGACTACTGGAGAGGGTAATTTAAGTCAAAGTCAAGAAAAAATGATCTCTGATATATCGTCAGCAGGACTTAGTTCTCCGGCTGATATTGACCCAAGATTGCTAATGGTTAATCCAGACCCTCAAGTAAGAGAGCAGGAGAGTTTGAATAAACTTTTAGGTGATCCAGCCCCACGGGGACTTTTCGGTGATCCAGACCCACGGGTAAGAGAGCAAGAGCGTTTGAATAGACTTTTCGGTATGAGTCAAGAGGACTTAAACAGGTTTATCCCTCCTCTTAATTTAGAAGCACCTCCGCCACCAGTGGTAGGGTCAGAAGAAGTGATTGGTGTGCCAGATGTTCCAGTTCTTCAAACGGGGGCAGTAACACCAGGTGAGGTTGGTATTCGAGATATACCCGGTCTTACAACACCAGATCAAGGTACTGAACTAAAAACAGCAAGAGAGCGTTTAACTGGGCTGATGGGGCAGGAAGTTGAACCTTACGATCCAACAGAGTTGCTTCTTAAATCTCAGGAAAGAGCCGATCAAAGATCTATCAATCAAGCATTGATAGAGTTTGGAGCGGGGATTGCTAGAGGTGATGCTGCTAGTGGTCTTAAAGAAGCTGGAACAGCAGTAGCAGGCATAAGAGATAGGCAAGAACTAATTCAGCATGAACTTGAACTCGCAAGAGGAGAAGCTCAAGTTCAGGCCCAGAAAGATCAGATTGCCAGAGATATTGCGATTGCCGAGGCAGATATTGGAGCTATCGAAAGCGATAAAGATCGTCAAGATGAACTTATTGGAAGGAAGATTCAGTATGAGGATCTTCTTTTAAGAGCTAGGGATTCTGGGAATGATACTGCCATAAAACAATTTACAGCCGCACTTGCTCAAAATACAGCCGTTCAGCATAGATATGAGTTTGAAAGAACATTGTCTGCAGAATTGAGTGAGCAGGAACAATTAAATTATAGAGCGCAATTAACAACTCTTAATAATACTTTTGATGATCTTCAGCTTGAGATTATACGGCGAAATAAAATTACTAGAGCAGATGGCACAATCCCAACTTGGGGTGAAATTCAACAAGAGTTAGAGGCTGCAAGAATCAGGATTTTTGGACAAATTGTATCTCTGCAAAAACAAGGGACAGATTGGGAACTTCCTGAAGAATTACGCAATATTGGAAGTGGTGAAATACAAATTATTAGCTCAAGGCCGTGATTGATGCCTGTTAGTGAGGTACAACTTCCTGATGGCTCTGTTATAGAGTTGCAGCATCCTGAAAACACTACAGAAGAACAAATTCTTGGCTTTGCCAGATCGCATTGGAACCAAATATCTAGTGCTGAATCAGTACCTCCTATTGATAAAGATGATGCTCCTGGTTCTGCTCTTGGTAGAGGGTTATCTCGTGGTATTGATGTAGTACAGACTGGCTACTTATCTGCCCTTGAGGGTCTTGGCAAGGTTGCTGGATTAGAAGGTCTGGAAGAGTATGGCGCTGAAGGCGTTGCCGAACAGGAAAGGCAACTTGCAGAAGCAGAACCTTATGCTACCAGAAGACAGGATGTAGAAGGTCTTGGCTCTGGTCTGACATTTGTCGGAGAAACAATAGGCGAACAGGTTCCTACTTTAGCAACGACACTTGCTGGTGCTGGGGCTGGATTTCTTGTTGCAGGGCCAGTTGGATCGGTAATTGGCGGCATTGGAGCCAATATTCCTTTTTTTTATGGCCTCAATCGTGAAGCGCAGAAAGAGTCCGTAGAGCAGGGCATCAAAACAGAAGTTAGCGAAGGGGCTGCTGCTCTTTATGCAATACCACAATCCGCACTTGATTTTGTTGCTGACAGGTTTTTATTGGGTGGCGCTACCAGTGCGGGAAAATTAGGTCAAAATTTCCTAAGAACAGGAAATGTTTTTACCAGAGGCGTTAAGGGGACTGCTGCGGGAACAATAGCAGAAGTCCCGACTGAAATAGGTCAGCAGATGCTGGAAAGGTTGCAGGCCAATCAGTCTCTTACAAGCGACGAAGCTATTACTGAATATATAGATGTCGGAGTTGCTGCTGGTATTCTTGGTGGTGGCGCAAGAGCGACATCTTCTATTGTCAGGGGAGACATACGCAACCAGGATCGAGTGGTAGAGGACTACGATCCAGAATATGTAGACCCAGATGCTGAGAGCCAAAGACAGGTTGACGAGGCCGAGGCAGAAAGCTCTGTTGATTCAGTTGTTGTAGAAGAACGAAAAGCAGAACAGGCTAAATTAGAAGAATCTGTTGAGGGAATGGATTTAGCGTCTAGTCAAGCCTACAACATTATAAAGAATAGCAATACGCCTGTTTCTATTAGCACTGTTCAGACTGCTCTTAAAACGGGATATAACCCGACAATAAAAATTTTAGAAAATCTTGAAAATCAAGGATTGATCGAAAGAAAGATGCCTATTGGTCATTGGGTGGCAACTAATGTAGATCCTGCTCAGATTCAGACAACAGAAACGGAAGGCAGAGCAAAGAAAGTCTTAGAAGAGGGAGAGAGGCAAGCGGGTGTAGACGAGTCAGTTAATATGCCTAAATTTCCTACTGGTTTGGAGGCAAATCCTCAATATGATGGTTATAACGTAACTTGGCATAATGACTTAGACAAGGCTTTGTTTATTGTCAGCGATCCAATTTCTAGATCACCAAAACATAATGAATACATAGCATTTTTGAAACAGGCTTTTGGCCCAGACAAAACCTCGCAAGACTTTATGGCAATGGGCTTGGAAATAAGAAATACTTTAGCTGGGCAAAAGATATATGAGATGTTTGAGTCTGACGGCTCTACTATAGTTTTAGGCTCGTACATTAAGCCCAGAGCAAGGCAATTAAGACAGCCAGATGCTACAGTTCCTGTTAATGAAGAACCGAATCAGCTATCTATCTGGGCGGTTTCAGAGATTGATTCCTTAAATGCTGATCCGGCAACGGGGTCTCTAGCTAAAGAAATAAATAATAATAATGTGGTTCCTCCAATAATCTCACGCGCAGAAGGGGGATTGCCCCCAAACAGATTTTTTACTTTTGAGAATCCTCATGTTTTTGGAGATAAGATTGTTTACCAGATACAAGATAGATATATAGCACTAAAAAGAATTGAATCTGCTATCGACAAATCCAGGGCTGAAGCGGTTGAAGAAGAAAATGCACAAAGACAAAGCCAAGGATTGAGACCTTTATCTAACCAAGAGATAAGAGAAAACCCTCGTTTTGCTCCTCTAACAGAAGAAGAATCAGCTTATCTTGGAGAGGAGCGATCTCATGGAATTATTGGCGATTTTGTCAGTAAGTTTTCAGATAATGAATTAGAACCACTCGGCAAAAAGATAGCCAAGCTCAATAAGAGATTCAAAGATTTGGATATACAGGCTGTGGAGGAGTTTTTGGTTTTGCGTCATGCGCCGGAGCGCAATAAGAAAGTTCTTTTGATTACAAGCAAAGATCCAAATCCAAAGCCTCATGGCGCAGGCGAAATTGTCTACAGGGATGGGAGCAAAAAACGTCTTACTAATGAATATGTGAAATCCCGCATGGAATCTCTTTATGGGATGAAATGGAACGATGAAAAAAATGTCTGGACTGGAGGAAACGAAAAAGCGAAAGGTTTATTAGATATTGCTAAAAATATTGATTCAATTACTAAGGGTTCTTTGGATTTCAGCGTTAAGCATGGCCTTCTCTCTCAGAAGGATGCCAATATTGTTAGAAACACTTTCAAATATTACGTTCCTTTGAGGGGCCATATTTCTATTAAAGATGATATTTCTGGTGTCTTTAATAGTGGCGATGGCAGGGGCGGAGGCGGAAGTGCTTTAACAACTGTCGGGAAACCTAAAAGACTTAAATTAGGCAGAACTACGGCAGCAGATTCTCCGTTAGGTACCATCATCCAAGACCGTCTTAAAACTATACAGGATGGAGTCATCAATGATTCTTTCAGCCAGAGGTTGTTGGAATTAGCGCGAGCCAATAAAAACAATGAGGTCTGGGAAGTTATCAGTGAGGATGATATTAGATATGGGTCTAGTCTTTCTGCCAGCTATAACTATGTTGGGTCAAATTTAGAACTACAGAACAAGAAGTTTGCCAGTAGAAAAGCATTTGCAGCAGCAATTCAGAAAGGCAATGGAAAGATTATTCAGGACGGAATAATCAGCGATCCGAGTGAGTGGATTCAGCAAAATACTACCAGAAGGGAAAAACCTGCGAGCATCAGTCCTACTGCCGCAAAGCAGCAGGGTTTAATAGGGGCTAAGATAGATGGAGAGCAGGTCTATATAGACATAAAGGACGACAGGCTACGGGCTGCTTTATTAAATATGACACCAGACAGCATGAACGCTGTAGTAAGGAGTCTGGGGAAAGTTAATAGATTTTTATCCATGATTAACACCAGCCTTAACCCTGAGTTTGTTCTCAGCAACTTTACTAGAGATATTCAAACAGCAGTTTGGAATCTCATTGGTGAAGAAACAATGGTTGGAGGCAAGGCAGAAAAGAAAAGATTGACCAAAGATATACTTAAAACCGTTCCAAGGTCTGTAAGAATTTTTTACAGAGGTTTGGGGAAATCTAAAAAATTCAACCCAGAAACGGGTCAATATGAGTCCAGGCTTACACCGCAGGAACAAAAAGATTTTGAGCAGTACATTAGTTCTGGTAGCAAAGCTGATTGGTTTCATAGCGCCCCTCCATCAGAGCAGTTGGCAGTCCTTCAGGACATTATTGAAATGTCGAGCAATACTTTCAAAGGAAGTGTTAAGCAAAGAAGAAAATCCATTGGTGATTTTGTAGAAAATGTCAATTCCTCTGTTGAGAACGGAGTCAGGTTCGCTGCTTTTGTAAAGGCCCGTGACACGTTTATGGACTCGATGACCAATGAAAGGCAAAAAGAGTTGGGGCGAAAATTAAATTCACAGGAAATAACGGCGATAGAGAAAGCAGCTATTGCCAAAGCCTCAACGCTTGCAAAAAACCTGACAATCAACTTTAACAGAAGAGGGCAGCAGGGCGTTTTAATAAATAGCTTATATCTTTTCTTTAATGCTGGCGTTCAGGGAACTGCAAACTTTATGCGTGGCTTTATAGGGCCGAATCCATCAAGAGTTAAGCAAAGTGCCGGGATAGCTATGGTTGGTCTCGGAGGAATCCTTTCTTTGCTCAATGAGGCTGCAAGCGATGAGGATGAAAACGGAGAGTCTTTTTACGCGAATATTCCAGATTATGAGAAAGAACGGAATATGATTGTTATGAAGTCTATATACGACCCTGATGCAGAGCCTGGGGAGTATTGGAAGATTCCTTTGCCTTACGGATATAACGTATTTCATGTCTTAGGAACGGTTCTCCACGAAACACTTAGTGGAACCAAAGACATAGGAGAGGGAACTTCTATGATGACAGGTACAATAATTGGTTCTTTTGTGCCTATTAGTATAGGAACCGAAGCCTCCGGTCTTTTGATTTCTGCCGCTCCTTCTGCGGCTAGACCATTTGCAGAGTTAGTAGCAAACAGAAATTTTTGGGGTTCTCCTATTTACAAAGAAAATTTTCCTGCGGGGGTTCAGCTACCAGCCAGTCAGCTTTATTTCAGAAGCACACCTGAAGGCTACAAAACGATCTCTGAATTTTTGAACTTACTTGGAGGAGGAAATAAAAGTGAACCAGGCTCTCTTCTTGGGGTCAGTACCGATATATCTCCCGATGTATTGCAGCATTTAGCTGAATTTGCTTTAGGTGCTGCCGGAGCAACTGGAATCAGGACATTAAAAATAGCTAACCAATGGGCAAAGAACGAGGAAGTTGAAACTAAAGACATTACTTTTTTAAGAAGAATTGCAGGTGAAGTGGGTAACTTCAATAGTCAGAGTGATTTTTATGAAAGAAGAATAGATATAATGAGAAAGGTTAATGAGTTTGAGCGTTTGATGGAAAGAGGAGAAGTAGAGGAAGCGGGGGATTATAGAATTAAGAATAATTTTTATATTGCTATGGAAAGCATTTTGACAGACAGCGATAGAAGCCTTAGAAAACTGAATCAAGACTTAGCCACTTTAAGGGAAAATAGCGATAGAAGCCCTGCTGATGCTATTGCTTATCAGGAAGGAGCCGCTCAAATTGAGGATCAGATAGATGTGATCTACAATGAATTTAACAGGACATTTATTGCAACTCAGGAGCGTTTTGAAGGCAAATAAATATGACCACAGAACAAAAAGTTCTAGCCGGATACTATGTCAGTAATTCCATAGATGGCAGATGAAACTCAGCATGATAATGGGGTTCCTTTTGGTGACTACCGCTGGAGGCTCTTACTTCTACATCAATATGCAAAAGGCTCAGATAGCGCAACTTCAGGTTGAGCTTCAGACTGCGGTTAACAATCAGCAAGTGCTGGAAAGCACGATTGCTAATCAAAATAACCAGTTACAGGAGCAGCTTGAGAACCAGAGACAGAATCAGGCTCGTATTACAGAGCTTTCTGAGGCCAATGATGAGGCCCGTCAGGAGGTCTCTGAGATGCGTAATACGTTCGCCCGACATGACCTCAACAATCTCGCTATTGCTCGACCCGGGCTAATAGAAGGAGTGGTTAACAGAGGCACAGCACAGGTACATCAGCAGTTTATAGACTTAACCAACCCGCGCCAGTTCGATGAAGTTCCTGCTGCTGAGTAGTCTTGCGGCTCTCAGTGGTTGCTCAACCCTGGGCAACCTGTTCAGCAGTCCTCCTGAAGTCCCACAGGTGGCTCCGGTGGAGATAGTCACAATCACCGAGCCAGCACCGATGTACCATCCGACCCTTCCCGAAGGGGTTAATCCTGCTGAGATTGAGTGGGTTGTTTTGAATCCGTCCGTAATGCGTGAGTACATTGAGAACTATGATGCTGGCGATGCCCCGGCGGTTGCGTATTACGGTCTGACTTCTCAAGCCTATGAGAACCTTGCCAACAATCTGGCTGACATAAGGCGCTATATCAGGCAGAGTCTGAATATCATAAAGTATTATCGGGATAATGACCCAACTAAGGACAATGAGGAAGAATGAGCCTTGTTTGTATTATTAGAGGAGGAGAATATGGATGAGCCGATTAAGAAAAAGGTCGATCTTGAACTGGATATTCATCCTAACAATCTTGGCGTTAATCCTTTTCACCGCTGGATACATCTGGCTAGAACTGTTGATGCTTGGCGTATCTTCCCCCGGATTTTTGTAGGGGTATAT
>Ga0114906_1002117_pt1 | contig 10147 bp, 8 predicted proteins | sample MalvirDeepMed_M9_FD_89687 | JGI IMG/M metagenome (GOLD analysis project Ga0114906, IMG submission 89687) | Marine viral communities from the Global Malaspina Expedition - Malaspina viral metaG DeepMed_M9 | ecosystem: Environmental > Aquatic > Marine > Oceanic | place: Mediterranean Sea... | reverse complement strand
GTATTTTCCTTGGGAGGGGAGTTCTACAAACTCGGTGGGAGTGACAAATGAAAAGCCTCCCGTATTTGTGTCCTGCATAACAGCAGGTGAAGGGGCGTCCGCACTTTGTGCAGGACTCCCTACTCTATCTCTATTTCTCGACAATATACACCTCTATCGTTAGTTATGTGTCGGATTATTAAACTTTGAAGAACTCGGTACCTTGAGTTGTGCCTTCGCCAACAGCAACGGAGGGGTTGGCGGTTTCGCAAGTAGCCCAATCGTACTTCAAAGTAAGGGAAAGCTCAACCAATTCATCATCACCATACGCAAGACCATCGCCAAATTTCACATCTTGAACAAATGCGTTCATAAGTGTCCATTTGTCTAATTCATTACCATCCGAATCGATTTGAGTTACAATCACAGAGCCCAACGCACTAGACGATTTAGCTTTGGAAATGGTGGTAAGCTTGGTGCTATCCGTAGGAACTTGATAACCAGAAGCTTGTAAGATATCAGCAAAGGTAGCTGTCATATCTGGCTCAACAGGGTCAACTAAAGTAACAGTCACTTCTGCCCAAGTAACTGAACCGGGGTAGTAATAAGTATGATTAAGATACTTGTGTTCTGCTGCATTGACGGCAAACGAAGGCTTCGCTGCTGTCTTGGCATACCACAGAAAGGAGCCCCCTTGTGAAGCATTAATACCTGTGAATTCCACAGTAAATCTAAATTTTCTTTTTGGATCTTTTAGTTCGGCACTTTCTCCGAAATTTGTTGACCAGAATGGCATTGTTGAATAACTCCTTAATCTATTTTAATTAGTGTGCGAGGAGAAAAACCCCCCGCACTTTTATTTAGTCGTCAAATGACGCTCCTGTTGACATAATCACGAAGTCAATCGCAATGTATTCGATGGCTCTAGCTGGTTTGATCATGATCTTGGCATACAAAATGTTCTGATCGACCAAATCGGGCGTAGTGGTAGAAGAATCAAGGATCAACTTATAGTCACTGAGACCGAACTTGGTCTTGACGTTAGCCAAGAAGGGATCAATTAGACCGATGAATCGGTTCCAAGTTGATTGAACGTTCTGCTCAAAGAGAATCTGGGTAGAGAGAATTGAAATCTGCTTCTTCAGGTAGATCACCAGTCGTCTGACGTTGATTCGATCAAGGGCAGATTGGCGCTCTTGAAGGGTCTTCTGACCGAACACTACAATCCCAGAAGATGGGAATGAAGCAATTGGGTTGATACTAGCTTCATATAGCGTGTCGCGATCCTTGGAGATTAGACGCTCGGTTATGTTGGTAACTGGGATACCAGCGGCACCTTCGCTCAAGCCGCCTCGGTTGAAGCCGGCTGGAGCAAACCAAACATCGGACTTGGCTTCGGAGCTTGCCAATACGCCCATCATAGCGACAGATGGCGGGATCCAGACAAGCTGGCCTGATGCTTCATCGCGGGTTTGAACCCAAGGATAGAAAGTGGCGCCATAACTGGAGTCGATCCGTCGATCCTTTAGAGCCGTTGCAGCGTTTGTCGGAGTGGTTCCAATGCGGCTAGCTTTGTCAGCGTAATATTGTTCATGAGGTGGAATATATACACTTGCCAGATCGATAAGCGACATGGCATCTCCGCGCTCCTCACACACATTAATCATATGAGTGGTGAGCGCATCGTTGGTGAGCCCTGGAACTGTCAACAAATTCATGTTGATAAATTCAGGATCAGCTACTGTGTCAATCGCCCTACGGAATGTGTGATAAATGTATGAGTTATCTTCCGTGGAAGATGCAGCCATTCCGTTGTTATACAATGGGTCGGGCTTGCGGATATCGAAACCGTCGAAACCACCCCAGAAAGGTGCGGTAAAGCGGCTGTATCCGGCGTTTAGTAGTTCGGTGTAAGACCCACTAGTGACCGATGTTTCGGCTCGGCGCGAGCCGGAAAGATAGTAATAACCATTCTTGGTGCTATCCCATGTAACGTCATCTAGTGAAAATACATAGCCGAATCCCTTAATACCGTCCACTGGCGCAGTGCCAACTGGATCGTCTGGGAAGCTCGGGTACCACAATCTGTGTGAATCAGCTACGCTAGCATCGGGACGTGTTGAACTAGAAATTCTAGTAGTGGACATTCCGAAGTAAGCGTTTGTAGGATCACTTAAACCACCAGCGGACGCACTCACGCGGAGGCGCGTCGATGGCATACCGAAGGATGCGGTGATCTTGCTTGTCCGAAGTCCCAGGTAATCTAGGCCAGAGAGAGGAATATTTTCACCACCGACAAGGAACGAGCCGGCCGTAGCGGCAACGCCAGTGCCGATCACACCGGTGATACGAGCAAATTTGGGAGGACCGAAGTAGCCGAATGGAAGCAAGACGGCATCAGTCGCACCAGCGTCCACATCAGCGTTCATTTCAACGCGGATGAACTGAGAACGGTTAGGGTATTCGCCATATTGTTTAAGTCTGCGTCCTGTGGTGTCCCAACTCAGATAGGTATCACCAATAATGCGAGCAACATAGTTGGGGGAAGTGGGATCAAGGGTGAGGTTGTCGTATCTCTCAACGATCTCCACCTTGTTATCTGTATCAAGAAGGTTGCGTAACACCACAGAGAAGGTACCATATTCGGTAGTTGTGGTTGTTGATTGTCTAATCTTCTCGATGGAAACCTTAAGGTTTTTGTCGAGCCACGAACCGTGGCCGCGGCCTATCAAGCGGAATAGTTTTTGCATAGCTTCTGGGTTATAAGAGGCGGCGGCGCCGAGATCCTGACCAATAAACCAGCCGGCCTTGGCTTCGGCTGATGCTTGTCCCTTCATTTGTGAGGGATCATTTCCTGAAGTGACACCAGAGGAGCCACTTTGTCCGATACCTACGATAATACCAACCAGATTGTCGTTGGCCGTTAAGTCGCCGGTGGCGCCGTCGCCACCATCACGGAGTTCCTGCTCGAAGGTCTCTCCTAACCAGTAATCCTTAATAGAATCAGATGGATAGAACGTTCCGGCAGTTGAGCAAAGTTGTGGATTGGTATTGAAGCGCTTGCGAATAAATGTTTCCTTTGAATCATCGAAGTCAAACAGAACCGTCTCTGTTCCGGTAGTACCACTAATCTGTACTCTGAACAGCCCGTTGGAATCAGAGGTGACCAAGTGACCAGCGGACGCAGTTAGGCCGGCTGTGCCTTGACCATCATAATATGCACCACTTAATACTAGCGTAGTACCTTGGCCATTCAAATACCAGATTGCGGCGAGGGAACCAGTTCCGATGTCAGTACCATCGTATGACGTGGCGACAGAAGCCGATGGCCACACGAAAAGTCCGTATGCGCCACCATTGTTGGCGCCAGCGCCAGCGGTGATAGTATAATCAGTTTTCCAACCTGCAGCGGCGTCTCCGCCGGCGGATGAACCAACGCTAGTTTCTTGTCCAAGAAGTCTCACATAAGTAAGCGGAGCGACATTGGCTCTTAAAAACGCTTTTGCGGCGTATGTTCCATACATTGGAGATTGATAGTTACCGTCGCGATAAACATCACCACCTCCATTTCCTGGGACGGTATCACCGAACGTATTAACAAAATCGGAGTATGATTCAACCTTGGTTGGTTGCATGGCGAGTCCGCGCGTAGAGCGCCCAATCACTACTGGACCAATCGCTTCTGCCGATTTAGGGACGAATGAGTTATCAATTTCGTTGATAAACACCCCAGGAGATACAAACTTGAAACTTTTTACTGACATATTGTGGTTCCTCTTTTGAAAAGCAAGTATATTTGATGCCTAATCATACTTTAAATAGTATTTTTAAATCCAAAAGGATAGGCAACTTTCAATATTTAGTTCCTGATCTGGTCTTACTTCAACCAAAGATTAGAATTACCCGCAGGAACTGTAGATTCTTGTGGAAACTGATATTCAACCGCATTTTCCTCAATTCTAACCAAGGGGCGATCATCGTTAATCCCTTCGCCAATTAAATAACCCAAAACATTGATCGTTACTTCGGTTGTAAACTCGCGAGGATCAGTACCTAAAGCGCTGACATTGTTGTTGTGGGCAAATCCTTGTTGAATGAAAGCTTCATAAGAATGGCCGTTTCTTTTCATTACAAACGAGTTGATTTGACCAGTTCTCGTCATAAAAGGGGCCATTAAATCATTCATCTGTTGTTGATATTCTGTCTTAATAAGAATTTTATAATCCACGCTCACATATACTGGAATGGGGATCGAGAGTGTTTGAACCACGATTTTCTTGTTAATTCTCGGATAATAGCGCTGTTCTGTTCCTGATGTATAATTTTCTCGTCTGGTGTTGCCAACTACTGCAAAATTCCTTGTCTTGTCTGGAACAATCCGTTTTGCAATAACAAACCTTCCTGCGCGGCCATTTCTCTTATCTGAGTAGAGATTAGCTTGATAGGATCCTTTCTTTGCCGGATCTTTGTTTATATTAGTACGCTCTACGCTCACCACAGGCAAGATGATAGCATCATTATCATCTCTCAGGGCTTCGCGGTTCTTAACTTGAAAGGCGCGCTCTGGGACCTGCCACAATACTGGCACTTTTTTGAACCCCTGATTACTACGTGCAGATAAATTTAAATCTTCTTTCAACCAGCTTACGATAGAATAATCAATATCTTCGAGAGTCGAAGATAGCATCCCGATTTCTCTAAGAGAGTATTCTCCAGAACCCGTAGGCAACATTGCAAAATCAAAATTATCAGGTAGCATCAAAAAGTCCCTGTCTAGCTTTCCTACATTGGGCGACGATCTCAAATGTTTGACCAGCTTGACCAAACAAGAGTTCGGGCTCCTTCAGTATGACGATCTCATAGTAATTATCATTATACAAAACAAAGTCACCTTCACGCACATAAAGGTTTTGATCTTCCTCCAATCTTCTCTTATGGAAATGTATATTAATCTCCCATGACTTATCGACCCCTACACCATCTAGATATGTGGTAGTATACTCTGTATATTCCACCAATGCATAAATGCGAATAGGAGGAAGATAAGTTTTTTCAATGGCTTCGCCGTATAACTCATGAAACTTCGTGCGCTCAAGATCAATAGGATAATACAGTATCTGTTGTCCTATTACCTTCTCAATTAACTCGTCGTTGACTTGTTTAACAAGATCGCGCTCTTTCTTACCTAAGAAAAGAGGAGGGGGTGGAGAATCTGGACGTTTCCATTCATTAGACATCTGTTATCACCCCACAAAAATCGGCAACGGTGTGACCTTCAGTACGTTGGTTGCTGCATCCGTAATTTCTTGATCTTGCTTGGCCAATGCAACATATTCAGTCTCCTTGAGCATTTCCTTCAACTTATCCCTGAGTGATTCTTGTTCAGCTTTTGCTTGTGATAACAATTCTGAGTGATTTAGCGTTACGCTTTCGCCAGGAATGGGAATAGTAGTGAATTTGCCACGAATTTGCCCTAGCATCTCTTTACATAGAGCGAGAGAATACTTGCGAATCCATTGTTGTCCAATTGCGTTGATGTTTGCAAACGGTATATTGTCGAACGGGAGGGTGTTTATATTACTCACCCCTTCAATGCCGGTATCTACGCTCCCATCTAACTCATAGGGTTCTAAGTCTACATAGAATCTCACCCAAAAACGGTCATTTAAAGCATCCCCAAATCCATAGTGTTCTGGGGAGGGATAAAGTTTAAGCCTATTGTTTATAAGCTCAAAAGAGTACATAGAAGTTCGAGTATAGATCGAATCCTCATATGCCATCGCTTGGAGCTTGTTTTGCCATGTAGGGATAACCTCGAATGTAGAGTCATCAGCAAATTGCCCATAAGTTGAGAAGTTGCCAACCACATTCAGGCCCCCATAGTATCCGTAAAACCTCCACATTGCGCGCGGAGATTTATAATATACCTTCGTAACGATTATTCTCTTATCTCCGACTTTACCTGAATAATCTACCGCGTCACCTCCATCATCCACACCGGAATCCGAAGCACTCTGGATGATACTTTGCAGATCATAGTCTTGTTGGTTCCGAACAACCTTAAAGGAAGCCGAATATTGTGGGATTGTCCCACCAAAACCACCTGCTGCTGCTGCAGCATCACCTACGCGTCTTGAATAACCTAAGGAGAAGCGAGGATACTTAAGATTTGATCCAGAGGGTCCAGATACAATATCTCCTTTATGGTCAAAGGAGGCGGTCTGGGAGCCTAATACATTCGATAGAACATTTTTACCTTGATGTAGGTTAACAATGTAGGAATACTCTAATACTGCCTCTTCATAGGACGCATACACATTACCGGGCGTAAGCTCGATATCTACTACATCACCCCCAAGCTTCTTATATACATAAGAAACTTGAGCAGAGGCACCACTTAGGAAAGGTACCGAACCTGTATAGACCCCAAACGGCAATGTGCCGGTGACCGCAGTTGTAGAACCAGTGGATGATAAAATAACTGCGCTAGTTTTAGAAACTGGACTTAGATTCGTTGGCATACATGCGTACTCCTATTACATAAATAGTAATGCTGAAAGCAAATCTTCATCACGAACTTTTAATTTATCTTGTCCGCTATGAAGAAGCTTTCTTTGTACGCCTGGTAGAAGCTTTTGTGGCCTTTTTAGGCGCTTTCTTGGGAGCAGATGCTGGGGGGGCGGCCTCCTCTTTAACTGGTACGGCCTTGGGCGCCGCTACTGGAGCTTCTTCTTGTTGGTGGCGCTCGCGCGTCTTCAACATTAAACGTCGTCTTGGATGCATAATGATCCTCCTTAAAGTACAGTAATAAGTAGTTTTAAAAAATGAAAAGTGAAAATCTCAAAAAATTGGTGGCGGTATTTTTCAGACATGTGTGTTTTCAAACAAAAACCCCCTCCGAAGAGGGGGATAAATATAAAGATATATTTTAATTCTTAAATGAAAAACCCTAATATCAACTAGAGCCGATAGCTGCAACCGATGCAGGCGCAGTGCCTGTTGTGGTCAATGTTGCCTGTACGTGCCAAGCTGCAGTGTCGACGGCCGTAATTATCAAAACATCACCGGAAGTTCCACCTGTAGTGTTTGCATCGGGTGAGAAGTTGATAAAGGCATAGGACGGCGGCGCGCCGGTTGCTGTATCATAATCCACAGCCTGGGTTGCAAGTTTGCCGTCGGCGCCCGTTGAAGTAAGACTCACAAGACCGTAAAAGGGGTTTCCTGGGGCGCCTCTAACTCGGGCAGCATCGTCAGTATTCACTGTATCCTTGAGGATAATTTTGTAACTGAGGCCGGCGGCAGCTGTGGGAAGCGTAATAGTGTTAGAGGTAGACGCATCCCACCAAATCACCTTTCCGCTGTCTTCCGCCGATAGCGTAGTGTCTGCCGTGACACTTTTAACTGCGAGTTTCGTTCCAGACAGTTGTGTGCCCGCCATCGCTAATTCTCTCTTTAAATTCTGTATTAATGCTTGGGTTCTTGCCAAGCCCACTCTTTTACCGCCCATCTTTATAACCCTCCATTTATAATCATGTCATCAAACATAGGACGAATCTTATGATCCGTATACATAAGTAGTTTACCACAAACGAAAGCCCCCTTCCGAAATTCGAAAGAGGGCTTTGCGTTATTAGTGTGCGTTAAAGCTTTAATTAGCTAGTTGCACCAGACTCACCTAACAGTCCGCGAATGACGACGAGGCCGTACATATCAGGACGAACCATCTTCTTGGCGTAACGAGTCATCACGCCCTTACGGGGCACGAAATCCTCTGGGCCAAAGATAGTAGGTGTGGTTTGTAGTGGCACATAAGGTGCGTATACATAACCAGACTCAAGGAATGAGCCTCCACGGCGACCGACGAGGATGACGTTGCGGAGGAAGTAAGGATCAACGATAACGTCGAACTTCTTGCTCAGCGAGCCAACCTTAACGGCACCAACGGAACCCTTCTCGTCATCAGCTGTGACGGAAGCGCGGAACCCGGCGGTGAACTCAAGGATGTTGGCAACTTCAGGTCCGCAGACGAGGAAGTTAGCACCACCACGGAGAGTCTTCCGATGGATCTGTGCAGAAACATCATTGACTGTCTCAATGAGAGTCTCATACCACTCGGATACTGTACCGGTGAAGTCGGGGGCAGCAGAGCTAGCACCAACTTCGACACCAGTCTCACGGTTCAAAAAGAGACCGGGAGAACGTGACCAGTAGTACACAGCAGCGGTCGCACCGTTAACGAGGTCAGCAAGGATCTCACGGTCGATTTCAAGAGCGATTTGCTCGGAGAGAATCGATGTAAGCTCCACCTCTGCATCCAAGTTATGGTATGCGTTGAGGTCTTGACCCAATTCTGGTGTCCACTTAGCTTTGAGCTTCTTGGTCTGTGCAGTAACAGCAATGCTTTCCACCTTGATATCAATCTCGGGGATATCTTCGTTACCTTCGAGACCCCAGGTTGTTGTACCCACCACTGAACCAAGCGCTGCAGCAGTTGTGAAGTTATCTGTAATTGGGAAGAGAGCATCAATATTGTTGCTAGCTCCAACATCAGAAGAGTTGCTGGACATATCCACTGAAGTTGCCCAGTAGCACTGAATGGTAGTGGGATTTGTACCTGTCATGTGGGTAAGTCGACGAAGCTGTTGAGTGTCGGCGGAACCAACTGTAATGCTCACAACAGAGTTCAAACTGTTAGTACCCTCAACGGATGAGGAGAAAGCACCAAGGTTTTCGAAGTCTGCTTGTGTCAAGTCAGAACGGTTCATGTCAACACGGATAATCCAGCGAGAGTCGCCTGAGGAACTCATAGCGAGAACGTCTGGATCCCACAAGATGCTCTTCAGCTGTGCATCAGTTGCGCCTGAAAGGCTGAACTGCTCAACATAGACGCTACTTGCCGTGATGTTGACTGAGGAGCTTGGTGATGCATACGCATAACCGCGGGCACCGACGGTACGCGGACCACCGAAGTCCTCCGCGAGCGTTGAACCAACAAGATCAACACCACCAGTGATTTGTATACCAACTTGGTCGGTACCATAAATAGACTTATCAGCTTTGTTACCAAAGCGATCAGTTTGAGAGTTGTTTGCTCCAAGATTTGGTGAGAACACGAAATCCAGGAAGAAGATGAGACCCGAAGGGAGACTCATCGGTTGAACAGAAACGAGATCATTAGCGATCAAGCCTGCGAACACACGTCGGACGATTGGGAATGCTACAGCAGCGAAACCCTCGACATCACCAGCGCTCATGGAGCTACTCTCACGGAGAAGCTCCTTAGCTTGGTTTTCGAGTAGACGAGCCATAGTTCCACGCTGACGCTCATCGGACAGACCTTCGAGAAGACCTGTACGCTCCCACTTGGAGAGTAGAGCATGTCCTTCAGCGCGCATATCACGGTTGACAACACCTTCGGACAACCTTTCGATAATACTAGCCATTTTTTAATACCTCCTTAATTGTATATTGACATTAACATTACTTAATGCCTGCTAGTTTTTGCATCCGGTCCAAATGAGGATCGGTTGCTGTGCTCTCTTGACGAGAAGCACGGATTACAGAAGACCGACGGGTGATGGCCTCGCTCAATGATTGGGGGCTACGTTTTGGGGTAGCCTGCATTGTGCTTTGAAGCGTATCATATATTGTCTTTGCTTCTGTGACAGAACCAGCATTAGAAATCGCTTCGACAATTGTTTCCTTTTGTCGCTCATTCAAGGAGGTATTCCTAAGCACGCGGTTCGTATAAAGTAAACGCCCGTTTGACAAATTGGTTTCGATTAGTGTCTCTTTCAATTCGACAAGCGCTTGTTTATGTTGTAAAGCTTGTTGTTTGAGTTGTTTGTTTTCAAAAGTCAACTCTTCTTGAGCCTTTTTAAGAGGCTCTAAATCATTTTCGAGATATTCAGTACTGCGGCGGGCAGCTAAGCCTCGCTCCATTTCGTACTTGGTACTCTCCGAAGAGCGTCCAGCCCACCCAGAGAGGGAGGCGCGCATATCAACGGTTAGTCGTTCCATAACGGCGTCTACGAGATCTTCGGGGACATCCACATCTTCGGTGGTGGGCGCATCGGGGTCGTCTTCTTCTGGGGGAGTGGCCATCTCGGCGGCGCTCACACCAGGTGTTTGTTCTTCTGGATCTTCCCCCTCTTCTGCTTCTAAACCC
>Ga0114906_1002114_pt1 | contig 10160 bp, 13 predicted proteins | sample MalvirDeepMed_M9_FD_89687 | JGI IMG/M metagenome (GOLD analysis project Ga0114906, IMG submission 89687) | Marine viral communities from the Global Malaspina Expedition - Malaspina viral metaG DeepMed_M9 | ecosystem: Environmental > Aquatic > Marine > Oceanic | place: Mediterranean Sea... | reverse complement strand
GTTTAAACAACTCCCCAAGAATTCTACCATATTTACCTTTACCATCCTTCCTTGTTTTTATAATTAAATCTTTTCCAGTTTCTTTAATAAAATCTTTTAAATACTCTTTAGCCAATAAACCAAATTTTTTTTCAATCTTATCTCTTGTACGTGATTCAGGAGTATCAATACCGAAAAGCCTAACACGACTACTATATAAAATATCAAAACCGACATCAATACGGACATCCACAGTATCACCATCAACACATCTAGTAACCTTTGCCTTATATTCATACATTACTTCTTCTCCTCTCCTTTAAATGATTTACTTGAACCTGACGTTCCTGCGTAGAGTCCAAACCATGCAGCACCTGCACCTACTACTATAGAAATTAAACCTGATTGCTCAAAGCTAGGCTCTGGTAAATCCATAAACCACATCACAGTATAATAAAGCAGAAAGATATAGACTGTTAAAAAGGCTCTAGGAAATATCCTCCAACTATCTACAGCTTGGGCTAAGAATATCCATCGTTGATGCGGATTTTTAGTACCTTCATCTTCTAATTCTCTTATCCTGTCTTTTAATCTGGACTGTTCTTGCAACAAGTCCATGAACTTACTAAGGTCGATCTCAACCTCATTACGATCCATGTCACCTGAAAATCTTTCTCTATCGCTCATCAAACTACCTTCATATAAGCTACAGCTACAGCGACTAAACCATATAGTCCCCACAGCATCTTTTCTATTCTAAGAAACTTTTTACTTCCTTCGTCAAGTCTACGCTCTATGAACTCATATCGTAGAGCGCATTCTCTTTCGTGTCCATCAAGTCTTAAATCTACTGTACCAACAGCAGTTTCAGCTTTTGAACTCATAACTAGCTAGGATTTGAATAGCTTTTAGTTGCCCATATAACAATACTATAAGTATCGCCACTTGTATGATCATTTGTTGTTAACAACAAGTCACCATTTACACCACCTCCAGCATTATTTGAAATGCCGGGAAGTGTTTGGCTACTATCTGAAAAATCCCATGTATCTGACCAGTCTTTTGGTGCTTGGCAAATAAACATATTGGAAGTTGCATTCCAATATAAAGAAAAGCCCATACCAATATTACTAAACCAAAGCTTTTGTATAACAACTCGGTTACAAGATTGTTTAGTTATAGCACTTGCTGTTAATCCAGATACATCAATCTTAGCTACTGCACTTTCTCCCGTGCCATCACTAATATTGGTAAATTTCATTACAAGATCACGACCACCATCATCCAAGATAGTTTGTGATGTTACTGCATCAGCCATTACTTACTCCTTACTCAAATGGAGTAGCTAATGTACCATCACCATGCAAGAAAGCTTCACAATGCCATACTGCTGCACTTGTAGCCACTAAACGAATAACTCCGCCTACTAACCAACCCTGTGCTGCTGTACCTAAATCTATTGTGTCATCATCACTGGCATCAGGAATAAAAGTATTATTATCTGATGCCGTTGCTGGATCAAAGATCGTAGCAAAGCCAGAAAATAAATCACTGGTATTGTCTGTATTAATCTGTCCTGCACCGGTGAAAGTTGTACCCACTATAAAGGTATAGTTTAATCCTGCTACTGCGGTAGGTAGTGTAACAACAATACCTGCTGCCCTATTAAGAGTATAAACAGTACCTGAATCCGTTGATTCAACTGATTTAGTAGCACTGGTAATACTACTAACATTTTTATAATCTAATAAATAACCTGTGGTTGTAATATTACCACTGGTATCTATATCTAGATTTGTTGTAATTACACCAGTCGTAGAGTCCTTGCTGATTTGTTCAAATCCGCCCTCTGACCTAACTGGTCCATTAAAAGTTGTGTTTGCCATAATTTAGTCTCCTAAATAATTCTATCGTCTTGGCAAGTCTGCTAGGGCAGTCGATAGACATAAAAAAATCCCTAGAAAATAAGGGGGAGATATATCATTTCACCCCCCCTTTAGTTATTAGGATGATCCCGAAGAACCATACGCTCCAAGAGGATCGCTAACTCCAAAGGAGTAACGTTCCCTAGCCTTATACCTTACATTACCGGTATCAAAGTCACCATCCATACTTGTTTCTAATGAAGTACGTGTAAAATGTTTAAATCCATTTGGCACATCTGTCATTATAAACCAAGCGTTAGTATCTGTTAAAAAGTGATTAACAGAATAACCTTCTGGAATGGTTCCATTATGCTTGATAGCGTTAATGTCATTATCCGCAGTACCGACTCTACCATCGGTATCTAGGATACGTGTAGCGGTAAACATGCTATTCGGTGGGACAATTAACTTACGAGGTTTTGCTGCAATTAGCAAACCACGCTCATCTGTCCATCCGGCAATAGTAATCACAGCATTCTCTAACGAAGTTTCGTTAAGGTCTGCTTGTGTACTTGGTGTATTGGCATTCGTTCCACCTGACACCAAAGGGTGTGAGGTTGAAAACAAATCAACTCCATCGCCAGAATTATATGCACCACCTGAGAATCCTTGATTAAGAGGATACGCAGCTTTTACCTGCTTTGTATAAGCCATACTTCTTGCGAGTGCTTTAGTATAACGTGCAGAAAGCGAATCATAGAGGTTATCCTCCATCGCTTCTTCAGTTATAGCAAAACCCATAGCAATTGTTTCATGGTTGTAACGTTGTGAGAAAGATTCTTGCGCATTATCATAAATGATAGCTGAGCCTTCATCTTTAACAGCAGCCTGTCCAAATCCACTTAACTTCAAATCTTCTTCGAATGAACGATCAGATGTTTCAGTCTCATAAATTTCGTTAGACTCGTTTTCGTACTTAGCGTACTCCAATCCAAACAATGCATTTAAGCCGGGAAGAAGTTCTTTTAATAACTGCGCTCTTGAAATAGCCATTATCTATTCTCCTTACTTAAATACCTGTCGTATTGTCCATTATATGTCCAGCATTGAACTTAACAACGAGATCGGTATATGAATCACCGAAGGCATTGTCTGATCTATCTGACTTATCAATAATTCTCAAAGGCAGAGTTGCTGTCGTAGCAGCAGCAGTAGAAATATCTACCGCATTTTTGCTAGTTCCTATAGTGGTCGAGCCAGATGTTAAAGCAATCGCAACATTATTTCCTATGTTAGTAAGGGAGGCAGAGCCATCACCTTGCATTTCCATAAGAACTGTTGGATCGTCAATCACATACGCATAAGCATCAGATGCTACTACGCTGGCTGTCCACATTTGGGCAAACGTCAGTTGTGATGTATTTGGATCAGTATAAGTACAACCTAAGAATACACCTACTGGAGTTAACGTTGTAGTGCCTGTGTCTTTCTGGACAACGCCAGCAGCAGCAAGTTTTACAAAGTCTCCATAGAATATATTCACGGCATAACCACTAGCAATGCTGTAATGTCTAACCTTACTATTGAAAGAACCAGAAGCACTTAAAGTGCCTATTGGTCTTGCTCCGTAAGGTGTCGCTGAACTACTCATTGTATATACCTTTAAAATACAAAGTTAAAAAATACAAAGGCGGTAAATCATTTACCACCTTTACCAAAAGTAACCTCAGATTTTCTCTCTTTAAACATAGGCATAGCGGGATTTTCTTCTTTCATATAATTTGCGTCTAACGCTGACATCTGTTGTTCTGCTTGATTACGAAAATATTTATCTCGTTGTTCAACCATATCTTCAGATGCTTTACATAAAAGCAATCCACCCACTTCTACACATCCTTCATGTTGAGTATTCTTATCCATAATAATCTGTAACTCAGGATGATCCTCTGCTTTAACTGGAACCCAACCTTCTCTCATTCGAGTAGATACATTCATAGTATCAGATTGACCAGCTGCACTGGTTCTGATCCAACGAAATCTATATCCCTCTTGTGGAGTAGGATCGGGCAACAAATTTGGAGGTGTCCAAGGTTTTGTGCGTTCACTATCTTCTCTCGATTCTAGTGAACGAGGTGTGCGCTCTTGATCTTCTTGATCTTTATCTAACTTATCCATTCTGTAACTCCTTCGCATACTGTGATGCGTATTGTTCTGGCGTAAGTCCAAGTCGTCTGGCGAGGTCAACTTGCGTCTTTGTTAACTGCACTCTGCGCTGTTTTTGACCAGTCCTATTGGCTGGTGCTACCACAGTCGAAGGTGGTTGAGAGGAGGCAGTATTAGTCCCCTCAAATCGTTCTGGAAATCTATTCTTAATAGCTTCATCAACTCTAGAGTAATATATATCTGAATCCCTTACAGGATCAACACCTTCTCTAACTAACTTAGCATGCATACCATAAGCTAATGCTGTCATATCTTCATCACCTGCACGTTCAAACCAAGGATTATTCCTAATATAGTCAGCAGCTACTGGATCAATTTGAACTTGTTGCTGTTGTTGTGCAAAGTTTTGTTGAGGTAAAGCTTGTTGATTATTTTGTTGCGCACCATTTATCTGTTCTGGTGCTGGCATTGCTGGAGTATAGTTTTCTACATAGTTCTTATCGGCATAAGCAGATGTAAGTTTTTCTTGTGCTTGTAATAATTTATCTGTATCACCAGATTCATATGCAGATTTATACTCTAACTTAGCAGCTTCTATATCAGATGTTGTTCTAGTTTTAAGGCTATTAATCAAAGCACCTTCACTTCTAGCAACTGTATTTTTTAGTTTCTGATTTTCGTCTGCTACTTGCTGGGCAAATCTAACAGATTCATCACGTGTACGTAATGCCTGTTCTTTTTCCCTTCTTTCTTCGTGATAGTCATACTTTAATTTATCAATTCTTTTTTTAGTACGACCACTTATACCAGCAATTTCTGCATCTACATCATCATTAGATACTCTGGCTGGCTTCTGATCCTCTGGCGGTCTATCATCAACCACTTCTATTTCTACATCAGAGGTAGGTGGCTCAATAGTATTAACCGCAGGAAGTTCTTCTTCTTGTATTTCTTGTGTTTGCTCGTTCATGCTCTCACTATTCCTGTCGGGTCTCTCACAACAGCTTCAACAGTATCATCATTAATAAGTCTAAATTCTTTGCCATGTATTTTCATACGAGTTCCACTATAACCTCTCATAATAATAAAATCACCTTCCTCACAATATGCTCCGTTTGGAAAACGTTTTTCATCTTTATAACAATCGGGACCCATTTTTAATACGAAACCTATAATTGAAGCCGTTTCTTCTATACTACGTGTAGATTCAGCTTTAACGATACCACCTTCAGTTTTTTCATTTGCTTCTGGTAAGGCTATTAGAATTTTATACCCTGTTGGTTCAGGAAGTTGAGAAGCAACATCAGAATCTTCTTCTATTTCTTCTTTTTCCTTTACTGCTTTTACTGTCATAAGTTACCTTATGTTGCGTCAAATATATAAAGGAGTCTGACGTTTCTCCATCATGTCCCCTGACATGTGCGTATCAATCTACTTCTACTAACTTATTATAATGTTCAGTTATTTCACGTTGAGCGATACGTAACCCAGCGATCTTACCTTTTAAACGTTGAAGTTCTGGAAAATCCTTAACTTCTCCATCTACTAAAGTTTCAGTAATGATATTTATCTCATTGTTTAAACGTTCTGTCAAGTATTCAAATATATCAGGATCAACCATATTTATTTTTTTCCCTTATATCCCGAAGCATAAATTGCCTTTCCTTGCTTTTTAGCTTTAGCTTTTGTTTTATAAGTCTTGCCTGACTTACCCCATCTATAACCGCCTTTAACCTTTTTAACTGGCATCAGAATCGTCTATTATCTTGTCTGCCATCTTCCTACCTATCTCAGCACCTTTAGTTCTTTCCTGTGCAGAAACTTTTGCAATATCTGCTCCAATCTTAGTTCCTTCTTTTAATAGATCAGTTTCTAATTTTATTCTTTCCAGTTCATCTTTCATTCTAGCTTTTTCTAAATCAGCAGCAATACGTGCTTCGTCAGTAGTAGCCTTAGATTCTTGGGTAGCTGCCTTAATTGCCAATTCTTCACGTTGTAATTGTAAAACTGGATCGTCTTGTTGTTCTTGATATTCTTCTTGTTGTGCTTGTTGTTGATTTTTACCTAATAATTGTTGTGCTGCTGCTGCAACTAATGATGACAACCTAGATTCAACCTCTGGTGGCAAAGGTTCTCCTATCGGTGGTAACTCTGTACCTAATTCTTGTTCTATTTGTTTCCTATATTCAAACCCCAAGTGTTCTGTTATGTGTGATGCTAACGCTGCTTGCATAGCATCAGCATTTGGAGCCTGTGCTGCTACTTCTTGTATCTTAGGGTCCTGTACCATAGACATATGTACTGTTATATGCGCTGTTTGGTCTTGATACTCAAAGGCTTTAACAGGTTTTCCATTCAATATGTTCATATTTTCGGTTACAGGGTCTAATGCCTTAATATCATCCTCTAATGGGACTATATCTTGCGGATCACGTATGCCTAATACCTCTAACATCTGCCTATGTAGCTTTGGCATGTCGTACATTTGGGGTGCAGTCTGTGCTAATTGCAAAGCAGCCTGATATTGCATGATTCTTTGCGCCATTGTCGCTGCATTTGGGTCCGAAACCGGAATAACGTCTATTCTTTCATCAAAATCACTACCTTTTATAGCTGGATCGCCATCAATTTCGTATTCATACTCTGCTGGCATGTAAACTTTGATAATATCCGACAAAATTGCTAATTCTTGGCGCATTGAGGAGTGTAATCTAGCTTGAATTGCACCCATTACCTTCATATTGCGTTCTAATAGGGCTAAAGTAGTGCCTACTGGAGCCTGATTGTTCATATCTGAAATTTTTAGGTCGGTAATAGAGGCAAATCTTCGCCCTTCTTCCACGATATTCCCCAATAATTGATATAAAGTGCCAGAAGGTTCCTTATAGGGAAGGAAACTTATGTTATCTCGGATACTTCCACCCGGAATGTCCACGTCTCTGAACTCACCCGGATAGATTGGAGTGTCATCACCCTTTATTCTTAGTCCTCTAGTCTTTAATCCACCCGGAAGATTAGATAAAGTACCTGCATCAACCAGTTGTCTTAGTAAAGAGGTCGCTGATTTAGCTAATCCACCCACCATATGTATTAATCCAAAGCCATAGAAGCCTAATCCCGGCATATATTTGTAGTGAACAAAGTGTTGTCTGCGTTGTTTTAAAGGATCAGACTCTAAGTAGTTACGCCTAACAGATAAAACTTCCCCTGACCCCTGATCTATAGTCACAACGTAAGGTAATGCTATCCCTGTTTCCCTACCCTCTATCTTATCTTCAAAGCCTTTGAGGTCTAAGTCCACATGCATTTCCAATAAGGTATGTAAACCATCTTTACTATAAGAATTTAATTCATAATCATAATTAGGACTATCACCAGCAAGTTCATTGTATTTTTGTTTTATCCTATCTGTACCAATACTTGATTGAGGTAACTCAATATCACGATAAAATCCTGCAAACTGTAATTTTAAAATATCATTTAACGTCATTCGCATAACATGAGTAGCACGTGCAGCTGTTCTTAAATCAGACGCTCCATAGCTAACAACAAAATCTTCTGCTGGAATAAACATAGAACAAGGTCTTTGCATATTCACATCCCAATAAATCTTTTTAAATGCAGAACCTGCTAATGGCAAACTAAATAACATATTTTCAGATTCATTACGATACTCAGTCATATCTTCTGTCAGAAGATAATTCATATAGTTTTCAACTCGTCTTGCTTGTGCTTCTTTCTCTTGTGTAATTTTGCCAATAATATTTGTTCTTACCGGACCGGCAGCCGGAAATATTTCTGTAATGGCTTGTGACTGAAAACGCACAACGGCTTCTGAAAGTAACGGGTGATACACTCCACACGCACCACTCCAAGGCTCAGTTCTTTCTTCGATCTTTAATCCAAGATTATCTAAACCTTCAACATAAGTTCTTTCCCAGTCTCCCCGTGAATCTTTATCTGCTTCATAAGCACCAACTAATTCATTAGCTATAAAGTTTAAATCTTTATCTTCTAAATGATCCGCAAGATTTGCATCAAATGGAATTTGTTCATCCATAGCGGAAGGATCAAAATCAATAACCATTCCCCCATCTTCTGTTTCTATTGCAACCGCTTCTGGATTTACAACAGTAATATCAACATCTTCTTCTGCCATATCAAATCAGTTTAACTTTGTTAATAATATTTAGCAATCTTATCAGTATAGGTATCCACATCAGCTTCATCGTGATCTAAAGTTATAAAGCCACCCTGCCTAAAACGTAGTAAAGCTTGTGTAGATGAATCCACCAAGTCATCATGGTCCCCTACCGGAAACGAAGCAAATTGCTCTATAACTTCTTCTGCCCATCTTTTCTTCGGATACCAAACTGAACCCGATGCAAATAAATCTGCAACAGCGTTTACACGTGCTATCTTATCATTTCCTCTAGATGGAGTGAACTCTTGAACTGGTATGCCCATTCTTCTTAACTCAAATATTAAAGGTGAGCCAGCAGCTTTAGCTTCAACGATAAATGCATCCGGCATCCATTGTTTATATTCTTCAAAGGCTCTACGTTTTAATTCAGGAAATTCCATACGTTCTTGAAATGCATCCAATAAGATAACTTGTGGTGCTAAGTAGCCTTCATCATTCTCAGCATAAAATACTCCCCACGTAGTACAAGCTGAATAGTCTGCACGTTGCGTCTTAAGAAATGCAGTATCCCATGATTGAATTAAGAATTCACATCTAGGTGGATTTTTATTTTCCCATTCCATCCACCATTCTCTTTTAACTATTGCACTTTCTTCGGAAACAGGATTCTGTTGATATTGCGCTTCCCAATGCGCTACAGGTAAAGTTGCCTTAATCTTTTCTAATTCATCTAGTTCCCAAAAATCTTCCCATAAACTTCTGCCTGATGGCAAGATAGCAGGAAGTTCAATTACTTCCCATTCATCACTTCCGTCTCTGGTAGACATATCCTTTAATATGGAACCGCATAAATCTTTTTTACCCCACCGAGTCATAACAATAATAATTGCACCACCCGGCTGTAGTCTTTGTCGTGGACCACTCAAATACCATTCATAGGTATTTTCAAAAATTTTTGGATCAGCCGATTGACCTTGTTGTTCTGAATGGGGGTCATCAATGATCAGCAAGTCAGCACCACGACCTGTTACCGCACCACCTACACCAATAGAGAAGTATTCTCCGCCACCCGATATATCAAATCTACCTGCTGCCTTACTGTCGAGATTTAAAGTCACCTCTGGAAACACGCCTTGGTATTCCTCGCTATCTATTAAGTTACGCACCATACGACCAAACCTTAACGACAGTTCCGCAGTATGCGAAGCCATAATGATTTTCTTATCCGGTTCCTTTCCGACTATCCAAGCCGGTAGTAACCATGAAGTTAATTGAGACTTACCAAAACGAGGTGGCATGTTTATCATCAAGCGTTTACATTCCCCTTTAGCAACCCGTTCAAATGCTTCCGCCATTTGTCGGTGATGCGCTCCGCACATGAACTCGGACCAGACCGATTCACAGAAATTAAGAAAACTACCTTGAGACTGTTCACGTCTAACTGCGGTTTCCAGATCACTCATCAGCTTATCTAACTGACTGCGTTGGCGTTTATCTAATGAAGCTAGACGATCACCCGTCAAGCTTTCCATGATTAATTCTAATTGATCTTTTGATACACTCATCTATATATAGTATTGTCAACCATATTAAAACACAATATACTGTGTTTCAAGGGTATCTCCAGAAGGGCTGTCTTACACTCTCAAACATATCCAGTCCACACCCTGAGAGCCGTTTCTATTACGCAGAGACGGCTCTGTTATTTTAGGACCTCAAGACCCGAAGGTGAAGGAATCGCTAATCGATAACATACCGGCAGGTATGCCATGTTTAGCCTATACTATGGGGAGAAATAAGGATAACACAACTACCACTAAGTAAACCCATGTGAATTAAAAGTTTACTATAAATATGCTGCATTATTTTTCTATGATTAGGATTCCTTACCCACTTCTATTTAAACAGGGGGTAGGGGGTCCTGTCAACACTAAGTTAAAAAAAAGTCAAAATTTGCTGTGTAAAAATTTGGAACAGTATGTATAGAGCGTGTGTGCGGAGTCCCGAAC
>Ga0114906_1002113_pt1 | contig 10174 bp, 7 predicted proteins | sample MalvirDeepMed_M9_FD_89687 | JGI IMG/M metagenome (GOLD analysis project Ga0114906, IMG submission 89687) | Marine viral communities from the Global Malaspina Expedition - Malaspina viral metaG DeepMed_M9 | ecosystem: Environmental > Aquatic > Marine > Oceanic | place: Mediterranean Sea... | reverse complement strand
GTCGGCCATCAGGCCTACCCCCACAAGATTTTGACCGGCCGAAAGGACGCCATGGGCAGCATACGTCGCAAAGACGGTCTGGCCGGCTTCCCGAAGCGTGCAGAAAGCGAATACGACACCTTCGGCGTGGGCCACTCGAGCACCTCCATCAGCGCTGCACTGGGCATGGCCGTTGCTGCAAGACTGCAACAGACCGGCCGTAAAAGCATCGCCGTTATTGGTGACGGCGCCATGACCGCTGGCATGGCCTTTGAAGCCCTGAACCACGCCGGTCACCTGCACGCCGACATGCTGGTGATCCTCAACGACAATGACATGTCGATTTCCCGGAACGTTGGCGGGCTGTCCAACTACTTTGCCAAACTGCTGTCCAGTCGGACCTACAATCAGGTCCGCGATAGCAGCAAGAAGGTTCTGCAGGGAGCGCCACACCTGATGGCGCTGGCCAAGAAGACCGAGGAACACTTCAAGGGCATGATTGCCCCTGGCACACTGTTCGAGGAACTGGGGTTCAACTACATCGGCCCGATCGATGGCCACGACCTGCCCCTGCTGGTTGAAACCCTGGAGAACATCCGTGAACTTGAAGGTCCGCAGTTCCTGCATGTGGTGACGACCAAAGGCAAGGGTTTCGCCCCGGCCGAAGCCGATCCGATCGGCTATCACGCCATCAACAAGATCGAGCCGGTTCCACCCAGTAAACCCGAACCGGTCAAGCCGAAACCGAAGAAGCCCAAATATGCCAACGTCTTCGGGCAATGGCTGTGCGATTCCGCCGAACAGGATGAGCGCGTGGTGGGCATCACCCCGGCCATGTGTGAAGGCTCGGATCTGCTGGCATTCTCACAGCGCTTCCCGGAACGCTACTTCGATGTCGCCATCGCCGAACAGCACGCAGTCACGCTGGCCGCAGGGCTCGCCTGTGACGGCGCCAAGCCGGTGGTCGCCATCTACTCGACGTTCCTGCAGCGGGCTTACGATCAACTGATTCACGATGTCGCTATCCAGAACCTGGATGTGCTGTTCGCGATTGATCGCGCAGGCCTGGTCGGTGAAGACGGCCCGACCCACGCTGGCGCTTTCGACATCAGCTACCTGCGCTGCGTGCCGAACATGGTGGTGATGACACCATCGGACGAAAATGAAACCCGCCAGATGCTCCAGACCGGCATGCTCTACGAAGGACCGGCATCGGTGCGCTACCCGCGTGGCACAGGCCCCGGTGCCGAAATTCAGCAGGAACTGACGCCGCTTGAGATTGGCAAGGGCCGCCGGATTCGCAACGGCAAAGGTGTTGCCATCCTCAACTTTGGCACCCTGCTGGCGCCTGCTCTGGAGGCCGCAGAAGCCATCGGCGCGACGGTCGCAGACATGCGTTTCGTAAAACCCCTGGATGAAGAACTGGTGCTGGAGCTGGCCGAGCAGCATGAACTACTGGTGACCCTGGAAGAAAACGCCATTGCCGGTGGTGCAGGCAGCGCCGTGACCGAATTCCTGAACAGCCGCCTGGTTACCATGCCGGTACTTCAACTGGGCCTGCCCGATACCTTTATGGACCACGGCAAGCACGGCGAGCTGCTGGCCGAATGTGGCCTGGACGCCGCAGGTATTGAATCGTCTATCCGCACGCGGATCGAGACCCTGCGCCACCAGAACCTGAAAGCCGTCAAATAGACGGAACACAAACCTGAGAATGCAAAAAGCCCGCGGAGTTCGCGGGCTTTTTCGTATGTGGCGACAAATCCAGCTCAGATTTCCGGATCGTCATCCTGATGGGTCTCCAGCCAGTGGCCGAGCTTGCTCTGCTTGGTATCGAGGTAGTGTTCATTGTGGGGGTTGCGGCCCACGTGCAGAGGTACCCTTTCCGTAATGTCGATGCCGTAGGAGGAGAGCGCTTTGACCTTGCGGGGATTATTGGTCATCAGCCTCAGGCTCCTGATACCGAGATGCTCCAGCATGTCCTTGCACATGCTGTAGTCACGAAGATCGGCCGCGAAACCCAGACGCTCGTTGGCCTCTACCGTATCCGCGCCCTGATCCTGCAGATGGTAGGCGCGGATCTTGTTCAACAGGCCGATTCCCCGACCCTCTTGACGCAGATACATGAGGATACCCCGACCTTCCCGGGCAATGCTGCGCAGCGCCTCTTCCAGCTGGTAGCCGCAATCACACCGCATGCTATAGAGGGCGTCGCCGGTCAGACATTCGGAATGCGTGCGGGCCAGCATGGGTTCGTCGCTATCCAGGTCGCCGAGAGTCAGGGCGACGTGTTCCTTTCCGGTGTCCGGTTCTTCAAAGCCGTGCATATCAAATACCCCGAACGGGGTCGGCAACCGGCAGGTCTGGATGTAACGAACAGCCACAGTGTTTCCTCGTGGTTCAGTCAATCGGGCCGCGCATTCTATCACGGGCCCGCCCGCTTGGCGTAGTCTCGGCACTGTCGCTCCTCCGGAGTGGTCTTGGTAACCAACACTTACGAGCGCGGCGGTCCGCCAGATCAGGCTTTATCGGCGACCCAGTGGCCACTGCGGCCGCCTTTCTTCTCCAGCAGACGCACGGAATCAATCTCCATGCCACGATCGACCGCCTTGCACATGTCGTATAGCGTCAGTGCCGCCACGCTTGCCGCGGTTAACGCCTCCATCTCGACACCGGTCTGGCCGGAAAGTTTGCAGCGGGTCAGAATATGTACAGATGCCCCGTCGTCGCCCGGAGTCAGTTCAACTTTCACAGACGTCAGGTTCAGCGCATGACACAAGGGAATCAGATCATGGGTTTTCTTTGCGGCCATGATACCGGCGATGCGGGCAACAGCCAGGACATCCCCTTTGGGATGCTCACCCTCAATAATCATGTTCAGGGTTTCCGGCGCCATGCGGATGGTAGCTTCAGCGCGGGCCTCGCGTTCGGTGGCCGCCTTGTCGGTCACGTCCACCATGCGGGCTTCGCCCTTGTCGTCGAGATGGGTCAGTTTACTCACGGTCTCTCCCGGAATCGGTTGTGCAAGATGGTGAAAAATGCAGGAACGACAGCATAACAGACATGGCCACGGCGTCGCTGACAAGTGTCAGCTTTGCGGCCACCAGAAGCGGATTCCGGCGATGCCCTGACCGCCCCGCTGGCGAGCCTCGCGGAGATCGCCGGGCGACAAACCGCCCAGGGCAAATACCGGAAGCACCGCTTCCGACACCAGGTCGGCAAAGACCGACCATCCCAGGGTCGGCGCACCCGGATGGCTTTCGGTCGGCTGGACTGGCCCCAGGGTCACGTAGTCCGCTCCGATAGCCTTCGCATGATCGATCTCCTGCCTGTCATGGCAGGAAACCCCCAGCCAGACATCTTCCGGAACCGGTCTCGCCGAGAGCTTGGTCGCCTCGCGCCAGGGCAGGTGTAGCCCATGGGCGCCGGGTATAGCGCGGAATACCTCCGGTCCACCGTGCACAATCAGGGCAGCTCCGGCCTTTTCACAAATCGGCAATGCGTTCGCCGCCAACTCCCGATAGGCCAGCGGTCTCAACGCCGGAGCCCGGAGCAGCACTAGCGGTGGTCGAGCGGCGCTAAGACCCTCCTGCAGGTGCGCAAGGGCTGGCTCCAGGCCATTCTCGGAACCGGTGATTGCCAACTGCCGGGGCAGACGCAGAGCGCGAATGATCGGCCGGTTGGCGGCGGGGAAATCCTCATCCCGAAGCTGCTCCGGGGTCAGCCATTCCACGGGCTGCCCCTCACATCCCCGTGCTTCGCCCCCGGCAGAACTGGTTTCCCAGACGTCCAGGAAAACCCGCTTGTCGCCATAATCGTGCCGAATACCGATAACAGGCTCCAGGGAACTCTCCGGCACGTGAAGACCGGTTTCCTCGGCAATTTCGCGCACAAGCGCCACCTGAACCGTCTCGCCAGGCTCCACCTTGCCACCGGGAAACTCCAGTAAGCCCCCCTGGTGAACGTGGTCTGGCCGTCGGGCGATCAGCACCCGGCCATCACGGACGATGACCGCCACGGCAACGTGAACCTCTTTGACCGACGCCTCTCTGGCAGACATGCTCAGGTACGATACTCGGCGTTAATAGTCACGTAATCGTGGGAGAAATCGCAGGTCCACACGGTTTCCCGAACATCACCCCGCTTGAGGTCGATGGCAATGGTGATCTCTTCCCGGTCCATCACGGCCTGCCCGCGGGCTTCCGAGTAATCCTCGGCCCGGCCACCGTTGCGGACCAGGCAGACATCGCCCAGATAGATTTCAAGGGCATTGAGGTCCAGTCCTTCGACACCGGCGCGACCAACCGCCGCCAGAATCCGGCCCCAATTGGGGTCCGAGGCGAACAGTGCGGTCTTGACCAACGGCGAATGCGCCACGGTATAGGCAACGTCCAGAGCCTCCTGCTGACCGGCCGCTCCGCTGACGTCGATGGTGACAAACTTGGTTGCTCCTTCGCCGTCGCGGACAATGGCGTGGGCCAGTTCCAGATAGATTGCCTGCAAGGCCTCCCGCAGCTTCGGCAGCGCCGCGCTGGAGGCCGTGATCTCGGGGCCGGAATACTGGCCGCTGGCCATCAGCATGCAGGCGTCATTGGTAGAGGTGTCGCCATCGATAGTGATGCGGTTGAAGGACTTCTCGCCCAGTTCTGAGGCAAGTGTCTGCAGCAGTTCCGGCGCAATCCGGGCATCGGTGGCAATAAAACCGAGCATCGTCGCCATGTTGGGACGAATCATGCCCGCACCCTTGCTGATGCCCGAGATGGTTCCCGTGTGACCATCCAGCTCAATCTGACAGGAAGCGCCCTTGGGGCGGGTGTCCGTGGTCATGATGCCACTGGCCGCTTCAGCCCAGCGATTCTCTGCAGTGTTCGCCAAAGCCTCCGGAAGCGCGCCAACGATCTTCTGGACCGGCAACGGCTCGCCAATCACCCCCGTGGAAAACGGCAGAATTTCGGCTTCCGTGACGCCCGCCTGCTTTGCCAGGGCCTGGCAACAGGCCATAGCATCCCGCATACCTTGCTCACCAGTACCGGCGTTGGCATTGCCCGTGTTGATCAAGAGGTACCGGGGCGAGGTCTCGGCCAGATGCCGGCGGCTGAGGGTAACCGGCGCTGCACAGAACTGGTTTTTCGTGAAGATACCGGCAACCCGGCTTTCCGGGGCCAGCTCGAAAACAACCACGTCCTTACGTCCCGGCTTCTTTATACCGGCACTGGCTATGCCGACCTTGATTCCGGCTACCGGATAAAACTCAGGTAAGGTTCCCGGACCTACCGCCATTCTGCCACTCCTCTTGTCTGGGGGTGCGCTCGAGGTAACACACGACCCGCTGAAAACGAAAAAACCCGCATCCCACCAGTTGTGGCTGGCAGAGTGCGGGTTCCGATGGTGCGGTCAGTGCTCTGAATCAGCTGACCTTGCCATGACACTGCTTGTACTTCTTGCCGGACCCGCAGGGGCAGGGTTCGTTTCGACCCACCTTGCGCTCCTGTCGAACGAAGGTTTCCGGAGTCGACTGCCGGGCTTCGTCAGCCTCACCCTCACCCTGGCTCTGGGCCGTGGCGCTGGTTTCGTCGTGGCGCAGACGGGCCTTTGCGAGCTCTTCTTCCAGCTCCTGTTTGCGACGGCGCTCGACTTCTTCCATCTCCTCACGGCTCTGGACACGCACGTGGCAGAGTACCCGGGTAACATCCCGCTTCATGGTATCAAGCATGGTTTCAAACAGGTTGAACGCCTCGCGCTTGTACTCCTGCTTGGGGTTCTTCTGGGCATAACCCCGCAGATGGATACCACGGCGCAGATGGTCCATGTTGGAAAGATGCTCTTTCCAGAGGGTATCGAGCACCTGCAGGAACACCTGCTTCTCGAACTTGCGCATGGCCTCGGAACCGGCAATCTCTTCCTTGGCCTGGTAGGCAGCCACGATCTCGTCGAGAATCTTCTGGCGCAGGTTTTCTTCGTACAGCTTGTTGTCTTCTTCCAGCCACTTCTGAACCGGCAGATCAATCGCCATCTCCGACTGGAGCTGTGCTTCCAGCCCGGCGACGTCCCATTGTTCCGGCATACTCTGGGGCGGAATGTATTCACTGATCAGCGAGTCGACAACGTCTTCCCGAATGGTCGTCACCATGTCCGAAATGTCGTCGGAAGACATGACTTCGTTGCGCTGGTCGTAGATAACCGTGCGCTGGTCGTTGGCCACGTCATCGTATTCCAGCAGGGTCTTACGCATGTCGAAGTTGCGACCTTCCACCTTGCGCTGGGATTTCTCGATCGCGTTGGTCACCATCCGGTGCTCGATGGCCTCCCCCTTCTTCATGCCCATGGCCTGCATCAGGCTCTTCACCCGGTCTGGGGCAAAGATGCGCATGAGGTTGTCTTCCAGAGACAGGAAGAACCTTGAGGAGCCAGGATCACCCTGACGCCCGGCACGACCGCGAAGCTGGTTGTCAATTCGACGGGATTCGTGACGCTCGGTACCAATGATGTGCAGACCACCGGCCTCCAGCACCTGATTGTGACGCTCGGTCCACTCGGCCTTGGCCCGGGCAATCTCCTCTTCTGAGGGATTGTCCATGGCGGCAACTTCGTGTTCCCAGTTACCGCCCAGCACGATATCGGTACCACGGCCAGCCATGTTGGTGGCGATGGTGACCGCCCCGGGGCGGCCCGCCTGGGCAATGATATGGGCTTCGGATTCGTGCTGCTTGGCGTTCAGGATCTTGTGTTCGATCCGCGCCTTCTTGAGCAGCATGGAGAGCAGTTCGGAGGCCTCGATGGAGGCGGTACCGACGAGAATCGGACGTCCTTCGGCAGTGACATCCTTGATCTCGTCAATAATGGCGTGGAATTTCTCTTCCTGGGTCAGGTAGACCAGGTCGTTGTAATCGGTCCGCTGGATCGGTTTGTTGGGAGGAATGACCACCACATCGAGGCCGTAGATCTGGCGAAACTCGAAGGCTTCGGTATCTGCCGTACCGGTCATGCCGGCCAGTTTGTCGTACAGCCGGAAATAATTCTGGAAGGTGGTCGATGCCAGCGTCTGGCTTTCGGCCTGAATCTTGACGCCCTCTTTGGCCTCAACGGCCTGGTGCAGACCTTCACTCCAGCGACGACCCGGCATGGTACGACCGGTATGCTCGTCGACGATGACCACCTGGCCGCCCTGGACGATATAATCCACGTCTTTCTGGAACAGGTGGTGGGCCCGCAATGCTGAGTGCACATGGTGCAACAGGCTGAGGTTGGCGGCGGAATAGAGGCTTTCACCTTCCTTCAGAAGGCCACGCTCAAGCAGCAGCTCTTCAACCTTCTCGTGACCGCTCTCTGTCAGCTCGACCTGGCGGGATTTCTCATCGATGGTGAAGTCACCGGTCGGCTCTCCTTCCTCAGGCACTTCGCCCTTTTCGAGGTTGGGGATCAGTTCATTGATGGCCTGGTACAGCTTTGAACTGTCCTCGGCTGCCCCGGAGATAATCAGCGGCGTTCTGGCTTCGTCGATCAGGATGGAGTCCACCTCGTCCACGATCGCATAGTTCAGCCCGCGCTGGACCTTGTCTTCGGTACTGAACGCCATGTTGTCGCGCAGGTAGTCGAAGCCGAATTCGTTGTTGGTACCGTAGGTAATATCGGCCTGGTAGGCTGCCCGCTTTTCCTCCGCTGGCTGGCCCGAGGCCACGACACCCACCTGCATGCCCAGGAACCGATAGAGCTTGCCCATCCAGTCGGCATCACGACGGGCCAGGTAATCGTTCACGGTAACCACGTGGACACCCTTGCCGGACAACGCGTTGAGGTACACAGAAGCGGTAGCAACCAGCGTCTTGCCCTCACCGGTCTTCATTTCCGCGATCCGGCCTTCGTGCAGGGTGATACCACCGATCAGCTGGACGTCGTAATGACGCATGCCCATAACCCGGCGGCCCGCTTCACGCACGGTTGCGAAGGCTTCCGCAAGAAGCGCATCCAGGGATTCGCCTTCGTCGATCCGACGACGGAACTCCGCGGTCTTACCCTGCAACTCGGAGTCGGACAGATTGCCATATTGCTCTTCAAGCTCGTTAATGCGAATGACCGTCTTGCGCATTCTCTTGATTTCTCTGGCGTTTTTACTGCCGAACATCTTGGTTGCAAGCTTTGTGAACATAGACCACTGCTTCTTTGATTAAACGGAGGAAGCCGGCATTCTAACCTTATTTTGTAACAGGACAAAAGGTAGGCCTCACACAGGCGCAATAAGTCGCTGATGAGGCACCGGATTCACGGATAAAAACTGGCCGGAGGCCGACTGGCGGGAAAGTACTGACAACGGCTTGCGGGCCGGAACCGAATTAGCGGCTCGCCCGCTTGATGTAGGTTTCCGGGTTTTCAGACTTGCCATTCCGGATGACTTCAAAGTGCACGTGAGGCCCGGTGGAACGGCCTGTGCTGCCCATCAGCGCGACTACCTGGCCTTTCTGGACAACATCGCCCACCTTCACCTTGATAGTCTTGCAGTGGGCATAGCGGGTTATCAGACCATCACCATGGTCGACTTCCACAAGGTTACCGTAGCCATAGCGCTCTCCGGCATAGGTAACGACACCGCCGGCGACCGAAATAATGTCACTGCCATCCTTGCCGGCCAAATCAACACCGGCATGCCAGGTCCGCTTGCCGGTAAACGGATCGGACCGGTAACCGTACTTCGAAGACAGCCAGCCCCAGGTGATCGGACGGCCTTCCAGGTACAGCTCATCTTCGAGCCGCTTGCTGGAGGCCAGCTGGTCGAGCAACCGCAGTTGCTGCTCGCGGTCTTCGATTCGCCATTCCATTTCCTCAATCATCCGGGTCAGCTCAGGTGCGGAGAAGGAATCCCCGGACAAGGCATCTTCTGGCCCGCCGACTGCAGCCGGCTGATCGAAGTTGAATTCGTCACTGGCCACGAGGCCGGATTCCACAAACCGCTGGCCCAGCGCATCCAGTCGCAGGAGACGGCCCTGGATCTCGCCGAGGCGAAGAGTCAGCGCATCAACCTGTTGCTGAACGTTCTCCTCAATACTGGCCAGTTCTGCCTTCTGGTCTGCCAGCTTCTGTTTCCAATCGGCGACCAGCTCGGAGTTGGTGGGCTCTCTGGCCTCTACCTGCTGCACAGCCATTTGATACCCTGCCCAGCCGGCCGCGACCAGCAGGGAGAGCACGAGGAACAGCAAGCAGGCAGCAAGCGTGCTGTTGATCGACAGCACACGGGACTTTCCGTGGCGTTTGCCAACGAGAATAATGTTCATATCATCATCTGGTTTCATCGTTGAGCCGCAACCGCATCCTGTAGTGTTGCGCCCCGGAAAAATCCGAAGGGGGTCTGCCATCCTTTGGCAACAGCTACATACTGAAAAAATTGCAGCGCCCGGTAGACATACTCATTTATCACAATGTAAAACGAGTGTAATACAGGCACTACGCATAAACCGTGCCGAAGTGTAACCAATCGTAAACGCAGCCGTCGAGTAAAAACGCCGCCATGAAACGCAAAAGCGAGCAAAAAATGACCTTCGACAAGCTTGGCAGAACCCCGGTACTGAAGGATCTTGTGGCAAAGGCCGAGCTCCATCGACAGGCGGAAGGAGAAGTCCTGGCCGCCCTGCCGAGCGAGCTGTTCAACGGGACACGCTTTGTCAGCTGCAAGGACGGAGAGCTGGTCCTGACCACCGAAACCGCGGGTAAAGCGAGTCAGATCCGGTTCCGCCAGCACGAAATCATGGAAAAGCTGCGAGAGAACGAACTGTTCCGGTTCGTCTGGAAACTGAAGGTCAAGGTTGCCCCGCCCAGATTCCGGGAAAAGCTGGTTTTCAAAAAAGAGCCTTTGAGCAAAGAAAATGCCCGGCTCCTCAAAGAGGAAGCCGGGCACACGAAGGATAAAGCATTACGCGAGGTTCTCGAAAAACTCGCTAGCCACGCCCGGGATTAAAGCCTCCTGCTTTAACCCGCCGCCAGCACAGGCTTCATGTAGGAAATCGGGGCAGTGGCCTCATCATCGAAGGTAACCACTTCCCAGGCATCCTCTTCTGCCCTGAGCTTGCGCAACAGCTTGTTATTCAGATCGTGGCCGGATTTGATCCCCCGGAACTCACCAATCAGGCTGTTGCCCAACTGATAGAGATCGCCGATGGCATCAAGCAGCTTGTGCTTCACAAATTCGTCGTCATAGCGCAGACCG
>Ga0114906_1002108_pt1 | contig 10183 bp, 18 predicted proteins | sample MalvirDeepMed_M9_FD_89687 | JGI IMG/M metagenome (GOLD analysis project Ga0114906, IMG submission 89687) | Marine viral communities from the Global Malaspina Expedition - Malaspina viral metaG DeepMed_M9 | ecosystem: Environmental > Aquatic > Marine > Oceanic | place: Mediterranean Sea... | reverse complement strand
GTTAGATCCTGTGTTACATAAACATCTGTTTTTGAATCAGGGAGTTTAGTTTTATGGACAATAACTCTTTCTAAATCTCCACTAACTTCTTCACCTTCTTTAATAACTTTATTTACAAGAGGCTTGAACCATGATGGCATGCCTGAAATATCTTTAATTGGAACTTGAGTTAATTCTTTAATAACTTCTTTTTTACCACCACCTTTTAATAAACCAAATAATCCAGATTTCGCAGCGCCGACTCCCGCAGTTCCTACTCCGATCCATTTTAAAAATGCTCTTCTTGCTTTATCAATTCCACCAAGTTTAAATCCAGTTCTCTCGCCCAACATGCCTGCAATACCACCGTATGCTTTTGGTTCAACTGGTTTTATATTTTGATCTATACTTTTTAAAATTTTAGCTGAATCTTTTTCATCTAAAGTATGAAACATTCCTTTTCTATTAATAATGTCTTTTGCAATTTTTAATTGTTCGTCTTTACTTGCATTTTGCACTTTAGCTAAAGTTTCATTTACGAATTTATAATATACTCGATCAGCATTTGCCATGAAATCAGCAACAAATTTGTCTTCATCAATAGTTTTAGCAGTTTGAGCTTTTTTATTAATGCTTGTTATACCGGCACTTTTTCCTGTAGTAGGTTTATCTTTATACCATGGATTATTTTTACCAAAATCTGGTCTAAGGACTTGTCCTTTTCCTGCTTGTCCAGCTGCTTTGAATTTAAGCTGTAACATTTCTATGGCATTAGGGTTTCTGCCAGTCCTTTGAATAAATTGTTTTAATAGAATTTTTAACATTAATAATAATTCCTTTTAGTTTTCTCTGCCTTTGCATCTACATAATCTTCAGGGTGACCGATCAGACCGCCCTGTCTGAATCGCATAATAGCTTGGGTCGTAGAGTCCACCAAGTCATCGTGATCGCCATAGGGGAATGCCGCGCACTCCTCAATGACTTCCTCAGCAAATTTTTGCTCAGGGGCCCATATCATACCACTTTCAAATAAAGGTGCAACTGCATTTACACGAGCGTGCTTATCGTTGCCTTTAGAAGGCGTGAAGTTGACAACTGGTATATCCATCTTCCTAAGCTCATAAGTCAAAGGCAAACCAGATGCTTTAGCCTCTATAATAACTGTTTCTGGTTTCCAATACTCGTATTGTTGAAGAGCCAGTCTTCTTAATTCTGGAAACTCGTATCTGCCTTTTATAGCATCGAGTAAAATTAAATTAGCTGGTGAGTCTTCATTAGGAAAAAATATACCCCACGTCGTAATAGCAGAATAATCGGCTGTTTCTTTTTTAAGAAAAGCTGTGTCATAACTTTGTATGACATGCTGGAGTTTAGGTATATTCTCACCTTCATATTTTCTCCACCACTCTCGTTTAATGATTGCCCCTTCTTCTGCTGTTGGATTTTGCATCCACTGTGCATTCCATTTAGCAACGGGTAGTGTTGCCTTAACTTTTTCTAATTCATCTAACTTCCAATACTCAGGCCAGACGGGAACTTGTCCTGATCCGTGGTCCATGAGCGCCGGAAATTCAACCACTTCCCATTGATCAGCTTTCGCCTCACCTTGGTTCCTGATCAACATTCCTGTTAGATCTTTTGTTGACCAACGTGTCATAACTAAAATAATTTTTCCACCAGGTTGTAAACGTTGTCGTGGTCCTGATGTATACCATTCGTAAGCAGACTCCATAGCATTAGGAGAAAGTGCATCTTGCTCCGAGTGCGGGTCATCAATGATTAATAAGTCAGCACCCCGTCCGGTGATTGCACCGCCGACACCAGCTGCAAAATACTCACCACCTTGTGCTGTTTCCCACCTACCAGCGGCTTTGCTATCTTCTTGTAAACTTGTTTTAAAAATTTTAGAATAATCTTCCGAGTCAATTAGGTGCTTGGCTTTACGACCAAACCTAACGGCTAATTCTCCTGTGTGAGTTGCTTGAATGATCTTTAATTTTGGCTCACGGCCCACCATCCATGATGGTAGCAAATAAGATGCAAATTCTGATTTTGTATGCCTTGGAGGCATGTTTACAATTAGACGGGTAATTTTCCCTGTAGCAAGATCATTAAATTTTTTTGCAATGTGCCTGTGATGGGACCCCTCTATAAAATCGGGCCATACACATTTAACAAAGGATAAAAAATCACTTTTAGCTTTGTTTTGAATTCTTTTTTCTGCATGCATAACTTGCAATCTTTTAAATGTCTTTCTAACGTCTGCTGGAAGTCTACTAATATCTACTTTATTTAAATTCATATAAAAATTTTATAAAATTTTTGCACCCTTATAAGATGTTCAAAATGTTTTTAACAGGATTAACAGTCTAAATCAAGCAATACAACCTGAAGTAGTGGGACCCCTTTATTAAAAAAAGGGGGGTGGGGTACAACTTGTGATTGATTATTGAGATTGGGTTAGGATCCGCTTAGAATTGTGGCGCGCGAGCGCCACAACCTATGGTTGACGACTCAGTCTAGTAAGATGCTGTATTGTTTAGGAAAGTATTTGATGAACCAATCCAATCCCTTGCGATGGTTATCCCAATCCTGCATCTGTTCACTGCCCATGATTACATCATACACAGCAACAGCAAACCAAGGCAACATAGCTGGCTCATTGTTAAATCTATTATTAACAATGATCTCTTCTTTAAAGCTATCTGCTTTCTGTCTGTTATAATCTGCATCAAAGGGCATCTTATATTCTTTGTTATTGTATTTAATTATTTCTGTCATAATAGTTATCCTATACTATCCCTCAGCCATTGTCAACTGATTTGATTGTAGTTCTTGTTGCCATGTATGGTACTCGTTGATAGTCAGTTCCATTATGTCTATATTTATGACTCTCGTACTTTTCTTTCTCAACCTTGATCGGTGTTTCAAGAGCCTCGCGCCTTGGCGCAAGTGCAACTATTCTATCTTTATGTACGTTAAGAAAATCCATTAAACAACGCTGATTACAAAAATGAGAGAATATACTTTGTCTAATATATTCACTATCAACTTTTATTTTAATAGTTCTTAAAACTTTATTATCGCCACTCCCTCGCACTCTTGATTGTGTGTGTTGAGTATGGCAATTCGTACCATGACACCAGTTATAGTTGCTCATCTTTATCCCCCTCTAAATGTTTCCATATTTCAGCAGTTAACTTATTTAATCTTCCAACTGTTTTTTCTAGAGTATCAACTCTATCTTGTAAGAATTTAATCTTTTGATCTCTATACATTCTATCTTTATTAGCTGAGTGTAATTCAAAATGTTCTTCTGTTAGTTGTGTCATTAAAATCTCACTTTCCAAGAAACTGTTGCGTTTCTAAAGTTATCTGCGTCAACATCAAAATAAGTGAATATTGCTTTTCCTTTTGCTGATGTCCAATATCTGCAACCCTCAATCCATTTACCTAAACGAGTGATATGTTTCTTATCCTTATTGGAGTAGTAAGTTATTGTAAATTGTTTGTCGTTTTCCATTGTATTCTTCTTTCTGTTATTCAGGGATAATCCCATAAATTATCCCTAAAGTAAATAGTCTATATGCCCAAAATGGGTTTAACTATTTTGTTGTTTTTCGTACAATACTCTTGCCTTTATTTTTTCCTCTCTTGTTTGCTCTCTCTTGTTCTTCATTCCTTTTATCCTATCAGCTAGATTTTTAGGATTGTAGATTACAAGTCCAGTAGAGTTAGTTCTAATTATTTCTGCATCTGAAATATTCAAACCAAGTTCAGTAGATAACTCTATTGCCTCGTCTAAATATTTATAACCTTTTAGACCAACTTTGATTTCTTTCATTTGGTCTAATACAGATTTAATCCATTTATAATGTGCCATAACAAATTGACCTTTTTGTCTTTTCCAATCTATTAAAAACATATACTCATCTTCACTGCAAGCGATAGACCTATCACGACAATATTCTCTACCAATTAAATCTAATTGATATTTCTCATTCCATTGTTTGCCATAACCACTATCATCATCACCAAGATATTTATTGTTTGCGTCTTGATATTTTGTTTTATGTGGGTTGTTGTCTTTGCCCTCTTGCTCAACATTAATATCAGGGTTGCAATTATCTTGTGCTTTTAGTTCGTCTCTAAATAAAGCATAACCATAATCATTGTCATGATGATGAGAAGAATTGCTTTCAGTATCAATACTACCATTTAATCTAAAATCAAAATGGCTTTCTATTGTTGCATCTTCAACTTTGGCATTGTTGTCGTAATCTCTTGTTTCTTTTTTACCTAAATAATGAAAATGAAAACAACTATCCTTTGCAATTGTACTTACATTCTCAAACTTATTTTGTAGATGATATGCCATTTTAACATCATCAGGAGTATAATGTTTTCTGACAATTTTTTCTGCCATGTTCCATGCATCATCATTCAATTGGATTTGGTCAGCTTTCAAACTGTCATACTTTTGTTTTTCAACAGTATCTTCTTGTTCCAAGTGTACTCTCATTCTATTAGCAATCTTATTACGATACTCTTGGTTTAGTCTTAGTCTAGTCATTTGACCTCTCTTTCTGATTTGAAATTTATCACTTGACAATCCCTTTGTCAAGGAGTATATAGGATATATTAATTATGTATGAAAACTGATGTTCGAATAGGTTATACGCCTCTAATTAATTGGGACAACTTCTGGTTGTAGCGCATCACACCTGCACGAGCACGTCTTTGTGTTATGAACCAGAACTGATCCCTGATCCAATTGCAAATTACCTGTGGGATTAAAAGCCTACGCTGTTGGATCTGGGATCAGATGTGGTGAGAACTTGATCGCAAGGCCGGCACACCACACCTGATCCCTGATCGGTGATCTTAGTGGACTTAGTTCCTGACAAGATCTATTAGTGGCTCTAAAACTGCAGTTGCGAGCTGTGAAGAGATCTGATCACTGATCTGGGATCAGGAATTATGAGCAGACAATTAGAAAGTTATGGAATTAATATATTAAAGCTGCACGCTGAATGGCTTCAGGCCAACGGCTACAAGCAGCAAGCTTCAAGCTGCAAGCGGCAGATTAGAATGATTCTAAAGAAGCGGCAAGCCACAAGCTACAAGCCCCAAGCTTCAAGCTTGACAAATAGAATTATAGGATTATAAAGGACATATGCAAACAAAGAAAGCTTTAGAAATTATAGGCGGTAGCCTGAGCAAGCCGTCGAAAATGCCGGGCTGGTCAATTGGCCTCCCTGCCAAGGAATGTAAAACAGGCTCCAAGCTCCAGAAGGTCCCAGGCTCTGTGTGCTTCGACTGTTACGCACTGAAGGGCTGCTACGTGTTTAAAGTTGTTCAGGATGCACAGTACAGGAGACTGGCAGCCATCAAGAGCCCAGACTGGGTCCAGGCAATGGCCCACCTGATCAACAGCAAGAAGCCGGACGTCTTCAGGTGGCACGATTCAGGAGATGTACAGGATCTGGATCATTTAAATAAAATTTATGAAGTTTGCAGGTTAACACCTGGCAAGCGTCACTGGCTCCCGACCCGTGAAGCATGGATCAAGAACCACCTCAACAGAGCACCAGCCAATCTGGTCATCCGGTTCTCAGCTCCGATGGTCAATCAGCGGGCGCCTGAGTCATGGCCCAACTCTTCCATGGTTGTGGACAAAGGTTTTCACACGTGCCCAGCTGCGGCACAAAATAATGAATGCAGAGACTGCAGACAATGCTGGGATTCTAAAATAAAAGTGATATCATATGGTAAACACTAATGGAAATTAAACACCCAAAATTTTATAAAGAATTACGTAGACGTAATAAACTGGATCAAGTCATTAGCAAAACCGAAGCGACGGCTGATGGTGCGCGTGCACTTGGTCCGGGCCTCAAGCCCCAAGCCTCAAGCTCCAAGCCGAGACTAGTTATAAGACCTGCATGGAAGATTCAAGCCCCAAGCTCCAAGCCGCAAGCCTCAAGCCCCGTGGCACAAGGATCAAGCTTCAAGCCACAAGCTTCAAGCTCCAAGATTCTTTCTCCTTTGAACAAAAAGAATTGAGAAAGTTTAGAGGACCTTTGATCAAGGGCCTCTACCAAGATAAAACTATTCTTAGGATGCTTCACATGAAACGAAATTTGGTGTGGTGAAAATCTAATTTTTTTACCTCGAGTTACTTTAAGTTCTAAAGTGAAAAATGCGCCAGAACTATTGTACCCCAATAGATCAGGAGTGCCAAGTAAGCTATTGTTTTCAATCCTGACAAAGGAAATTCTATTAAAAGTTTTCTTAATTTTTTGATATAATTTTGCCTCTGGACCCATGTCTTTATCGAGGTAACAACCTCGTTCATTAATAGTCTTTCTGTAACTTCTCTGGTAATATAATATTAGATGGTTTAGTAGTTTTTAAAACTAATCTGTGTGCTGTGTGACCCACTTGTCCAACAATTGGGATAGAGTTTTCATGTACTTCAATTCTTCGTACATCATGTAATTTACCATTCACTTCAACAAAGATTGCCGCATTTTTTATTGCGTCCGATCCTTTTGTAAATGAATTTAAAAATTGTTGCATGTCTTGTACTCTCATTAAAATCCTGCTTTTTTTAATTGCTCTCTATAGTCATTTACTTGTTGTGCAAGGTATTTATTGTCTCGCCTTAAATCAGCGATCTGACTAGACAGTTCGTTTATAATACTTTTACTACCCTCAAGCTGATTTTTAACGCTAGTCAACTCAGACTCTTTCATTTTATATTCCCAAATTTCTTTCTTATGTTGTTCAATTAAGAAAGACAAATATCCTTTACCTTCTTTATCGTCTGTCATAATGCTCCTTTTAATCTAGCTATTTCTAGTTGTAACTTACCATTCAATTCTTGATGAGATTTATTTAACTGTTCTAATTCCTTTATACGTTTTTGTGCAGACGTTAATTGTTCCATCAATGCCGCCCGAAGCTGCTGGTGTTGCTGGTTTAACTGAAATTTCTCGTGCTCTTTCATATTGACTTTATAGGATAGTTACTCTAAATTGTCAATAGTAGCCAGTCTGGACTAAATCCATTCATGGCTACCTATTATGGGATTGCCAAAAAGATTAACAGAAATGCAACAACGCTTCGCCGAGTTTTTAGTATTTGGAGATGAAAACGGACCAGTAACTAAAACTGAAGCTGCCTTAAGAGCAGGCTACAGTCCAAAGAGAGCACGTGTTGAAGGAAGTGAATTAACAAACCCTAGACTTAATCCTCTAGTTGTTAAACACATAGGTGAACTTAAAGAAGAACGCTTAAGAAAACATGAAGTAAGTTATGAAGGACACATAGCAGAACTTGCTAGGTTGAGAGAAGCCGCTTTAAAGAAAGGAAGTTTTTCCAGCGCTGTAAATGCTGAAGCCAATAGGGGAAAAGCAGCAGGATTGTATATAGATAGAAAAATAATAAAAACAGGTAAACTAGAGGACCTATCAGAACAAGAACTAGAAGCAAAAATGAAACAAATTTTAAACGACTACGAACCTCTTTTAAATGCAAAGATTGTTGAAGGTGAAGCAATTGAATCTCCTAAATCTTCTGAATCTTCTTTACCCAGTCGCGAGGAATCATCGTCCGATCTCCAAAAGTAAAAGTCCCATCATCCTCTTTATCATAAGACGCAAAAAGTTTAACTGACTTATCATCTTTAGAGTAAAGCCAACCTTCATTAACAGGGTAAGCTAATTTCATTTTATTAAATTCTTTTTCGCTAGCCCAGCCTGAGTCACTCATGGCGTCGACCCACTCCACTCTGACTTTAGGAAAAGGTATATCAGGAGTTATTTGAGTTATGATTCTTTTTCTTCTTTTCTTAGGCATAAAACCTTCTAACATTCTTTTGCGACCCTTGCGACACCAAAAATATTTTATGCAGCGCTAAATGACACATAAATCTTGAAAGTGTCGGGAAATGTCGAAATCAAGCTATAACCGTTGGTATATAAGGCTAATTCCCCCGACACTTGGGGTGTCGGAAGGGGGTCGCAGTGGGGTCGCAAGTGTCGCAAAATCAGACTAAAAGGTGAACAAACCGACTGTTTTTTGGAAAATTTTTTAAAAAAGAGATTTCCCGACACCTCCCCGACCCCTCCCCGACACCCTAGGTGTCGCAAAAAGTTGCCTTATTTTGGACTAATTTGCCTTCGTTTTGCCATAAAGTTTCCACAAAACTTCTGACTTTTCATCGCTCTCTGCAATAATGTGTAACAATTTGTCAACTTCTCCAGTGATGTCAGTATGCTCCGGAATGATCACTCCCTGTGTAATCATTTCTATTTTAAGAATAGCATCTTCTTTTTGTGCATCGTATTTTTTCATTAGTGCATTAACCATTTTTTTATTCATTGTAAATTGAACCTCCCATCTGTTCTGAATTCCAACTTATTGGATGTGTCCATGATGCTAGTGTATATTTAGTACCTTTAAGCAACGGTCGCGCACGATGCGGATGGGTCACTTGAGAAGGCCAAACCATACACCAACCTTTTGGAAGTTCTGAGTTATTCCATTCTTGACGTGGAAACTCCAACTCACAACCTTCAAAATCTGTGTTGAGTTTAACGTTTAAAGTAAAAAGACTTGTATCGTTATGAATATCAACCTTTTGATTAGGTCTAGAATATTTAATTATCATTGGTGAAAACCAACCTGCAACATTACAGGGGAAAAAGTAATCATTTAAGATAGGACATAAATATTTTTTATAATGCTTACAGAAATCTTCGAAAAGAAAATGACTAACTTTACTAAAAAATAAAGTATCCCATGGGTAATCTTTAGTTACATCATGACTATCACTTTTCCCATAAGCAATGTAGGGAGAAAATTTATCTTTGTATTCTTTAGCTAGTTCAACTAATTCATCACAAAATTTTTCGGTATAGAAAGGAGTCATTACAATGTCCTTATATACTTTAATTTTTTTACCACATAATGGGTGTATTGCTTTATTATAATTACTTAGCATTTTTTCTTTCATTAGTCTGTCTCACTGATTCCTTATATGATTCTTCTAATTCTTTCTTTTCTTTTTCAGCTTCTTCTAAAAAATCTAACTCGGGCACATTTTTCATTTCCCATTTAGTAATGATATCACTAATCCATTGGAATGGAAGATTTCGTACCACCATACCATCACGATAAGCCTTAAGTTCTTTTATTAATTGTTTTGTTTCGTCGTTCATTTTACACTTTTCGTGTGTTGCCAAATATTATTATTGAATACTCTAATCAATCGACTAAGTTCTACATTATACTCTTTACCTTGTTTATTTTTAAAAATAACCTTGCAATCTTCACAAGGTATTTTATTTCCTCTCCATAGTAGTGTAACTTCTGCTTTTTTCATTTTTTAAACTCCTCTGCTTTGATTCCGACGTTTGCTTGTTCTTTTTCATCATGAATAAGTTCATGGTACTGGTCCAATCGTTTTAAAAACTTATGTTTCCACGACCTTAAATCAGCCCCGGAAACCTTGAACTCTTGGTAATATAGGTCCGGTGTGCATACCATTATGACTCCTTGCCTTATTTTACTGCCATAAACGTAGTCATGAGCCATGGCGTATGCAGCAATTTGTAAGAAATAGTCATCTATCCATTCTTCTCTCTTGGGTCTATTACTTTGCTTAAAATCTACAATGGTCTCTAAACCATTATGTAAACATACGAGGTCAGTGCTCCCAGCATAAAGGCCAGGATAATGTAATGTAACTTCAGAGCCATAATATTCTTCCACTGGCGCAAGACCCATCTCAGTAATTTTTTTGGCCATGGGCTTCGCCGCTTGTCCGAGTTCTGTAAGATCATCGTACCCAACTCCTGTGATATATGACTCCAGGAATTTGTGCATAGATGTCCCCCGATTACTAGACAAATTTTTGATTCGTTCTGCTTCTGCTTCTCCAACTTTGGCCTTCCAGTCTCTTAGAAATTTTTGATCTTTTGTTTTGCCTAATATAGTAGTTACGCTTGGAAGTCTAGCACCATTAATATCATAGATCCGTGATCCATGGTCATCGATGCGTTTTCCTTCTATATAGTTGTATTTATTACTTTTTTTTATCCTTCGCATTTGCTTCTCTAAGCTATGATATTCTTCTATATCTTTATCACTCATCATTTTTTTAATTGTACTCCAAATATCATGGTATAACTTACTC
>Ga0114906_1002105_pt1 | contig 10188 bp, 23 predicted proteins | sample MalvirDeepMed_M9_FD_89687 | JGI IMG/M metagenome (GOLD analysis project Ga0114906, IMG submission 89687) | Marine viral communities from the Global Malaspina Expedition - Malaspina viral metaG DeepMed_M9 | ecosystem: Environmental > Aquatic > Marine > Oceanic | place: Mediterranean Sea... | reverse complement strand
GTTTGCGAGGAACGTATACTTTATGGCCATAAAGATGGTGGTTATGGAACTTTATATTGGTTGCAACCAATACAGGTTGAGTACCAAGTCAGAGATATTAACAGTGCTCTTGACTTGTTAGATGAACTAGAAGAGGAAGTGACATGAAAAAGACAAAAAAGAAAGAATCTCTAACAAAAGCGTTGTTGCGACATTTTAATACTGAAACTGTTGCTGTAATTCATTCTGCATTTGAGGATTCACCACGAACAGTAGCACTTGTTAATGTAGATAAATCGTGGAGTGCAAAAAAGAAATTGGAAAAAGCATTTATGTTGACCAATTCAATTAATGATGCTTGGTATACGAGTGATGAAGTTGTATATATTGGGCCGAAAAAATCATGTCGAAGCACTAGTGTGGGTGATATGGTATTGTTAGAGAATGGTAAAAAATTTAAGTGTGAACATACTGGATGGAGTGAAGTATGATACGAGAAACTACGATTAGTAAACGAATAGTTAATCTGGATGGCCCAGATGGTAATGCATATGTTTTAATAGGATTTGCTTCACGGTTATGTAGAGAACTTGGACGTAGGTATTTTGATGAAGAAAAAATACTTAAAGAGATGAAGAGTGAAGATTATATACATCTTATCAAAACATTTGATAAATATTTTGGTGAGTATGTTATTTTAGAAACAAAAGATAAGAAATTGTTATTGATATGATACGATTTATTTTGGGATTTTTTACAATACTTACATCTGTCGCAGCTGTAGAAGGTACTGTTAGTATGGGTGTAGGTATTTTACTAGCAATAATTGGAACCATAATTATGGTATGGGGTCTTTCTGGTATGAACGAAAGGAATTTAGGATAATGTCAGGAACAATAAGGAAAATTTTACTTTCTACTTGTACATCTGCTCTATTAGTTGGTGGATGTCTTCAAACAACAGGGCAGAAACAAACTGCTGGAACATTAATTGGTGCTGCTGCTGGGGGTCTTGTTGGTTCTCAAATAGGAAGCGGTACAGGACAATTGGCTGCTACTGGTGCAGGTGTTCTTCTTGGTGCTTTGTTTGGTAATGAAATTGGTGCGAGTTTGGATAGGGCAGATAAATTGTTTGCATCAAAGTCAGCTCAATATGCTCTGGAAAATTTGCAAGATGGACAAACTACTAGTTGGACTAATCCTAATTCTGGTAATTCTGGTAGTGTGACTCCAGTAAATGTTTATACGTCTGGTGTTAGAACTGGTGAACAATATTGTCGAGAATATCAAACAAAAGTAACTGTTGGGGGGAAAACTCAATCTGCATATGGAACAGCCTGCCGTAGACCTGATGGTACTTGGGAGATTGTTGGATGATAAAGGCGTTGTTAGTTGTTATTAATGTTGGTATAAGTGGAGATTATACAACAGAAATGCCATCTATGAAAGAATGTCTTGAAATGAGAACAGTGATTGCAAAACAAGACCCTGATGTAGAAACTCTCTGTTTACCTGTAGCAAATGAAACTGCTAAGATACAAGAATTTTTTTGGATTTTCATGGATATGGTTGATCAAATAAAATCAAATGAGTTTGAATGGGATAATCTAGATAATCTAAATGATACAATACGAAGTGAAGAAAATAAATCAACGAATAACACTAGCGTATTTCGTTAGTCAAAAGGTTAAACTAAATAATGGTATGTTAACATTAACAGAAAGAGCTCAAGATTATTTGAAATCTGTTTCTAATGGTGGTTATGTATCCCTTGGCGTAAAGGGTGGTGGATGTTCTGGATACCAATACGTTTGGGATCATGCTAATAATCAACCAGATGTGAAATGGTCTGCTCCTATAAATGATGTATTGGTTCTTGACCCTATGGCAGAACTTTATATAGGGGGTAGTGTAATAGACTATGTAGAAGAACTTGGGGGGTCATTCTTGTCTATAAAGAATCCTATGCAAACAAGTTCATGTGGATGCGGGGAGAGTTTCAGTGTATGAATATAGTTGTAAAATTGTAAGGGTTGTTGACGGTGATACGGTTGATGTGGATATTGACCTTGGCTTTGGTGTATGGATGCATAATGAACGTATTAGATTACATGGCATAGATACTCCAGAATGTAGAACAAGAGACTTAGAGGAAAAGAAATACGGACTACTTGCTAAGGATCAAGTAAAATATTTTTTGCCTGAAGGCTCAATACAAACTTTAGTAACAGTCAAGGATAAAGCAGGGAAGTTTGGTAGAATATTGGGTAAGTTTAAGATGGAAGACCGTTTTTATTCTACATTAGCAACGACTCTTAATGAATGGATGATCCGACATCATCACGCTGCACCATATTTCGGACAAAGTAAAGATGAGATTGCAAAAATCCATTTGACTAACCGAATTATAGCGAGAGATGATCGGGATGATTACAATAACAGATAATTTTCTTGACAAGGACACACTTGAAGAGTTAGAAAACACTTCTATGATGTACTCTAAAGTACATTGGGTAGGCAGAGATGCGAAACCTGAGAACGCATTTCATAAGTTGGTTCACAAGATTTTTAATTCTGAACCATCATTTCAAGACCCATCTTTTGGTGTATTTTTCTGGAATACGGCTTCTATTATATCTGGTGCAACGGCATGGTGGAACATTCGACCAATTGACCCTAAACCGCATAGTGATTTAATATCATACTGCACATCTAATGGTGTGGATTATACACCTGACCCTGCTCCTACCACTACATTTATATACTATTTAAAAGCACCAGACAAGGGTGGACATTTGAATATATACACTAAACCATCAAAAAATCTACTGAACTGGAATGAATCAGAAACAGATTCCATAGCTGCAATACCAAATCGTTTAATATCCTTTCCTATAGATTACATTCATGCAGTACAACCATATAGTGGAAATCGTGTATCCATTGGAGTAATTTTCTGGAACAAGTTGCCAACCATATATGGGAAAACAAATTCAGATATAAATGACTCCTACGATAGGCCATGGGTGAAAAATGAGAACCAAGAAAGTAATAGAAAATTGACTGAAGATTATATTGGAAGTCAAAATGTACAATATTAAAGACAACTATACGTTTGTATCTCAAAAGGGAGATAAATGGGCCAGTGTGTGTATTCGTAAGGGTAAGTTCAAGAATGTTATCTACAACTACGGTAAAGTTTCTGTCAATCATAGAGAAGAAAATGACGATGGTTCCTTGCCTTTTCGTTTTGAATATACTATAATAGATAATGCATCATTGGAACGTGAAGAGTTTGGGGAAGATTTCTTCATAATGATTGGTGATATACTGGTAGACATTATAGAAGACCAGTTAAAGGAGAAGAATCTTGAGTACATCTCAGACGATTGAACGTACAGCTCTGACTCAACTTGTAACCAATGAGCAATATGCTCGTAAAGTATTACCCTTTATGAAGAAAGACTACTTCGCAGATAAGATTGAAAAAACAATCTTTGAAGAAATTACTAAGTTTGTTGATAAGTACAATAATATACCTACACAAACTTCATTAGAAATAGAGGTATCAGGAAGAAAGGATTTAAACGAGGAAGAGTTTAAAAAGGTTGTTGCAGTCATAAAGACATTGGAATCAACTGATGTGGATTTTGACTGGTTGGTGAATACAACAGAACAGTTTTGCAAAGATAAGGCGGTATATAATGCAATTTTGGAAGGAATATCAATCATTGAAGGAAAGGATAAGGGGAAAAGCCCTGATGCTATACCTAATATTCTTACAGACGCCCTTGCAGTTGGTTTTGATAATCGTGTTGGTCATGATTATCTTGTTGATGCAGATGACAGGTTTGACTTCTACCATACGATAGAAGAAAAGATTCCGTTTGATTTGGAGTTCTTCAATCGTATTACTAAGGGGGGATTACCACCCAAGACACTAAATATTGCACTTGCTGGTACAGGTGTTGGTAAATCCCTGTTCATGTGTCATATGGCAGCCAACTGTTTATCTATGGGTAGAAATGTACTTTATATCACCTTAGAGATGGCTGAGGAACGCATTGCAGAAAGAATAGATGCAAACCTAATGAATATCTCTATGGAAGATTTACATGACTTACCCAAACAGATGTATGACAATAAAATTGCTAAGATTGTCAAATCGACATCAGGTAAACTAATCGTCAAGGAATACCCAACTGCTTCAGCACATACTGGACATTTTCGGGGTTTAATTAAAGAATTGGCAATTAAGAAATCGTTGAAACCAGATATAATTTTTATAGACTATTTGAACATCTGTGCATCAGCCCGTTTTAAAGGACAAAATAATGTTAATTCTTACATGTATGTTAAAGCAATTGCAGAGGAACTTAGAGGTCTGGCGGTTGAGACAAATGTGCCGATTATGTCAGCAACCCAAACTACTAGATCAGGTTTTACCTCTACGGATATTGGTCTTGAGGATACATCTGAAAGTTTTGGTTTACCTGCCACGGCTGATTTCATGTTTGCACTTATATCTAATGAGGAACTTGACGAACTCAACCAGATAGCAATAAAACAGTTGAAAAATCGGTATAATGATCTTACAGTAAACAAACGCTTTGTGGTTGGTATAGATAGAACAAAGATGCAATTATTTGACATAAAACCAGAAGAACAGAATGATCTTGTAGACGCTAACCAGACAGAGTTTGCAGAACCAGTGTTTGATAATACAGATTTCGGAGAAGATTGGAAGGTTTAAAATAAAAAGAGGAACATATTATGGTTGCAGTACTGCTACAACTATGGGAGCGATGATGACTCATGAAAATTTCAAAAAGTTAGATTTGAGAAAAGAGATTATAAAGATGTTAATTCATAACAATGGACGAGTATCTGAAAAATCTGTATGTGACAAATTGAACATACAACCAAATGAAATACCTTGGGGATATAAGATTGGTTGGAGTCGTTGTTTACAGCCAGATCAGACATTTCACTTGTTTATGAATGATAAAATATCTTCAGAGGAATTTACATTATTTCCAGACAATTTTACTGGAAAATGTTGTACATGAAAAAGGAATTATGATTATGGCAGTATATACTATAGGAACACCAATAATAGATACAGGAAAAGTGTTTTTTCCTATCTATTGTCAGCATAAGGTAGAAGGAGTTTATCTATATACTTATATACAAGGTAATAGAACTCAAGCAGAAAATTATATCGCAAGTAGGAATTTAAGTGGAATAGGATGAAATTTTGGGTGTATGATCATGGGAGTGCTGTAAAGTCTATTATTGATGAACACGATAAGGCTGTTGGAACTATTGCTCCACAAAATGGAGAATGGATTGTTCACTTTCATAAGCATGAATGGAAAATTCAGCAACATTCTGAAGGTGAGTATTTTGGATTGACAGGGACACATAATATGAAATTTGAGAGTTTCGAGAAAGCCGAACAGTGGTTGTCAGATTACAATGGTTGTCAAAGATTTGGTTTGCTCTTGGAATTTGCACCAGACGGAAAAATAATTGAAGAAACTTGGGAAGATACATGAAATATGTATGAGGAGAGAGAGAATGTTTAGATATGACTTACTTGCAGCATTAGTAGTTTTCTTTATCTGGGCAGCTTTGCCTGGTGGGATTTTACATAAAGACAGAAGTTCCGAATTGATTATAGATTTTGTACCAATTAAAAATGTTGCCGAAGCACGGTATATGCATTTAACTTATAATGATAGGAAAGAAGATGGAACTACTATACGAAGGTAAAGCAAAAAAGATTTTTAGTTCTGTGGCGTTTCCCGATTGCGCTACTATGTATTTTAAAGATGACGCTACTGCATTTAATAATGAGAAAAAGAGTTCTTTTGAGGGAAAGGGTGAACTTAACTGCTGGATTAGTCAGCATATGTTTCAACTTTTAGATCATTTTCACATTCCTACTCATTATGTTAAAGGATTAAGTGAGAAAGAATTGGTAGTAAAATTATTGGATATTATTCCAATTGAAGTCATTTGTCGAAATGTAGCAGCTGGTTCATTTTGTAAGAGGTATGGAATTTCACATGGTAAATTGTTTGAAAGTCCAATTGTTGAGTATTGTCTGAAAGATGATGATTTTGGTGATCCACTGATTAATTCAGATTCAATTATTGTTCTGGGATATGCTACTCAGGAAGAACTAAAAAAGATGAAAGACTTGACAAGGAAGATTAATGTTATTTTACATGCAACTTTCCGTACTGTTGGGTTAGTTTTGGTTGATTTTAAGTTAGAATTTGGAAAAGATAAAGAAGGAAAGATTTATTTGGCTGATGAAATTTGTCCTGACACCGTGAGATTGTGGGATACAAAAACTTCAAAATCTTTTGATAAGGATTTGTATCGTTATGAGAAAGGTGATTTACTAGCAGGATATAAAGAAGTTAAAAGAAGGTTGTTACTTCATAATGGTGAATAGGACAAATAGTCTTGTATATTTTACTATAATGATTTTATTATCATTATTAGCTATTTTATATGGAGAATTTGGTATGGCAATTTGGTTAATCGTTATGGGTATTGGAGCTTTGGGGTTATGGAATACATTAAAAAAATGATGTTTGTTGGTTTTTTTGTTGTATGTGTTGGTGATGTAAATGCGAAAGAGAACGATGGTTTTATTCTTAATGCGGAAGGTTTAGTAGACCTTTTCACAGGAGAACGTTTTAAAGGCCTTGGAGAGAAGAAACTTTGGTGGGAACGTATGGTTCGTGGTGAAGTGGGAAAACACAGATTCTATATTCTGTGTGCGTTAAAGAATGGTGAATGGACTAGATTAGATGATGTGCGTAACTATATAGATTTTAAGAGTACTGTGCCGGGAACTTACTCAACTGCATCTCTGATGACAATGTTTGAATTTATGAGAGCTCAAAGAGTTCCTAAAACACCTTATTACAAACCAAAGTTGAAGACAAATGGTGAAGGTTGGTTACAAAAAAGTCATGATACTGAACCATATGGTGTAAATACCAAGTGGAGAATACATCCAGAAGTACTTCCATTTTTGTATCTGTTACTGCTTGGATGTCCTGATGATAATACATGTGAGGTAGAATAATGTTGAAAAGTGAAGAACGAATTAAAGAAATATTGAAATCTGTACATAAGAACTTGAAACTATCAGATAATAATGGTAGAACTGATGAAGGTTTAGAACAAATTACTACCTCTGCAACTGTTGATGGTAGTAATATAACAGTTTATTCGGGTAACAAAAATGAGGAATCTAAAGGCAATGCAAAAAATGCAAGATGACTTATTGGAAGTAATACAACATTTTTCTGTTGACCCACAGGAGAGAAATATTAAACATGTAATAAGTAAAGAAGAGGAAATGAAATTTGTACAGGATGTGGTTGATAATTTGAATGATGCTTCATTTTTAATACCTAAAGATAGGAAATTGCAATAACGTATGAGGAGTTGTTATGATGTTTGACAGTAAGATTATTTTGTTGGTTACTCTTTTTTTAACTTTTCCTGCTGATGCAGGCTCTTATGGAAAGGGAAAAGACCGAAGAATTGCTGATGATTTTTTGAATTTTTATGAAAGTTGGGCAGAAAAAGAAGCTGCTGCTGATCCAAACTATGTTCCTTTTAAAGAGATTATTCCTGATGCTGAGTTTTCCATTGATGAAGATATTCCATATGATGAAGCTGAAAAGTTATATAATAATGGTGATTTGATGACACTTGATGATGACGGCAATTTTCCAAGACCGTTAGATGCTATTAATATTTTTGAGGATATGGGTAATTTAGGTAGGGATGTTGTATTGAATGACCCGAATGAAAATAAAGTTTGGTTTGATAGGATGATACGTGGTGAAGTTGGTCGAGATCGTTATTTTATTCTTTGTGCTTTGAAGGATGGTGAATATCATGAGATGAATGAAGTCCGTAACTTTGTAGATTTCAAACTACCAGGCGAGTATAGAGTAAAATCATTATACAAAAAACTCATTCTCATGGCATCACGTTCCCGATATAATCCGCCAGGAGAAGGTTGGTTAGAAAAGGGGTCTATGTATGGTATAGGTGAATCAACTGGTATTCATTCAATGTGGAGAATAGAACCAAGTGTATTACCTATGTTATACTTTCTGCTGATTACATGTCCAGAAGATGACATTTGTACCACAGTCAATAGTGAGTGATATACAATGGCTTCAGTAATTTGTAGAAAATTTGGATTCGTGTTCATTCATATTCCTAAAAATGCAGGAACCACAATAACTCGTATTTTGGAAAAAACTTGTGGGCCTGTATTAATAGAAGAATCTGATAATATGCAGAGGGTTAAGAGTACCGCACATTCGACATATTTACAAATGAAAGAAAACTTTCATGAAAGTTGGAATGACTTTTATAAATTTTGTGTGGTTAGAAATCCTTGGGATAGGTTTGTAAGCTTATACAACCATGTTCTTCATTACTATAAGATTTCACCTCATTTGTTACGTTTTGATGATTTTGTTTTCTGCCATTTAGACCCACTTGAATCTTCTCTAGGAAAAACCTTGAAATCTGATGATGAAACACATGATGATTGTCATTGTTGTGATATTGATCATATAGTCTTGAATACGAAGGGTAGCTCTGCTTTAAATCGTATACGAAATATTCATGATGGAACATCTCAATTCAAATTTACACAATGGGAATATATGGTAGATGAGAATGATACTCTAAGAGGAATTGACCATTTCATACGATTTGAAAACTTGAAAGAGGAGTTGCAATCACTTGGAATAGACGAGGAACATTTTTTACACGAGGTTTTTACTATTGATGCTCAGAGAGATAACGAAAATGGACTTATTCATGCTAAAGATTCCCATATTGAAGACTATAGAAAATATTATACAGGTAAGACAAGAGTAAGAGTAGAAGATATTTGTAAAAGGGATATAGAACTTTTTGGTTATGAATATGATTAAAGAATCCATTATATCCAATCTCAAGAATGTTTATGATCCAGAGATTACTTCAATTAACATCTATGACTTAGGTTTAATATATGACATAGATATAAAGGACAACAAAGTCAAGATAACACACACGCTCACTTCTGCATTTTGTCCATATGCAGATGATATTGTAGAGAGTATTCGTAAGGCAGGTTTAGTTTCGGGTATTGAAAGTGTAGAGATTGAAACCACCTTTGATCCACCGTTCGATATGGATAAACTCTCAGAGGAAGCAAGATTAGCAATAGGAATGGATCAAGATTATGGAAGATTTACATGGTAGACCTTTTTCAAGAGAAAGACTTTCTTTCACATTCTGGTAAAAAACTTCGTTGGAAAATAGAGTGTGATGCATTTAGTGAAGATGAATGGGAGTGTATTGCACGAATGATTGTAGAAAATGAACCTCGTCCTTTCTATAAGGCTGAAGGAGTACCAAGAGGTGGTGTTACACTTGCAAAATGTTTGAACAGATTTGCGTCATACGACAGAAAAGACCCTGTGCTTATTGTAGACGATGTATTCACTACAGGAAAAAGTATGGAAGACTTTGCTTCAGTATATAAAGAAGAAGACTATTTCGGATGGGTAGTCTTCGCACGAAATCCAGTTCCGCAATGGATTACACCATTGTTTGCCATGCCACATTCCAAACTATTCTTTCAATACTTTAAATGAACATACTAATAGTATTTGCACACCCAAATCAAGACAGTTTTTGTGGAGCTCTAAAGAACAGTTTCATAGAAGGTGCTAAATCTAATAACCACTTGGTCGAGGTTATAGACCTTTATAGGGATGAGTTCAATCCTGCCTCGCCTGGGGATAATAGATTAACACCAGTAGTGAAAAAATACCAGAAAATAATCAGCAGATGCAGTTACATGGTTTTTATCTATCCTATATGGTGGTTTCGTGCTCCTGCTATATTAGAGGGTTGGATTGATAGGGTATTTACTCCTGGCTTTGCTTTCAAGTTTGAATCATTGGTCGGAAACTATGGTAGACCAATTGGATTACTTCCTTGTAGTAAAGCACTTATAATCAACACTTATGGTTCACCAGCTCTTGCTACAAAATATTTTTACATGAATCTTCCATTTAGAAGACTCAAACGAGGTGTATTAAAGGCATGTGGAGTAAAGAAGATTAGAAGGTTTAATTGTTGGTCGGTTCCATTTATCTCTGAT
>Ga0114906_1002101_pt1 | contig 10194 bp, 7 predicted proteins | sample MalvirDeepMed_M9_FD_89687 | JGI IMG/M metagenome (GOLD analysis project Ga0114906, IMG submission 89687) | Marine viral communities from the Global Malaspina Expedition - Malaspina viral metaG DeepMed_M9 | ecosystem: Environmental > Aquatic > Marine > Oceanic | place: Mediterranean Sea... | reverse complement strand
GTATCGTCCGGATCCGCGAACGGATTGGCGAATGAATCCGCGAGCGGATCGGCGAGCGGGTCGTCCAGTGATTCTTCGAGCGGCTCGCCGGATGAATCGAGCGATGCATCCGGTGCCGGTGAATCGGCGTCGGCCGAACGTGCCGTGGCCTCGACCGCCGTGCCGACGACCTCGACGACCGGACGTGCAGGCAGCAACGATGCCGATCTCGTCGCCGAAGCCTCGGAACAGCCGCCGGCCGAGTTCGACACGCCCTCGCTCGACACGGACCAGGCCGTCGCACGGGTCACGTCGCCGGCAAGGAACGAACGGGCGCCGGCCTGGAACCCGGCGGCTCCCCGCATCGTGGTCATGGCGGCCGGCGACCCGGCGGTCGCATCGGCCATCGAGGACGAACTCGAGCAGGCGCTGAACCGCGCATCCTTCGACCTGCTCGACGAGCAGCTGATGGACGGCATGAGCTATGCGGAATCGCTGCCCGACATCGTCCGCGCCGCCGCCGACGAGGGCGCAGACATCCTGGTGTTTGCCGACGTGGTGCCCGCTGGCGAGCGCGAACTGAACTTCTACGGCCGCACCGACTACCAGTACCTGGCCAACCTGCAGGTGCGTGTGGTGGTGCTGCACGAGCGGCGCAACCTCGGGCCGATGCTGCGCGAGCGGCTGGAATACGTGGGCCTGAACGCCGACGACAAGGCCCGCGAGGCGTCCCGGGCGGTGGTTCGCGATGTGATCACCCGGTTGCGCGCCCTGCGCGCCGGGGCCGCCTCGGCGGCCGGCTGAGGCCGACCGGGGTCGGCCCGGGGTCAGGCCTCGGACGACGGCATCACCGGTTCGGGGCGGCCGAAGTAGAAGCCCTGGATGTAGTCGATGCCGATCGCGCGGCAGGCCTCGGCCTGCTGCTTCGTCTCCACGCCTTCGGCCAGCGTCTTCACGCCGAGCTGCTGGATCAGCTTGTTCAGGGATTCGAGCAGGCGATACTTCGGCGACTCGGAGCCTTCCAGTCCCTGGACCAGCGCGATGTCGAACTTCAGCACGTCGGGGGGAACCTCGATCAGTTCCTGAAGCCGTGCTTGGCCTGCGCCGAAGTCGTCGTAGGCCAGGCCGATCCCCAGGTCGTTCAAGGTCTCCCGGATGCGGCCCATGACCGCCAGGTCGGTGACCGCGGCTTCATGCACTTCGAACACCAGGTCGAGCGATGGATGCTTCTCGCGCAGCGCCCGCAATTCAACGAGCAGGCGGTCGGGATCCCGGCATTCCTCGGGATGGGTGTTGAAGAACAGCGGTGTGTCCAGCCCCCGGGTCTCGGCTTCGAGGAAACTGCGGCGGCGGAACAGTTCGCTCAACCGGACCTGCTCGCCGATCGCTTCGGCCAGCATGAACATCGGTCCGGGAGCGGCTTCGAAGGCGGGATGCACCGCGCGTCCGAGCAGTTCGTGGGCGAACGGACGACCGTCGGCGTGGACGATCGGCTGGTGGAAGGCGCAGACCATCTCCTTGTCCAGCAACTCGTTGAACTCGCGCACGCGGGTCGGGAAGTCATGCGGCAGGGCGGCGATGCCGACCCGGGTGGCTTCGTCGGGAGCCGGCCCGTCCTCGGCCTCGTCCTCGATCAGCCGGAATTCCTGGTCGCCGATATGGACCACGTCGCCGTGGCCCATCGGGGTCGGCGCGTCGATGCGCTCGCCGTTGACGAACGTGCCGTTGGTGCTGCCGAGGTCGCGGATCACCAGCCCGTTGCGCATCCGCTCGATGCTGGCGTGGCGGCGCGACACGCGCGCCACGTTGAGCTGGATCGCGCAATCGGGGTGCCGCCCGATCTCGGCCGGGAACGAGACCAGGTCGAAGCGCTTGGGCGGCCGGCCACGGCCGGCAAAGCCTTCCAGGTAAACACTCCGAGCCATTCAGTCAGCACCATCGTTTCCCACAACCTCACCGATACTACATCCATCGCGGGCGCGAGAGAACGTCGCGTACGGGGTCTGCCCGGTGGGCAGCGTCGCTCCGACCGCCCGGGCAGGGCCGGTCCGGCTCTCCGCACGGGCTGCGTTCGATCCCGGCGAGCCGCTATATTGAGCGTTCGTCCAGCACGGCCCTCGGCCAGGAGATCGACCATGACGACCCTCTTCGTTCAGCGCCCCTCGACCGCAAAGGATGCGCGTCGTCGCCGGATCGCGTTTTCGGCGTTCGTTTTCGCCGGGCTGCTCGTGCTGGCAGCACCGCTCGCGGCACAGCGGGATTTTTCCGAAGTGGAGATCCGCGCGACGGCCATCGCCGACGGCGTGCACGTGCTCGAGGGCGCCGGCGGCAACCTCGGCCTGGTCGTCGGAGCGCAGGGCGCGTTCCTCATCGACGACCAGTACGCGCCGCTGACCGAGAAGATCCGTGCGGCCGTTGCGGGCATCACCGATGCGCCCGTCCGCTTCGTGTTCAATACGCACTGGCACGGCGACCACACCGGCGGCAACGAGAATCTTGCCGAATCGGGGTCGCTGATCGTGGCCCACGACAAGGTGCGCGAACGGCTCTCGGCCGGCCAGTTCATGGAGTTCTTCGACATGGACGTGGCGCCGGCGCCGGAGGCGGCGCTTCCGGTCGTCACGTTCAATGACGAAGTGACGTTCCACCTCGGCGGCCATACGGTCCACGCGATCCACCTGCCCGGCGCGCACACGGACGGCGACGCGGTGGTGCATCTTCGCGAAGCCAACGTGATCCACACCGGCGATATCGTCTTCTACGGCATGTACCCGTTCATCGACTACGGGTCCGGCGGCAGCCTGGCCGGAATGGTCGACGCCGTCGACCGGATGCTGGCGCTGTCGGACGATGAGACCCGGTTCATTCCGGGGCATGGCGGGCCGGTGCTGGAGCGCGATCAGGTCCGGCAGTACCGCGACATGCTGGCTCGGGTCCTCGAACGGCTCCAGGCCCATCTGGACGCCGGTCTCGACCTCGACGCGATCCAGGCCGAGGCGCCGACCGCGGACTTCGACGATTTCTGGGGCGGCGGCTTCATCGGTCCCGAGCGCTGGATCGAGCTGAACGTCAAGGGCATGCAGGGCGACTGATCCGCGTCGCGGGCAGTCGGCTGCGGATCGGGTCGTGGATGGAGCGGCGGCCGGTGGGACCGGCCGCCGCCGTCGATCGCCGTCAGGGCGTGGTTTCGAACCCGTCGGAGAAGAAGTTCTCGCTGCACGACTGCGGCAGCTCGAAGCCGTTGGTGACGTTCAGCGAGCTCGGGCCGCCGCCGTCGTCGGCGTCCACGCCCATGCCGCGGCGGGCGAAGGCCTGCCAGATCTCGCACTGGTTCGCACCGCCATAGGCCTGCTGGTCGGCCAGCAGCATCGCGTCGCGCGTATCCAGGAAGGTGGGGCCGCAGGGTTGCAGTTTCATGCCGTCGAGGACCAGCTGCATCGCGACGTGGTTGCCGCCGTTTCCGTCGATGAAGTCCGGGTCGAAGCCGTACTTGTCGACCAGGTTCCAGTACAGGTCCCACAGCACCGTATTGAAGACCGTGCCCACGCCGTGCGGCACGCTGACCGATCCGATCGATTCGTAGGTCGCCGGGTTGGCGCTCATGTCGCGGGTGTAGGGCCAGGGACGGATGCCGGCACCCGGCACGCTGTCCTGGAACGTCGCCCAGCTGCCCATGCCGCGCAGGTCTTCGGCCTGGTCGCCGACCTTGGCGGTGAACCACAGGGCCAGGAAGTCGCTCCAGCCTTCGCCGGCCTGCTGGCTGCCGAACAGGCACGATGCCGCCGACGGTCCGCCGGTCAGGCGGTTGGATACGCCGTGGCCGTACTCGTGGGCGATGATGCCGGCGTCGAGATCGGAGTCGCGGTCCAGGCCGGCCCCGCTGTCGTTGTAGAGGCGGCCGGTCACGGTACCGCCCAGGTCGGCGACGATTCCGTCGCCGTCCTGGTTGCCGATCATCGCGACCGGGATGGTCACCTGGCCGCCGTCGTTGCCCGGCGACATGGTCAGCGTGTCGTTGCCGCCGTTGTTGTTGATCACCACGACGGCCGCGGCACCGGCGTTCTCCGCGTTCACCGCCTTGGTGCCGAACTGGCAGTTCCCGCGCCGGACCAGCGCAATGTTGCCGGCCGTGAACCCGGTCAAGGGACCGCAGCCCTCGTCGGGATTGGCCGAGCCGTCCGAGACCCGTTCGAAGGTGCCGCTGGTGCCCGGGTCGAGCACGGCGGCACCGAAGCCGGCGGCGGCCGCGACGTAGTCGCCGGCGCTCGGGGCCGGTGCGTCGACGGTGAGCGTGGCGGGGCTGGAGCCGGTGAACCGGTACATCTGCATCCGGCCCGGCGAGCCGTCCGGCGGGGTCGAGAAGTTGGCGTTGTTGGTGCCCGAGCCGTCCTGGGCGTCGGCAATGACCAGGTCGTTGCCGAGGCCGCCGTTGCCGAAGTTGTCGACCTGGAAGTTGCCGGCCGGCTCGTCGAAGCCGAAGTGCCACAGCACGTCGTGGATGCGGTTGTTCCAGTAGAACAGGTTGGTGACCGCGAACTCCTCGTACTCGTTCGGCTGCTGGGTGGTCAGGTCGATCGGGAAGTCGAACACCAGCGCCGCCCCGCCGTCCGGCCGCCGGCCGCCGGTGTTGTTGGCGTCCGTGTCTTCCTGCGCGCGGACGTTGTTGCCGCGGGTGTCGGTGTAGGTCTGGCTGCCGTCGTCGTGCCAGGCCAGCGGCGAGGCATCCGGGTCGTGCGGATCCACGACCACCTGGTCCGGTCCCTCACCGGGATGCTCGAGCGGCTCGGGGAAGACCCGGTAGCTCGCTTCCTGGGTCCAGTTGACGGCGAACAGGATCTCGCCGCTATGGGCATCGACGAACGCGTTGTACCAGTCGGGATGACCCCGGTGGTCCATGGCCAGGTCCCAGACCAGGCGGAGTTCGCCCTTGTGCTCGTACCAGGAAAGGCGTGCCGGGATTTCCCCGTCGGCCAGCGAACCGCCGGACAGGCGCAGGTTTTCGTCGCTGGCGCGCGCGACGACTTGCGGCGGGACCGACGAATCGAGCCCGCGTTCGCGACCGTAGTGCAGCGCTGCAGCGACCGCGTCCAGGGTCGGCGATCGCCGAACGGTCCGCGCGATCGCGTTCGCGCTCATCCGGCTGTGGAGGCTGAGGACCTCGCCGTCTCGGCCGACGTTGGCGTTGGCGACACCCAGTGCCACCGGGAGCCCGTCGACGTACTGCTGCATCCAGACGTGGGTGATGCCGTTGTGGCGGCTGGTGTAGGCATCGCGGACGCGGACGTCGGCGATATCGCCGGCGCGCAGGTCCAGCGCGTCGGCGCGATCGGTCAGCGCGGTCAGCGCCAGGTGTTCGGGTGAGTTGGCTGCAGCGACCGAGACGCAGACGCTCAGCGCGGCCAGCAGCAGGCCGGTTCGGATCGAAATCATGACGGTGGTATCCCTCGAGTGGTGATCGGTGCATCCCCCGTCGAACATTCTGGCACGAAGCGATGGCCGGCGCGACACCCGAGGCGGGCGGACCGTCTCGTCGGGTCCGGAATGAACCGAGACGCGAGGGAAATGACGTAGACTTTTCTTCAGTGCGGTCGAAGTCCGGAGAACCGACGCCATGACAGAAACCAGCCGCCGGATCGATTGGTCGCGGGTGCGGAGGCAGTTCCGCGAGGACTACCAGTTCGCGATGATCGTGCTGTTCGGGCTCCTGGCCTCGGTCGTGGTCACCGGCTTCGTCATCTACCGCTACGCGTTCGGGTTCTACTTCGGCGGCACGGTCAACCTGATGATCGTCACCAGCATGTTGCTGGTCCTGGTCTACGCGTTGAAATCGGGCCGGACCCGCCGCGCCGGCATCTTCTTCTGCGCAGCCACGGTCGTGGCCTGCATCGCGTCGACCGCCATGTTCGGCCGGACCGGCATCCTGTGGGGCTATGTCGTGCTCTGGGTCAACTTCCTGTTGACCTCCCGCCGCTTCGCGCTGGTCGCCAACCTGATCCTGACCACGGTGCTGATCATCGAGACCAGCCTGTTCGAGTCGATCCTCGAAGGCGTGACCTATATCGTCACGGCGCTGCTGGTCACGACCTTCGCCTGGATCTTCGCCCACCGCCTGGCCAGCTACCAGGACCAGCTCGAGCTGCTGGCGCTGCAGGACCCGCTGACCTTTGCCGGCAATCGGCGGATGATGCGCCGCGACCTCAACGCCGCGATCGCGCGGCACCGGCGCACCGGGCGCCCGTTCACGCTGGTCCTGCTGGACCTGGATTTCTTCAAGCGGATCAACGACGAGCAGGGACACGAAACCGGCGACGAGGCGCTGCAGGGCTTCGCCGATGCGATCCGTGCCGCGCTCCGGGCCGAGGACGGGTTCTACCGCTTCGGCGGCGAGGAGTTCGTGGTGCTGCTCGAGGGCGACGACGCGGACTCGGCGCGGCGGATCGTCGAGCGGCTGCACCGCAAGGTCTCCGGTCGCCTGGCCTTCGGCGGCGAGGTGCTCCGGTTCTCCGCCGGCGTCGCCATGCTGCAGCCGGGCGAGGACTGGCCGGCGTGGGTGTCCCGCGCCGACCGCGCCCTGTACCGCGCCAAGCAGGCCGGTCGCGACCGGGTCGAGATCGCCGCCCCCGGCGACGGCGCCGGCTCCGTGCCGATCTCGCCGAAGACCGATCGGCTCAGCATCGACCGGGAGTAGGCGCCGACCGGGCGAGGGATCGGGAAACGCGTCCCCGACCCCGGTCCGTCACACGGGCCACAACCCCCAGACCCAACCGAACACGCCGACGCTGATCGACGCCGACGCGGTGAGCACCAGGCCGATCATCGTGCCTCGCGGCAAGGCCTGTCGATACAGAAACGTCGCGACGAGGGCCCAGAGGCCGATCAGCGCGGCCAGGGGGCCGAACCACGCCATCCACGGCGCCGGTCCGGCGATGCCGAACAGCAGCATGACCGGGGTCACCTTGGCGGTCAGCGCGCCGCCGATTCCCAGGCCCGCCACGTAGAGCACCGCGGCCAGTGCGGCCAGTCCGGTCCACATGCGGGCGCGGCCGGCGCGTGCGACCGTCCTCCGGTCCATGCGCCGCGAGGCCCAGGCCAGGGGGAGCACCAGCAGGCCGATCAGGGAGCCGGCCAGGGACGCGCCGATCCAGCCGGCGTGCGCGGCCAGGCGTTCCTCGTCGGTTTCGGCCAGGATCAGCGCGTGCTGCGCGGCGTCCGTGGCGAGGTAGGCGGTGATGTACTCGGCGGCTTCCTCGCCGCTGTCGACGCAGTCCATGTCCAGTTCCGCATCCGGGTCGTCGAAGAATGCGTTCATGAAGCCGCCGGCGCATTCGATCGAGCGGGTCGGGCCGTGACCGGCATGGGGAAATTCGACGTAGCGCGCCGAGGGAATCTTCTCGGCCACGTAGCGAGCCAGCGGCGGCGGGGTGATCGGGTCCCAGGCCCCGTTGGCGATCACCAGCGGCACCCGGGTGTCGCGGATCGCATACTGCGAGGCTTCCCGCGGCGCCAGGCCGAGCTCACGACACAGCTCCGCGGCCTGTCTGCTGAGTTCGGCCCCGCCGAAGGCCGCGGTCAGCAGCGGATAGTCCGCCTCGTCGCGGGGCGCCTCGACGGCGTTCTTTTCGAAGTAGCCGTCCAGGCAGCGCACGCCGGCGGCCATGCCCATGCTCACCGAGATGCCCATGCCGTCGTCGGCGGCCAGGGCGATGGCGCGGAAGAAGGCCCGGTTGTCCTGTTCGACCTGGCGGGCCAGTCCGTCCATGATCGCCGGGATCGCCGCGTGGGTCTTCTGTTCGTAGGCCACGCCGAACGGCAGGCCGGCGATCACGTCCTGGAAGATCCATGCGCGCCCGCCGGGATAGAGCTCGCCGGCCGGGACGTCGACCTCGACCGGTTGCTCGAGCATCGTCGCGATCGCGTCGCGGTAGCGGGCCTCGAGGTCCGGATAGGCGTCGGCACAATCGTCCTGGTCGGCACAGGCGGCGAAGAACCGATCGAGCAGCCGGGCGTACCAGTGCGGCAAGCGCATCAGTGCTTCGAGATCCAGCGGCACGATCGCGTCGATGACCATGGCCTCCACGCCGTCCGGGTCCACCTGCAGCACCGCCTGGCCGAGCACGGAGCCGTAGGAGATGCCCCAGACGTTCCACGAGTCCAGACCCAGCGCGAGCCGCAGCGCGCGCACGTCGCGGGCGTTCTCGAACGTGTGGTAGCCGGACACGTCGATGCCGGCCCCGCGCGCTCGCTCGATGCAGTCCCGGGCGTCGTCCAGCGCCGCGCGCTGGGCGTCCTCGTAGTCGGGCCGAATCCGCTCGGCGCGATTGCGGGCCCCCCAGAACGGGCAGAACTCGCCCGAGTTGGCGATGCCGCGCTGTTCGAGCACGATCAGGTCGCGCTGGTGGATGACGGTATGGTCCTTGAATCGCTCGACATAGGTCCGGATCGGCACGCCGGGGCCACCGGTGAGGTAGACGATGGGGTCGTCGCGGGTCTCGACCGGCTCGCCCTCCTTGTCCTCGCCGGTGGCCTTGAGGCGGGCGAACAGGAGTTCGATCGTCCGGCTGCCCTCGACTTCGCGATTCTCCGGAACCCGGATCAGGCCGCACTCGATCTCGCCGGGCTCGTAGTCGATCGCCCCGCGAAACGGGCACAGGACCGTGTCGTAGCCGGGATCGCGCAGCCACTCGAAAGCATCCGCAGCCGCCGGCTCGTTCGCCGGTGCCCCGGATTCGATCGGCGGCTCGGTGGTCGGCGCGGTGTCGTCGAGGGTGGATTGGGCAATTGCCGTCGACGTTACCGACAGCGCGGCGATCGTGAGCAGCGTGAAGATCGTGGCGAGCGAGCCGAGCCTGATGAAGCGCATGCGGGTGTCCTTCCGGGGAACCAGGGCTTCGGAGTATGCCCCTGATCGACAGGACCGGCATGTGCCGGTGGTCCCGGCGTGCTGATCGGAGCTTGACGTCGGACGCCTAGGCTTGCCCCATGAAATTGACCCCACCGCTTCCCGATTCCGAATCCGTCTGGGACTACCCCCGCCCTCCGCGCATCGAGCCGATCGACTGGCCGATTCGCGTCGAACACGGCGATCACGTGCTGGCGGAAACGCGCGGCGCGGTGCGCGTGCTCGAGACCTCGCATCCGCCGTGCTTCTACATCCCGCCCGGCGACGTGGACTTCGAGCGCCTGGTGCCGAGCGAGACCCGGACCTACTGCGAATGGAAGGGCCGGGCCCGCTACTGGCACCTCGAGACGGACGCAGGACGGATCGAAGACGCGTGCTGGGCCTACCCGGAGCCGACCGACGACCGCATCCGGGGTCATGTCTCGTTCTACGCCCGCAAGGTCGGCGCCTGCTTCGTGGCCGGAGAGCGCGTGCAGCCCCAGGAAGGCGATTTCTACGGAGGCTGGATCCTGAGCTGGGTCAAGGGCCCGTTCAAGGGCGGCCCCGGCACGCGGGGGTGGTGACTGGACGGCAGGGGAAAGGGGTAGGGAAAAGGGACTAGGGGTCAGGGACTAGTAAAACCGGCGCTTACGAGGTTGTTTTTCACTAGTCCCTGCCCCCTTTTCCCTGGCCCCTGCTTTTCGTACTAGTCCCTGACCCCTTTCCCCTGGTCCCTTTCCCCGATTCCTCAGTTCTCGATCTTCCAGCTGCCGTCGGCCTGGCGGCAGGCGGTGCCGTAGACGGTTTCCGGGCGGCCGCCGATTTCGGCTTCCATGACGTACTCGCGGCACGGCCCGGTTTCGCCGTAGTAGGTGTCGGTCGGCGTCATCGAATAGTCGTAGCCCGTATCGGGGTTGTGCCAGGTGGTCGGTTCGCCGGTGCGCGAATGCTCCATCGCGTAGCTGGCGTAGGCATAGTCGCGCTCGTCCATGCTGCGGCCGATCGCGCCGCCGATGGCCGCACCGGCGATGGCCCCGATCACGATCGCAGCCGTGCTGAACCCGTCGCCGCCGTGGTAGTAGTCGTTGTGACGCGAATAGCTGGCCGCAGCGCCGAACAGGCCGCCGAGGGCCGCGCCCAGCACCATGCCGTTCTGCTCGCGCGGACCCTGCGTGGTCGCGCAGCCGCTGACGAACAGCAGCGCGGCCAGCGGCATCGAGATCAGCAATCGGCGCGTCATGGCGGTACTCCGGTTCATTCCAGTGCGCCCATCGTGCACCGGGGAGACTGAATGCATTCTGAACCGGGGCTAGGTACGAGGGGCGAGGGGACAGGGG
>Ga0114906_1002097_pt1 | contig 10202 bp, 7 predicted proteins | sample MalvirDeepMed_M9_FD_89687 | JGI IMG/M metagenome (GOLD analysis project Ga0114906, IMG submission 89687) | Marine viral communities from the Global Malaspina Expedition - Malaspina viral metaG DeepMed_M9 | ecosystem: Environmental > Aquatic > Marine > Oceanic | place: Mediterranean Sea... | reverse complement strand
CATAAAATCTCGTAATTGGCGTCCGACAGCATTAGAAATTGCAGTAGACCCCGGCGGCGATGGAAATCTTTACATTCTCGTGGGAGGCGACGCTGACTCCGATGGTGATCAACCACCATATCATGCTGGCCATATGATACTTAAAAGAGGGCTGGACGGCACCGACACAGTAATAGCGCATAATGGACTCACTAACCGCACGCCGCCGATTATTAAAGCACGTATTAGTGTCAAAGCTTTTGACCTTAGCGGTAATGCAATAACCACTGTGGAACCGGGCGATACTTTCGTTCTCAAGGCGTTCATTGAAGACCTTCGGGATGGCCTAGCCGATGAAGATATGGGAGCGCTTACCGCATTTGCACGTATTTTGCATAGTGGTAATGGTGGGCCAACGGTAGGTCACGATGGCCAGCCGGTTGCGGCGGCCTGGAGCGTTGTTCCCAATAGTGAAACATTTATTGATCCATATGTTAATTTCCAAAAGAGCGGCATAGATCCTAGCGCCACTGTGCTGCCATCAAAGAAGATATATGACACTCCCTACCCATACTCCGTGAATTCGCCGGACGGCGGCCAAACCTTTCCCGTCTATCCGTCCAGACCCGCCTTCTACACTGGGATTGATATTTGTGGTGGCATGTCAGGCTTTACTCCAACAGGTGGCGGCGCGGTTGCTTATTGGTCAATCGAATTAAAAGCAGAGACGAACGGACATATAAGGTTTACTCCCGCGTTTGCCGATAATCCGCCATATCACGATGTTTTGCTTCATGGGCGAAATGACAGTGTCCCAGAGTCTGATATCGAATTTGTCGGATGGAGTTTAAACAATTATCCAGAACCAGATCCGGGTCGCGCGTCCTGGGATGGATTCGGCGGGCCAAAGGACATAGCATTAGATACGGCCAATAATCATATTTATTTTGTTAGTGGCGGAAGGCACACCAATTTCGGTGACGCCGGTATAGAGAATAACTGGGAGGACGACGATCCCGACATTGACGAGTGGCGTGATCATGGTAGATTATCAAGAATGGATTTAGATGGGTCCAATCTTATCACTATTATGGAAACGTATGCCTTATCTTATGAACCCGGCACCCAGATAGATCACGACGATCCCACCATCCAGCCGGTTGGCAATGTTGAAAACCAAATCAATTTGGCAAGAAAATTAGCGATTGACCATGTTAATCAAAAGATATATGTTGTATGCGATCGCGGCGGTACGTTTGATGGTCTCGGAAACCTGATCGAAGGTAATACAGTTGGTGTTCTTTTACGGATGAATTATGATGGTTCATCTGTTGAAGATTTAACTAGTCATTTAGTGTCAACTTTGGACGGTCATCAGATCCCGGCGGCGAAACCAGCGGATGGCCCTGGCATGTACTTTAATGACCTCACTGTTGACGGTGACTATATTTATGTGTCAGATCAATATAAAGAAGTCATAGTTAGGATGGATTTAAATGGCGAAAATGCCGTAATACATGCTGATCCGAAGAGCGAATGGTACATGCACGAGGGACCAGGGAACAATGGTGTCGAAACTGGGATGGGAACCAATGTTCCTACTGGAATTTGCCTTGCTACTGCGAGTGCTACCACAAATACTACAGCTCAGGCATCTAAGACCTTCAGTGGTTTAACTGCTGACAAATCTTATGAGATATCAGTTAAGATAAAATCTGCTGACAATGGCGTTGTTTCCTTGCATCTTGAAGGCCCTAATGGCAGTGATCTTGGATCGATAATTGATACTAGCACAAATAAACCAGCTAGAATTTCTTTACAATTTGATGCTCCTACGAACGGGCAAGTAACAGCATCCGTGCGGCTTTCATTAAATGAAGGAGAATCGTCTGCTTCTGCGCACATTGAGAACGTAGTGGTATGTGCCAGGGATGACGCTATTGATCCCGTTGATCCCGTTGACCCAGACGACTATGATTGCAGTGTTTATACTCCTATCGATGGCGTTAGAGTATTGACCGCCAGCATAGATACAACAAAATATCCAGACGGCAGAATTGGCCGTGTAGTTTGTTTAAATTGCACTAAAAGTCGTGAGCGTGAAGACCGGATTAGTTATGATGTAAATCCGAGGCAGGGTTTTTGGGGTTGTCCTGAGTATTGGTGTTCGTTGTCTAATCCAACAGCTGCCGACTTCGAATCTCAAGAATATGAAGCTAAAGTTTATGATATAACTGGCTTGCAAAATCCAATCAGATTACGGTCTGGCGGCAGGAGAGATTTTAGCACACTCAATGCTGCCTATGCGTTTGTGGCGTATGGCCCAGATCGAGAATACAATGCCAATAATGCTATCAATATAACTGGTGGTTTATATAGAGACGAGATTGTTGCTTACAATGTGGAAGATCCCAATGTTGGCATGGCGCGATTAACGCATACTAGAACAAATGCGTGGACTAAAGGGACTCCTGGGTCGGGTGGTAAACCAGCAGTAATATTACCCGAAGGCGATGTTTTAAGTGAATTTTCTGATGTTAGTGATGTTCAAATTCTGAAAGTGACTACTTTGTCGCCAACAGGGCCGGGGTCATTGTATGAAGCATTAACGGCTCAAGGTCCAAGAATAATCGTGTTCGAGGTTGGCGGTGTTATTGATTTTAGGAATGCCGATGAACTACAAGGCACCGGTAAAAATCCATTTGAACCAGAGGTTTCTCGGGATGACATAATCCAGCCAATTAATGTTGATAACCCGAATTGTGTTGTCGCTGGCGAAACTGCCCCAAGCCCTGGCATTACGATAATTGGAACGGCGTTGCATGTTAGAGCATCAAATGTCTTAATTAGAAATGTTTACATTAGGCATGGTGCTCATGATAGAGGAAGAAAGAGAGGCAATTCATTTGGAGTTCTTACCAGTGGCCCTGATCCCACTGTAGAGAATATTCTGGTTGATCATTGTTCATTGTCGTGGGGTGTTGACCAAACTATTCAGACAGAACCTAGAGTTGCTGAGAATGGAATATGCCGTTATGTAACATTTCAGAATTGTATAGTTTCTGAAGGATTAGATATTGGCGGTGCCAAAGGATTCTTAATCGCGGCTGAGGGATCGAATCACATATTGATTAAAAGGTGCTTGTTTGCCCATATGCGCAAGCGTGATCCATTTAATATTGCAAAAGGGACTGATTTACTTGATCATATGAACAGCGCAATATGTGTCAATTCTGTCATTTATGATCCACTTCGGCAAGCGGCGCAGATTCAAGGCGGAGGCACAATTGGGCCAAAATTAGCCATGATTGGGAACATAATTGTTCCGGGTTCTTCCACGCAAGGGTTTAGGAAAAACAAATTACCCACCAGCGAAAATGGTGCTTCATATAGCAATGGCGGCACAGATTTTACGGGCTTGTTATATGTATCAGGCTTAGGAACAGCTGATGATATTGCTGTTTATTTAAATGACAATGAATTAGTTGCGAATGTACACTTGAGTTCGGGTGGATTTGACTACGATGTGTCAATTGACGCTCGCAGGTCGTCTCCGCCATATAACGGCATTACAGGAACGCCGGTCACGTCTTTTGTAAACAATTATTCATCAACTGGACTACACAATTGGTTAAATAAAGATACGGACTTAGATTTAATAACATCAGCAGTGCTTAAAGCTAATAGTTATTCAGCTTTATTAAATGACGTTGGAGCCAATGCTTCTAGGTCAAGTTTTAATGGCATAATTTACAGTGGCGGCGATGGTATAGATAATAGAGTTAAAAATCAATTGTTGAATTTGTCTGGTGGAGTAATCGAAACGCAAGATGACGTTGGCGGCTATCCAGCTTATAATTTAGTTAGAAGAACATACGACCCTAGCACATTAGGTCCAGTGCCGATTGGACCTAATGGGAATCATATAGTTGGAAGGGATGCGTTTGGAGCTTCTCCTGATGATTTTGCAGACCCATTTTATGCTAAACCGAATTTGATTGTTTCATCAGATGGGACCAAACTGGTTTACAATTCTACGTGGACTGGAGAAGGTTCGACTCATGTTAACGCTCCCTATGGCCCGTATGTTCCTGGGCACCATTTGCTTATTGATTTAGTTGAAGCCCAGTTAGTTGGTCCGCTCACAACCACCACAACCACCACATTGCCTCCTGATGGTACGCGACGCGGTACTGGCGAGTTGCAGACGTCAGCTGCGGAATTTAATGGCCAAGGACATTTTGTGCCTTTCGTATGTGAAGTGATCAATGTGACTCTTAAGCCACATGCTGATTTCTTTAGAGATTCGCCTACTGAAACGTGTGTTCCTGCTGGCAGCTGTTTAGTAAATCCGATTGTTACAACTGGAAGCGCCGCTGACTACAACAATGACGAAAAAATGACAGTTTCAGGATTGGTTTGGCATGGGCTTAATGGGTATAACACATTGTCCGATGGGACAACGGTTAACAATGGCGTTGGCCCATTTTATCCTAATATCATTGACTCTGATGACAATAAATTTGTGCAAAGTTGGGGTCGTATTTTTGCAGAACGTGAATTAGTAATTGGTTTTAATGGCGTTGGGATGGACCCCGGAGATAACTCTGGGCCACATGTTGATGTGAATTGGAATCAAGTCATTGCTATTAATAAAGCAACATTAACGTTGAAGTTTGATAATATTCAAGAACAACAATTTGATTTTATAAATGACGGCATAGGCACAGAAATAGCATTGTATAAAGACATAAGTGGATATAGCCCGTATGGGAATCCATGTGAAAAATCTTTAGATGGAATGCCTTACCCATCGCCGTGTAGAAACCCAAACCATAGTTTCTTTGCAGCTGAACATTTCAGAAGACCTGTGTCGAGAGGTTCTGAAACTAACCCACGACAATTGCCGCCAACGTGGGTGGAAAGCCTGGACGATCGAATTGAGCACAATAGTGAAATAGATAATTGCCCGGAAATTTTTGATGGTGATTGTAACAGGTTAAATGGTTTATTTGTTGGCATCAGAAGGTTATCTTGGAGCATGGCGGATATTGGCGGTTCTAGAAATATTATTGCCGCAGTGGAAGAAATACCTTTGCCGTCTGGTGATGGGACAGGTGAAGTAGTTCTTATCGCAGATACTTCTTGGTTGCACTGGGACGGTGTTGCTGGACAGTCTGGGACAACGACAATTGACGGTGTTCATTTTGGTAGGGCTATTAGAAATGAAAATCAGTTGTTGTTAGTAAATCTTTACCCAGAATGTAATCCAACGCGTGGTGCTAACGATAGTGTGATTAATGTCATTGGTTATAAATCCTTTTTTGATGGGGTTGGAGAATTACCGCTTGATGCGTTGCGTGCTTATGGTTCTTCAAATTTGTTTCCAACAACTAATGGGCTGAAAATTAAAGGCGGCCATACTGGCGAAATTATCGGTGCTGTTGATGGCAATGGAAATGACGTGGCTCATGCCAAGCTTATGTTTATTAATTTAGATGAAGCGGTTTTAAGTGAAGTAGACGCCCAACATATTTTAAATTGGTTAGATTTGGGAGAAGGCCGTAGGATAGTAGCAATTTATGATTATGCTGGATCGCAAGGCTCTGACCCTGGAAGTAGATCACTTATCAACCAGCGCACCAATTTGGCAGTGCTTGGTGTTGTGATGCGGCCAGATGTGCAAAATCGGGTTACGAATAGTGGGTCATGGTTAGCGACTGCCACTAGCGGTCATCCGATTGTCGGCGGCGGTACCTCATATTCATGTAAGAACGCGGTTGCAGGATTTATTAGTTGGCCTGAATTCAATGAATCTTTGGCATGTTGCAGTAACATAGCCACTTTTTACTATGGCGGTGTGACTCCTATTGACTTAGGGGGTGGTGACGCCACTATTTTATTTTATAGCGGTAATCAGGAAGGCGCTCCTGCATCCGAGCCATCGGCTCGCCCGGAATTTAATGGCACAAAATTGCTGTCTATGTCTTTAGATTTAGAATTAGAAATATGTGAAGTTGTTGAGCCGCAAGACCCCACTACAACCACGACCGCCGAGCCAGAAGAGCCGACTTTCACTTCGGACATCGGGGGCGTTTTATTAGGCAATTTTTCTGGATCTGGCTTTGGGAGTTCTTGTTTACCAGAGGCAACGCAGACAGAAATTTGTTTGAATTTTGTGCCGCCGCCGCCTTATGATTATCCTGAATACTATGTGCCTGATCCTAGAGATTTTGAAGAAACCATTATAGAACCTTGTGCGTTAGTCCCAACTGCTAACAGGAGTTTGCGGTTAGAATTAGAAAGAGATTTGTTTGACCCAAATAGAACATATGAAGGATCGCTGGCGACAGTTAAATTATTAGCCAGGGCTAAAGGGCACAATGTGAATGAGTTTGTTCCTTATTTAAGGATAGGTAATAGACTACGGGCCACATCATATGATACTGTAGTGACCACAGGCATGAGTATTGTTTTAGTTGACAAAACTATGGATGTTAGTAGAAGAGAAGGTTTAATTCTGGACCGCATAACATCTAGAGAAATACTTCCAGACCGTATGCGTTGGCCCGACCAAACATAAATTATGGTTAATAAAGGGACGCTTGAACACATAGGAGAATAATATGGCCAACATTTACATATACAGGGATTTTCCGATCATCAATGGTTTTGTGCAAGTGCCGCCGAACAGAGAAGGCAAATTAGCATATCCGTCGAACACCACTGTAACTAAAGATGATAAAGCCAGGGTTACAACGGCAGAAGCTCAATCAGTTTTAACTGGTGAATCTTTAAAAAGATTTGAAAGTGGTTCTGGTAATTTTGTTGGGTTTAAGCATGGCGCGCAGGAATGGGTGCGATTGCAGGGATTGCTGCAAGTTGGTTCTGCGGGATATGCTAATTATGCAGTTGACCCAGTTGTTGCTTTGTCTACATCATAATGAAATTAAATCGCATTTCAGAAGGTCATTGGAAAGTAATAGCTGGTTATCCCAACAGTATTGTTGGTGATGAAGGAGACGATGAACGTCTGTCTTTTATGGTGGACCCTAAACAAAGGGATGAATACATTAAAAAGATGGGTTTAAGCAATAAAAAGGAAAAGAAAAATGCAAAACAAAAAAATTGAGCCTAATCTTATCGCGTCTATGATCGGTGATGAACCCGCAAAGTTCAATCATCTTCAGTGCACTCTTGTAAAATATTCTGATTCCATTGATGAGCTTGCCGAGGCCGTTGTGCGGCATAATATGGCAGGTGCGGTTCGTATTTTATCTGAAGACACTGATGCATTGATCAATGAAGGGCCGTTAAGTTGGGCAAAGAAAAAGTTAGGTTGGGGTAAGGACAAAGAGGCAGAAGCAGGAGCGGAGGCAGAAGTAGGAGCGGAGGCAGAACCGGACGATGATTCTAAAGAAGTAGCTGATGCGATGTCTGCTGCTGATACGCAAGGTAAGTGGGGCGATCACCCCGAAACTGCAGATAAACAACAAGAGTGGGAAAAGAAATATGCAGTCGTTTATGATTGGACAGTTGAACTTCTTAAAAGATTGTCGGACCCAGAAAAAAAGGCTTTGGGTCGTAAGCCTAGTTGGATGAGTAATGATCCTGACATGCAGAAACTTTTAAAAGCTTTGTCTAATGAGCTTTACCATAGATCAAAAGGTTTAAAGCCTACATATTACTCGAAGGGTTCTAAGAGGCCAGGTAAAGAAGGGCGTCCCGGTAGAAGCATTAGCAAAGGGTATGAAGGGGACATTGTTTAAATGTCCGTTGATCCCAGACAAATTGCTAAGATGATAACGGAAGATCCCGATGAGGTCAATCCGTTAGATAATATAGAAGATAAATTTACCCCGCAGATCGACTTTAATGCTCTCTTCTACGAGGGTGGCCCTTCTAAGACCATAGATTTCGAGGAGATTGGGTTAGGTGGTTCGTATCCTCCTGTGCCTTTGCCCTATAAAAGGGAACCACAGGATGAATCCAACCCGTTAGACAATATTAAAGATGAATTCGCCGCTGGCATTGATCATTTAGAATATGAATTGGATTGGACCGTCGAACCCGGCGAACCTTCGACTTATGAATACCCAGGATCTCCTGATCATAATGAATTAACTGGCTGGAAAGTAATAGCCGTAAACAATGAATCATTGTATACGAAAAATGGCCTTCCGCGAGATGGCAAAAATAGACCCGTGCGGGACGGGACAATTCCCGCCGGTATCGCCGAAAAACATAGCATATTTGATAGTGTTGTTATTGATTTTGATGAATTAACTACAGTATTGGATAAATACTTTGAGGATCATTTAGATGAAGAAGCTCAAGAATATCTCAATAATTGGTAATGTTGCCGTTCTGTTTATTAGCTAAATCATCTTTAGCTGCTGCTATAAAAATAACATAAAGTTTATAAAATCAATTTTCGAGATATAATATGTATGAAGCTGCATTAATTTCGTTGACAGACGGCCAATCGTTTAGCGATGTTAAAATTATTGATCCCGAAGAATATGAGAAGCATAGAGTTCCTAATATTTTAGAAGATTTTACTTTTGCGTTTATACATAGAAACAAATTAATAATAACAAATATTTACAATGTTAAAATCGTTATTCATAAGAGACATCCTATAAATGTTTCGGGATGTATACCATTTAAGAGGGTTACGTTGACCGGCGCTGTATCTTATGGCCCTGGGAAGATAATCCATGAATGTGATCTGGAACACTACGGCATTCCGTTAATATTCACGAAGAGAAACGGTGTGCAAGGCCAGTTGACCATGGTCACCCAGCAGGGCGTATTGCTGGTATCAGACTATTCTGTAAGCATCATTGCTTTGCAGGATGACTGTAGATGAGCAGCCGGGTCATTTTGTTGATACGAAGATCGACAGATTATTATTTAGAAAACAAATTGACGATGCCGTCATGTGAAGGCAGGGAAAACAGGCCACCATGGAACGAATATCGATTAACTACTTTAAATGCTATCGGTTGGTGGAACGAACTTTTCAAAATACCATATATGGCATTTCGGAAAAGAGTTCGCCAAATACCGGCGCAATTGGTTGCTGATAGTCAATTTGACATGGTGTTAAATCATTTTGATTGGCAAGCAATAGAGCAGTTCCGACGATTTAGAAATACTTGGGTCGTTCCGTTAGACGAGGATGATTGGCCCGACCCGCAGTTACCGGAAATACTTAGAAAAGTTAGTATTGGGAAGTTTGATGGTGTCTTCTGGAATGCGTATCGGATTTGTGATTGTAATAGCAATTTTATTACCTGTGACCAAGAGTATTATAAAAATAGCGCATTGCTCTCGAATGCTTACGCAGTGCGAGCCGATGCTCCAGCGGACGTATTGGTGGGCCATGTTAGAGCACAAAGATATCTTACCAACGCGCATTTGAATGTACGGCATTTGCCATGGCCTTTGACCGTGAAGGTAGACAGCCCAAGCTCAATGTCGTTATTGCGGGCAGTTGAATCGAAAGCACATTTAAAGGATTTAGTTGACAGATTTAAAAATAAAAATTTAACCCTGCCTTCGGAATACCAAGGGCCTTACAGGCAATATCAAAAATTAATTGACGCATTGTAATTAAGATAAATTCGTTTGTTTCAACTTTAAGGTGCACCATGTTAAACATGCCAATGATTGTATTCGGATATGGCAATTTCGTGAAGAATCAGAAATTGTTTTCGTATGAAAAAGATGGCGTTGCCATATTGCCGATATTCACAAATGCCGAAAAAGCTGGATTATGGCAAACTCAGATGAACATACTTTTGAGGGAAAATTTTGGCGAATCTAGAACGCTAAGTTTATTAGTTTGTACGGAAGCCAATAAAGCGGTTGAAGTGTTGGAAGCAGTCAGTTTATTAGGCGGCGTTACGGACGTTTTAATAGACCCGGCGTTGCCCAGCGAAGTTATGAATGACGATGATGTAGAATATGATAATATAAATGATATTATAAAAGGGTTATGCGAAGAGGATGACTAGATATATTGCGGAGACTTCTCGGTGGGAATGGTTGCCGAGCGATGAGCCAAATTACCAACCTTTACATATTAGAATTGGCATAAAACCTCATGTGCCGTGGGGAGTCGGCGCGCAAATACTTGCTGCTGCTACCGCATTGCAAACTGGCAGTTATTGTTCGTTTGAATTCGGATGCCATCAGTCTGAATACAAAAATTATTT
>Ga0114906_1002096_pt1 | contig 10206 bp, 11 predicted proteins | sample MalvirDeepMed_M9_FD_89687 | JGI IMG/M metagenome (GOLD analysis project Ga0114906, IMG submission 89687) | Marine viral communities from the Global Malaspina Expedition - Malaspina viral metaG DeepMed_M9 | ecosystem: Environmental > Aquatic > Marine > Oceanic | place: Mediterranean Sea... | reverse complement strand
CAGTCTCACCCAATACTTCCTTGGCTTGATGCTCAAGATAATCCTTGAATTTATCTGGATTACTAAGCAACTCTTCTAATTCTGCCTGTGTAGTGATTCCTTCTGGCATTATCTTCCCCCTTCTAAGTATTCACGCATTGCGTCTCGGACTATAGATGCCGCTTCGGGATATATTTCCTTAACGGCAGACTCCTTCACCTTAAATTGTTCTATCAAGAATTCTTTTAATGCGGCTGTTTCATCGGCTATCGATTCCCTGATAATTCCACCCAAACTACTGGCAAAAGTTTGCCCATCTATGATGGTGATATTGGAATTAGTATCACAGTCACAATCAGCACCTTTAACTTGCGGCACTACAATGTCTTCCCATTTATAATCATCTAAAATACGACCGATTAAAGCATCCACTTCGGGGTACAGCCCCAACCCTTTCAGGGTCTGAAGAGCCTCACGATTGCTGGGAACAATAACCTGAGAGACTTCAAGCAATTCCTGTCCCCTGAATTCATACGAGAGCGTGCCGTCGGTTTGGAGTTGCTTTGCTTTTGCCATGTCAGGCATGAATCCAACCGAGAAGGCAGCTTGCCCTTTCGTGGCGAGCTTGAATCCCCAATCGGCTTCAGGGTTGCCTTCACCAATGTAATACTTCGCCTCACCGACCAATTGCTTCCCCTGTATTTCCATTGATGTCCAATGCCCGATTTGATTGGTTAGACCGTGGTAATTGTGGCTGGAGATCAAGGCAGGATGCGCCCTGAAATGGGACAAGTCCCAATCTGCCTGACGAATAATATCCCCGTCCCTGTCTACATGTTCGGTAGATACAACAGCCGTCAAAACGCCTTTTTCCTCATCAACACCTTTTATATCTGGTGTGACAAACTTGCTTTTTATCGTCACTAGTGGCACGGCTCCCTCCTCTGGCATACAAACAAAAAGACCCATCTAAGCTGGCAGTCTAGCCGCTCACATGGGCCTCGTGGGCCTCTAAATCTATTCAGTTTTAGATACGATAGCAGTGCCTCAAGTTTCTGTCAATTGCTTATGCCACCCTCTCCTGCTTGCAATGCCGACAATGAATACGTGTTCCTGTCGAAACATTGCGAGCCAAAAGCCTGTGACATCCTGTACAGCGAAACTCAGGCTGCGCAACACTGTCGTGTATTTCCTTGGTGCGATATCGGACAACGCACCTGCAATTAGGGTGTGCTGGGACTGTATCCAGTTCCATGCCGTCGAAAGATTCACCAATGGGAATCCATCCCATGCTTTCATAATTTAAGCATGGGTCGGGTGGCTCTATATCACCAGATGTAACCCAGTGTTTCTCATCTCGGTTTTGTGAAACAGCCGCTTTCTTTTGCCCCTGTCCCAGTGCAATTGCCGTTTCAGTACGGGCAATCATGCTGGCACGTTTTGGAGAGAATAGGAAATCATCCCTGAGTGTTCTGGTAGTTGTGCCAAGCCCCTCCCCTTCCGAGATGGATTTTGCAACAATCCTTCGCACCCCTTCTCGTGTGTGTTGTTCCATCTCTTTAATCTTTTCCGTACCACGTACTCTAGCCCATTCGGCTGCCTCTTGCCGTACCATTCCAATGGACATCGCAGGAGCCTCGATAGCAAAAGCAACTATGAAAGCCTTGGCTAGTTCTTCTGCAAACTCGTCACCATATTTATCCAACCAATCCGAAGGCCAACCAGCAATATCATCAGCAGAGAATTTCGTGCGTATATTCATCAGCCAATCTCCTCTATATAGTCAATCAGGCTGTCACGTTCCTGACGTAAACGTTTTGCCCATCGGCCCTCCATCGAGTCTTCCTCTTCGTTAATCTCATCATCCCTGAGATCACTGGCTGCCTTGTTTACTGCGTCCTCCAGCGCCATCGCAATTCCACCACTTGGTGCTGGGGTCATAAACTCATCACCACCTTCTGAGGTTTCACCATATCCTAAAAGACTCCGACTTTCGTTACGTGTCAGGAACCCAGCCTTATATCCCCTCTCGGCTATATTCAGATTTAATTCACGATTCTCAGGGGCAGGATCAGTATAATCAAGGAATAAAGTAGAATCGATCTGATGAACTAACCGCTCATTAACTGCCTGCTTGATCCGCTCTAATATGGGCTTTAATATCCAGCGTCCAAACATCACATCCCCTGCTTCAGCATTGGCCCTGTTTACACTTTCAGTTACACCCATGACCGACGAAGGAATTCCATATGCCCCAAAGATGATGTCTCGGTTTAATTTGCGTAGCTGTTCCATCTGCATGTCTCGCTGGCTAAACTTCCTGTCAACCCATTTCCCTCGTTCTAGCACAGCTACTCGGTGGGCATTGGCAACTCCCTGATGCTGTTCGCTCCATCTCGTGACCAGTCTTTCAAAGTCTGAATCAGACAACCCTTCATCAAACTGCAAAATGCCTCCCGGCATCGCCCCGTTAGAAAAGAAATTGCGCCCCCACTGGGCTGCCATCTGTTCACCGCTGATATCCACCATCATGCTCTGGACTGTTCCGATTCCTCGATAGGGGTCGAGAGGATTTGGCCTGCGAATAAAAATGACATCCTTGCGCTCTAAGGGAATCTGCATCGTGCCGATGCTATAAACGTATCCTGCAATGAAATCTGTCGGGTGAGGAATAGGGCGTATTCGGTCTGGGCGTATAGGCCACAATTCCACAGGCCTGCCTCCTCCATTTCGTATTATCAGCCACCAGATTTCTCCCGTGAGTTCAAAGTGCTGGATGCTGGTTTCAATAAATTCGTGTCGGGTATAAAACGGGTTCACAGACTGCCATAAATCCAAAATCGGATGCCGAGGTATGCTTTTTGCCCCACCATCAGGCATGGCTCTGAACAACCCCCAAGGAACCGCTGCGGCTGAAGCAGAAATACGATCCACTACAGCAAAGAGCCATGACGTTGCAGACATGGCTTGCATTTGGGATAGCTGGTTAGGGGCAGCAATCCCCCCACTGATCCCAGAGATATTCAACCCCGAACCCAGAGACAGCGGTGGCCGCTCGGTGTTCTGCTTCGACGGTGCTATCAAGGCGTTGATGGATCGTTTAAGTAATGTCACGATTCACTCCTCCCAGAATTTAATCCCTGCGCCAGCAAGATCAAGGCAAATCCCGTTCCAATAACAGCAATAATCGGGCTAAAAACCCACAAGCCTGCGATAATCAAACCAAGGCCAAGGCATTCCATGATATTGGGGAGCCATATTTTCCGAGGCTTTATGGAAAAGAATAGTTTTCTCAATATGCAATCCACCTGATATTAGGCTTTCCTCTCTGGCTTAATTCAGTCAACCCCCAAACCAGTGCGTCCAGCCTATCTGGGCTGTCCTGACTATCTGGAGTCCATGATACCAATTGCTCTTCAAGAAAGCCTAAGTCTCCGATATGGAAAACTTTACCCTGCTCATAAAGAGCAGCGATCGGCTCTGCTCGTATTCGCTTTCCTCTTGAAGCATGCACGGCAGTATAGGGGACATTCGGCCTGATCGTTTTCAACGTATGCTCTATCATATCGCCGCCATTATTGACCTCGCCAATAATCCTGTCTGCCTGATGAATCTCATATGCGTCAATCGCCTTGGCCGCCCAAGCATCGGGGCTATATTTCCCACTGTAATCTGCCAGAACATAATATTCGTCATCTTCGGATTTACCTGTGACAATAATGCCAGTCTCATCAGAATGTTCCGATACACTTACAGCAGGATCAATTGCTACCACTATTCTGGCTAACGTAGGTACTTCGTTCATGGGTTTGGATTTAATCATTTCGTTCTGCCATAAAGCTCCCGGCACATCATCCAGCCATTCGGCATATATTTCCTGACGGCCAATCCTTGTATTCCCATATTGCTGATGCAACCTCTCCTGTACTGTATCCGACAGGGTGGGGTTGTCATATGTAGTTGCCCTGACTGTCACGGTGCTGGGCAGTTCAGATAATATGCGGACGAACTGACGATTTTTTGGCGTTGTCGTAGCAAGTGCCTTTGGATGCTTGCCTAGACGGAGACCGAATTGAGCCTGATGCCAGCTTGCCTCATTCCAAAGAGCTAATTCATCAGCCCACAACAATGACCACTGGGGGCCGTTCCACCTAGCAGGTTCTTCCGAGCCAAGGAACTTAACGTAACCGCCATCCTTATGTCGAGCCTCTCCCACCGAGCGGTTATACCTGAATTCTGTTGGAGCTAAGTTAATTAAACCAGTGACACCTTCAGCACATACATCACGAGCGTCTGCAATCGTTGGGGCTCCGACTCCCACTCTTGCCTTCTTGCCTTGTTGTCTTAAATGATCCAACACGTAATGGGTTCCTGCCATTGTCTTGCCAGAACCACGACCGCCAAGGAGTAGCCAGACATCCCATATTCCCTCTGGTGGAATCTGGTGTGGTAACGGTTGCCATTGATTAACTGTATCATCCCAGTAATCATTGGCTGACAAGACTTGTATGCCACTCGTTCCTATCATGGCCGACTCCATACGCCCGTATTTGGCCGAAATGTCAGTTCATTCAACATAGAGCAACTCTTTAAGTTCTTCGCCTATAGACTCTGTTTCCCTAGTTCCATCAATCGCTATAACATTAGAACGCCACTTTGATGCTAGGTTATCGACTTTCGTCATCGTCCGACGAACCCATATTGGATTGAATTGTGAACCACGCCGCTGCATACGCCGCAGCGCAATCAGTTCTCCTACCTTCATATGAACTATAGTCAGCTTTCTACCCTGCTTCTGAACTGCTGCAAAGAAAGCGTTATTAGCCAACCTATCACCCTCTCCTATGAGGATGGGTGTGGTACAGGCTGGCAACCATTCAATCACTTTAGGGAGTACGTTAAACGCCAACCCGTCGGTTCCCCCATACACCTCTCGGTCATACCCTAGCTGTGTTATAGCATTTCCATACACCATGTGCTTGAACGGCTGCACAACCAATTGAGGTTCTAGGGTATTTAAGGCAGAGCGAACCGCTGTGGTTTTGCCGCTTGCTGGATAGCCGATTATATATACTGCTCTATTCATGCTGTTATGTAACTTGCTGCATAGTCATTCTCAAAGCATTCCCAATCTCGCTCCATCATTATTACCTGACCGCTGAGTCGGTAGTGGTTTTGTTTAAGCGGCTTGCACCCAACATCTAAATGATTGTTCTCCAGCCGTAGATTTGGAGGCAAGGTTTCCCTTCTGGCATCCCAGAAAATATCTAATCTGGGGCGTAACCACTGTGACTGAGCCTTAATGATTCTGTCATGCAGCATATCATTATAGACATTAGGGTAGCGTCTGTTCTTTCGATGCCATGATTTATATGTACAGAGGGCACTCTCTAGCGTGAAGTAACTTACATCGTATGCCCATTCCTTGCCCTTGGCTCGCTCTCGTGATTCCTCTAGTAGGTCTGCACCGACCTCTGCTAAACTATCTATCGTTTCGGTGGAATATTTGCCATCGAAAACAGGGTTAGAGGAGTGCCAATCAAGGTCGTCTCGACCTATCACTTTACACAGCCCGTTTCTATGGCTCTTTGAACCCTGCATATCTTCTAAGAATAAGTGGGTGCAGTCTAAATCAACGCCCATTATGCGGAGATATTCAAGGTAGCTAAACGTAGACAACCTCCCAAATGACAAGAATTGGTTCCGCACAACCTCCCATGTATCTTCAAAGCCACCGCAATTCTGGAAGAATTCTACCTGTTTGTGCCCTGCAATAACCTGCTGATAATTGCGAACAGAGTCTATAAAGAGCGATTTATGGTGCCGCCTATCGGTATCCCATTGCAGGCTTCTGAAGTATTCATTAAACCAATCTGACAGCTTCTGTATATCTAGGTTATGGAAGGAAGGGAACCTGCTGAAGATAATATAAGAGGTGACAGGGTTCTGGGTGTTGCCGTTAATGTAAGCGAACCAAAGTTTCTCCTCCTCGCCCCAGCCTTCTTCCTTCGCCAGATATGGCATTAGATAATAGACCCCTCCGGGATGGCTGCGGTATTTCAGATGGAATTCGTAGAACCGCAGGAATACTTCTCGCCTGTATTCAGGCAACCTAAAGTCCATTCCTTTTTCTAGTTTGTTGATTACCATGCGACCATCATTTCTTCGGCCTCTTGTTTGTGTATAGGGTGAATCGTTGGTGTTGATAATGTGCTCGCTGGCATATACAAGAACGATGCCCCTCTGTGAATGTACACGCTATCTACTGCATAGCCGTAGTCTTGCAGCATCTTCTCAGAATACGCCATGACATAATCCTTGGTAGATGATAAAACATCCTTGTTCAATGGCTTGGCGAATGTGGTTTTATGCAGGTGCCTAGACCAGAAGCTGGTGTCATTCATGCAAACGGCTTTCGGCTTCAAGCCGAATATGTGGTCTATTTGCAACTGCCATTCTGGAATATGCGTTGGGTTAAAGAGGGCGAAATCACAATACATCAGGTCAGCATAAGGTGCTGTCAGCATGGTGTCTTTAGCGTCGCCCTGCTGGAGGACAATGTTGCTGGAGAAGCGTTGTTGCTGAAGATGAGTTACGCACCCTGCATCCAGTTCGTAGACATAATGTTCTTTCGGGCGAAATAACCTTTGGGCAATTCCAGTTCCCATACCTGCACCACCAAAGAATTCCTGAATGGTTTCTATATTTGCCAAGGCTTTCAACCGCTTCAACATATTGAATTGCCTTGCTGCATGAGCTTGAACATAAGCAAAATTACCCTTCTTGAATACCCAGTGCAGGTATGATGCCTGATTTGAAACGTCCGTCTCGTCTGTAAAGTCCAGCATCACCGACCCAGCGATAAGAGCCTTCATTAAATTTTGCCCCTAACAGTGAACTCATATTCCAGTTCCTCTTGGCTGCGGTTATCCTGCTTGTCTTTCTTGGTCAACGGTTTGGCTCTGAGGTAGTTTTCCTTCTCGGCTTCGGCGTTCATGGTGCCGCAAAACATCATGTCGGTTCGGTAGTACAGCACCAATGATATTCTTTCGGCATCGTCGCTGTGCTTAATGATGTTAGTGTTGCCATGCCACTGATGGGCATCCATTAAGATGAGGTCGCCTTGCCCCATGTTTACAGCCACTCGGTACTCTGGGAACACAAGATAGCCGCCAGTATAGCCGCCTTTCCGCAACGACATCAGGCAAGAAAAGCCTTCTTCATAGTCGCCTTTATCTGTATGCACCCCAGTCGGATAGTTATTGTTCACGGTCATGGTGCTGAATGGGGTGTTGCCTATACGCCAGTCGGCTTCCGTGTTATGAACTCGCTCCATTTGCTTCTGGTATCGGTGCGGAACGTACTCTTTGAAGCGGCTTCCAATGGCTTCAAACAATGGATATAATGCCTTGAAGGGCTCGGTGTTTCGCCCTGTCCATGCTGTGGTGCGACAGAATGGATGCCTTCCACCGCCCATTGGTTCGATATTGCCTATGATTGTGGATTTAACTTCCCTATATCGACTTTGATTTCTATCCTTCGTGGGCTGCGAACCAGACGCATAACCCCTCGAATCAGTGCTGGTTTGGATTGGGTGGAGAATTGGATACGCCATGTCGCAGAGTTCTTCGGGGATAGCCTTGGGTAGATAAACGCACAACGGCTCTCCATTGGGCAACAAGATTCTGGTGGCTCCTTTCATGACTAGGTTGTAGTCATCGTCCTGCAAGATGCGCCCTATCTTGGCATCAAGCTCATTAGCTGTAATCTTGGAACGGGCTCTATATTCCATTAAGTTTTGCATTGCTATTCTCCAGCCATATCTCGGATAGCTTTCTGCAATATAGCAGCAACCGTGTCGAGTTCCCACCTATCGCCCAGCTTGAATATGTTTTCCATTAGAGTATCGTAATCGCCCTGCGGCAAATGCACTAAAAACGCTTTATATATTTGCCCTGTGGCATCTGTGGGGACGGCCCTCATGGTGGTTTCGTTGGGAAGGTAGTATGCCTCTGTGATGTTCTCTACCTCCATAACAGCCGATGCGCTGTACTTCTCGTTGATATCTTGAAGCAACGTGTTGATTTCATCGCCCTCAGTGTTTATGCTGTCCAATAACTGACGAAGAATAACCCCTTCTTCACTGGCCATAGCCGTCAAAGGATCATAGGTGGCCAGAAGAATATCAGCTTCTTGCTCGTTCACATCCAATATCAAGACAGGAACTTCCTCGTTCGGTGTCATTTCCTGCCGTAGGTGTCCATCAATCAAAATAAGCTGCCCATTATTTTCATAGGCTATTAAAGCCCCTGCATAGCCAACGCTTTCCAGCACGGCTTTCATGCCATCATATTGCCACTTTGGATGTCTTCGCCAATTTTTAACATTAGGTGAAAGCTCTGATGCCTTCACTTGTCGCAGTTCCTTGATACGATTCCTTATCTGCATAGATACCCCCTATATCGGAACCCAAAATTTGCAAAAAATTCTGGAGAGCGTTGTGTTGGATGTTGTCTATTTCTCATGTATCGTAGCGACCCCCTCCAACCCTTCGGCCTGTCTGTATTCTAAACCTACATCCTGCTCCAACCCCAAACCCCTCCAAATCCCCCACGAGAATCCACAGGGAGCAATGCCTCTCCTCTTCCTAGTGGTAAACTACTCCGCTCACCCTGCTGCCGCTGTCTGTGGGTATTCTGCCACTGGGAGAGGGGAAGTGTTGTTGTGTTCAAGACGCTACCCCAGCGAACCTCTCCTGTCCCAGTCTATCTAGTCTGTCCATTAGCATCTGGGCTTCTGGTGCATCCCTGTGGTATTCACGATAGATATCAAGGAAGTCCCTTATAGCTTGGTTCCATGACATGATATCTATTCTAACCCTAGCCTCTATCTGCTTGGGTGCATCCAAGCCTAGCAGGGATGCTCTACGTTCCTGTATGCGTAAGGCTGTCCCAATAGCTTGTTGATCTCCTGCCACGGCAGCAGCCCAGATAGAAAGCTGCATCTGGTCTAGGCGGTTCAACTCCAGATGCCTGACCGCCTCGATACTCTCGCCCATATCCTGTGCTGTTTGTTCTAACTCACGCATAATAGTTTTATAAGCAGAGGCAGGGCTAGCATATCCTAGCTGGGTAGCTATAGCCTCGATGGTGGCCCCAGCCATCCTGAGCTTGATTGCCTGCTGTCCTTTCAGTCGCACGGCAATGCTGCGAGGCTTCGAGGCTCTGGTCTTCCGACCCTGTGGCACAATTTTCTTGCTCATTGATCTTTCCTATACCATAGCTTGAGTTTCAGTGACGGCATCATCCACCCACTGGTAGGCATGCCATTGATTATCATGCAGCACATAGCAAAGCAGGATAGCATGATTGCACAGGGTGGACAATTCTTTGACTGAATGCACGAACATATTCACAGCAGGTTTAATAGTCTTAGGGCTTGATCTGCTCTTGACCTCTATCATTAAAACGCTATCAGCGTTCCAAGCGATGATATCGGGGAAAGCAGACAGATGGGTTCTCCTCACCTCATATCCTTGAGCGGTCAATTGATTGGCCAATAATATCTCTGCTTTTGCGCCCTTCCCTCTTGCAGCCTTGTTAACCGATTTACGTTTAAGGTTAAGCATTTACATTAGCCTTTATATCTCTCTATTATATATATCTGTTGTGTTGTTGTTGTGGGGGTCTTTAAGAGACCCCACATACAACAACATATTACAACAAGGTATTTAGCTATGATGTTGTGATTGTTGTGTTGTGTTGTAGTTTTTGTTGTGATTTATCCGCATTGATTACCCCTTCCTCCCTGCTTAACCCGAAACACCTGAAACACCCGAAACACTCAGGCACGGCTCATGCCTACGACCTAGCCGAAACATTTACCGAGCTAACCGAAACAATACTGTAACTGAAACATTTTCACCCCACCCATGTTATAACCTGTCATACCTGTCACACCTGTCACATTGCCCTCAGTCCCCAACCCAAAAATCACGCAACTTCGAGAACACCAAACTGGAAAGTCGCAGTTTCTTAAGAGCTTTGTATTCAATCTGACGAATTCTTTCCCGGGTAACCCCTATAGAAGAAGCGCATTCATCGTATGTTTTATATCCTTCCCCATCAAAGCCAAAGCGTATCTTCAAAACTAATTTCTCTCTTTCTGTTAACCCTTCCATCATTTCTTGCAGGGTGTCACGTAGCGACCCCTCGATCGCAAGCTGTT